>Ga0209680_1000431_pt1 | contig 11434 bp, 8 predicted proteins | sample WorMetLIZISLAND1_FD_187413 | JGI IMG/M metagenome (GOLD analysis project Ga0209680, IMG submission 187413) | Marine gutless worms symbiont microbial communities from Max Planck institute for Marine Microbiology, Germany - Olavius loisae LIZARD... ... | reverse complement strand
GCTTGTATCCAGTACAAGTCCTCAAAAGCCACCTGCGTCTTATACGCGGGTCAATGATTTTGGACCACATACGGACTCGATTTTTAGGGGGCGACTTATACGTGAGAGCGACTTATATGCGAGTATATACGGTAGATCATTATTTCCACATGTAGAACTCTACAAGTGCCACCAGTGCCACTACTACTGCTGATGCAACTGCAGACTGCATCAACTGACAGCTTCACTTGCAACACAGTTTCTGATCATTCATACTCAGCTGCCGAGGCCAACATGTCGCCTTCCCAGCAGTCACTGGAACGCAATATTTCAGAGAGATTTTGTTAGTCAGATACAAAAGTGAGAACAACTACAGGAACCTCTTTAAAAAATTACAGCATAATAAATATATTGGAACTCGTACTTTGTAGTTTGATGCATTGCAGGAGAGAAGTCAGAGAAGAACAATAGTTGTTGAAGGGTTGAAGGCTTGCCCAAAAGGACAGAGGAACACACACTTTACGAGTATTTCCGCCATTGAAAAAACTTGCATCTACACGAAAGAAGGTAAAGTTCTTGCTGCAATCGAAACAAAGGCTGGTCAAAAGAAATTTGAACTTTACCAGTGTAATTGCTGAACTGGAAAAACAGAAGCTGAAGAAGCAGAGAGATTAGCTGTGTGAGAAGTCAGCCGGTATAAGATCAAGAAACAGCAGGACAGTGCAATGCCTACTCGCCTGAAATGTGAACTTTCACATATTTTTATTCACCACATGCACACATGGATGTATGGCATACACAAAGTATTCAACACAAGCACGCATCATCAACATACCATTGAACTATGGTATATTAGCCTTGACGTACGGCCAAGCTTTACTGATGCTACATTTTTGCACTGTGGGTCAGCCGTTGTATTGTGCACTGCTGAGTGAGTGAGTAGTGTCTTAACAGCACATCAGCACAATTAGGCTGTACAGTGCCATTCACGTTGGTAGTTGGGAAGAGAATATAATTAACATTATATACCATAACAAGAATAAGTTCTTGCTGCAATCGTTGTGCTGCAGTCAGCACCAGTGAAAATGTCTGACGTAATTAGTCGCGATCCGGCAACTGAAATTTTAAATTCGAACAATCGTCAAACAGTAGTTCATTTGGGGCCAGTTCAGCCTCGTGCGAGTCTTTCCTACGAGCTTGTTTGGAAACCGACTGCTGCACTTTCAAGAGTCATGGTGTTCAAAATGTGAATGGGTGGAATACTCCACTTCTCAGGATGCAGCTCTCTGCTTCTATTGCCTCTGTTACGGATCACTGGGTGAGAATGCTTTTCATATTCTCTTGTTCTTAATTTTTACACAGAATTTTGCTAAATCAAATAGCACGATAACATGTTACTGAATTGCGTGTTAATTAAATACACTGTCAATGACTTGTATAATCCACCAGATTCCCCCGTTTGGGTCTTCAATAGCACATGTTTAGCATCCAGTATTCACTTAACATATTTAGAGTTATCACTGGTTGGACACTAGCTGGTAATGCTGCTGGTTATTACTTCAGTATGTCAGTATTATATTTGCTCAAATGTTTTCACAAAAGAAAAGAAGAAAAAACAAGACACAGATGCATAGGTACAAACAGACTTGCCATGTTATTTTCTGTGTGCTAATGGGTAAAAACTATAGGTTTGTAAAGCTGTTTTTCTATCAACATTAAATACTGGTGAAAATGGTTTATTACGTAAATTAGAGATTAATTTAGTAGCTTTCATTTGAACTTTTTCTAAAGCCTTGATAAAACTGTATTTGATATGGTTTCCAGACTTAATTAGCATACACACTGGGTGATATACATGTTTGTTGTTTGAAGTGACAGCTGATTTACTGTGTATGCTACTTATAGGATCCAAGTTCAACACAGCGCTGATGAAAGTATTTACCTTGTTGGAAGATGTGCACGAATCACAGCGCATTCGGGGAAGCATGATTCAGGGAATGTAGCATCACCTGGAGCCACAGCTGCCCAATGTCAGCCTGCCCGAAGGAGTCACGCTTCCACTGACAGCTTTGTCAGAATTTGATGACTTTGAGGCAAAACTGAATGATCCAGCATTTCTACAGGCAATTGTAGGTACCTTTTGAAGATATGAAATGTTTGTGTGGTGATGCATATTAATTAGAATTTGTTAACCGTGAACAGGCAAAGAATCTGCTGCTTTATGTGTTGGCAGTACAAATGATGTAAAATGTTTGTTAACCGTTGTAGTGTTTTTATGTTGTCATATGATGTACTGTAAACCACTGTATTTTCATTGCACAGTAACTTTGAGAGACTTCAGTGGGTTGTAGAAAATTTGCTGCCTTTAAATGTTATGTAGTCTAATGCAGTTATGTAGTCTAAATGTGCTAACAGCAGCTGATGTCCTTGCCTCTGGGTCGGTTGATGCAGTGCTGGAAGGAAGACACTACAACCAAGGACTGAGAGTTCACAAGCTGGTTTCAGAGGTCCTAGAGTGAATGAAATGGTCTGCTTTCAGAAAGTGGAATGAGCATCATGCCAACCCTGTTAATCTTGATGAACTGGCAAGTGTCTTTAGAGATATGCGTGCAGAAATCAGTGAGTACAGCTTCAACACAATGCTGGAATCCAAGGTGTTCAATGACAATAGAGTGATGACCTGGACGGATGCTTCGGCAACGAACTGGTGCAGTTTGCTGAACTGTCAAACGTTGCTGACGATGAATGCACAGATGTGGGTATAAAGCACTGCTATACATACATCGATTGACAAAGGAATCCAAAGCACGTTTACAGATGCTGCAACTACTTTGCATATGTATCTTGTTCTGATCAGCATAAGCACAACTTGTTCATGTTTGAATTTGCATGGCACTAATATACCAGCATGACTTGACATGTAGTTTTAAAGGAACAGCACTAAAGTGAGGATGCCCTCATCATCGACATCTTTTGACGAAGTTTATCAAGTGAAGACGGCTTTTGAATGACCAACAGTACCAATCTCTGACACAGCTGTTTGCTCTGACAGCTTTGCACATTGGCCAGTTTACAGTCACAAGATAGTCTGGTCTAAATATCCTGGAATATTAATGGTGTGCCTTGGAACTGAAAGTATCAACAAAATTTCGGACAAACTAGTACGTTTGATTCCACACATCAATAGAGTTTGCTTATAAGCTGAGATCACTTAATGCGACTGTGCGCTGTAACACCACCAAGTTAAGGCAGTTCATGCTCTACATATTGTGCATAAGAATGTGCTCTCAGACTCGTTGTGCCAGAACTTTCTCTTACTTTCAGTTGCAATGACATTACTGGTAAGTCAGCAGCTCTGTGAACTGTTCTATTCTTATGCCAAGCAACTGCTGGTAGTGTTTGTTGAGAACATGAAAGCATTGTACATCAGAGAAATGATTGTCTACAATGTGCATGGCTTATCCATCTCACAGACGATGCACGTAAGTTTAGCTGACGGGACAACTTCTCATCTTTCCCTTTTGAAAATACACTAAAAGAAATAAACAATTAATACACAATCCAAAGTTAGCAAACCACCTTACGAAAAATTTTTTTCCACATCTCACAGTATCTCAGGGTTTTGTTCCAAAGAAAGCACACAGTTTTGGTCCTCTGCCAACAGCACTTCAACATGCTAGGGAATAAGCCGGTCTGACATCTCAGGTGACCCATATAGGTCAGTGGTCACCACTGCGAACAAGTAAACAACATGGAGGATATAGTATTGACAACTTGTGATTGTGGAAATTAGATGCGTTACGACAATACATGAAAGAGTGACAACCGAGTGTAACCAGCAAATATGAAGAAGAACTTGTGGCATTGGTGTATGCAGTGTATGTCCAGAAACTGAAAGTAACGAGTGACAGAAAGTCCAATATGCCGGATGACTACTGCAAGCTACTGACTTTGTCTGATGGGCATGCAGTTCCAGACCAACCACCATACTGGAGATGCACATGTGGCCACCGTGTATGATACTGAATAGATCCGCATCATCACTATGCAAAATGCAGGTGCTACTGATTACTAACTGTCTCTAAGTAAGTAAGTAAGTAAGTAAGTAAGTGGATGTTGTTGTGCCCTCCCTACTCGGCACCGGACCGGGGGTGCATTACAAAAGTCAATAAAAACAGTTAATCAGTCATTAAAACACAAAGTAAACAGGTGCGTTTTGAGCTTGCGTCTGAACGAATGCAAGCTGTCAGCTTCACGAACTGCTGCTGGTAGACTGTTCCATACAACTGGACCGGCCACAGAGAAGGCTCTGTCGCCAAGTCTCGTTCTTGTCCGTGGAACAGTGTAGTCGCTGCTTGATGCCGAGCGGAGACGAGTCCGTGCCGGATCACTGTTGCACGCCTGCACAGAATCGCTGAGGTAGTCTGGGCAGCCTAAACAAGGTTTATCATGTGAATGTTCAACCACCTCCTGATGAGGCCACTGGACTAGCTGCCCGAACCTTGATTGCAAGAGCAATTGCGAATGCTAAGAGAACAATGGTGCAGATTCTCATGGATTAAGACACACTGGAAACCTATGCCTAATACTGTTGTGGTGTCTGTCCCAACATCTGCAAGTACCATGTCCTTGCATCTGTGTCACGGCCACTGTTAAAGTAGTTAACTATAACTAGAATCCCAAAGTAACTAAAAATAAGCTGTCGTTAACTCAACTAAAACTATAACAAAATAATGTGAATGATTAAAACTAAAAAAAATAACAATAATAACTGAAAAATGTAATTCAGTTAACTGAATTAAAAGGCAAATAAATTTTTGCAGTTTGCTGTATAGCAAAGCTTAAACTAAACTGTTTATGTCATCATCAGAATCATTCCTTGTAATAATGGAACAGCCATTCTGTTTTCACATTACCACAGCATGCAGAATCCCAAGTGCAGAAGCACAGCGGGACAGATAACTGCTTGAATCGACCGCAAGCAACGTCGAAAGCAGTCTTGGCTTTTGGTATGATAGGCTTGCCTATCCGATGATGGCACCACTGGCACTAGACTTGGTGTCAGTGCCTGCATCACAAGCAAAGGTTGAGCGTGTGTTTCTCTGTGTGCTGACCTGTGTGCCAGAAAGTGAAACAGAACCTCAGTCACTCTGTAGCAGCGTGCCTTTCTGAAATTCAACAGTACGCGTTTGCCTAAGTGACTGGATTCACTGTGGAACTGATTAAGAATGCTAACTAGGCCCCCTATATGCATTGTGCAGTGACACTATATATTTGTAACATATTTGCATAGTCTTACTGTAATGTGTTGAAATGATGCGTTCTTTGTAGGAGTTCTTATTTTTCGGTGATTCAGTTTAAAAGCATATTTGCCTGCCCTTATTACGGTTCTACAGTCGTCGTTGTGTGCTATTTGCAATGCTGATGTTCTGTATCGTCGACACTAAGATGTAAAATTTGCAACTGCTTATATCACCCACCATGTGTTGGTATTGACGATGATACCTTCTATGTGTTATATCCAATCATTCCCACCGTGGGATGGGTTTGTCCTGATTGTGTGTCCCAGATAAGTGATAAGTGGCTACAAGAGGTCAAAGCAGAAATCTGAAATGGTTTGGTTTAAGTGCAGGTCGTGTTACAGCTTCTAAGCTTAATCTATTTGCTGCACTGGTGTCGATAAACCATCTGTCTCAGTACTAAAGGCTGTCTGTTATCCTTCTAGTCGGAAGTTGAATATTGCAGCAACAAACCGGGGTTTGTTGAAAGAATCAGTGGCTCTGAAAAAATACAAAGAGTTTGTAATGCATCATGACGATGATGTTGTGGAACAATGTAGAGTCAGTATAAATGTAAACTGGCCTCATCTGGCTGCCTTGCCAGATAGTTTAGTGAACTGCAGATGTTGTAGTAGTGGTGTGGTTGAAATCAAGTGTCCATACACTGGCCGTAATCTCACAGTTAATCAATATTTTCATAAAAACACCGCTGATTTGACACCATTAATGATAATTGTTTTAAAACATGACCACAGTTATTACTATCAGGTACAAGCACAAATGTATGTACGTGATGTTGATTTTTGTGACTCTGCTAGGGTCTACAATAAGAATACAGTGGGCAATCACGTTATGCTTGTGGCAATGTCCTGTGTGTACAAAGTACAATTTGTCGTGCTATCAACGCTGGCCAAGAACGCAACGCGTATAATTTCTCCAAGTGTCAAAAGTTGCTACTTGCATGAAATGACTACGCTACTTTTGGGCCACTACGCTGAAGGTGATGCGACACATTACGTCGGCTTAATGTCACAAAATGCCGAAGCCCTGACAAACGTTATTCGAAAGTGTACAGGTTCAGTGCCTGTTGATAGTGGTTCGTTTGCGTCATCCGCTGGTGATCCAAAGCTGGCAGACTTGAAACCCAGAAGTGCAGACATGCAGCAGTCTGCAACTGATCTGGGACAGAAAGCCGATGGACCTAAACAGCCATGTCTAGCATCGTTCCCCAAAACCACGTTTGGCAAACATAATTGGTCTTTCTCAGCTATATGGTATGCACAGTTTCCATGGCTGAATACTCTGTGGAGCACGATGCAGTATTTTGCTTTCCATGTCCACATTTTCACACCGATCTTCGATATGTTGAACACGTTTTCATTGCTGCTGGTTTGCGAGACTGGAAAAAACTGTCAGATAAGCTATCCAAGCACACCGGATCTCAAGCTCACGTGTTCCACATGCAGAAATGCCGAAACTGTTAGTCAGCAAGAAGGGCAGGCTCAGTTGTTTCGTAGATGTCGGAAGTGCACTAGAAACAGACAATACATTGCGATGATCTGCGATATAGTGAAGCTGCTGGCGAAACTTGGTTTGCCATTCCGTGGTAACAGTGAGAAGAACGGTCTACATCAAAAGGGAATTTCCTAGAATTTTGTGACTTTCTCTCAAGTTATGTGGATTCCTTTAAAGAAATGCAACAGCAGTATTTCAATTTCAGTAGTCCACAATGTCAGAATGACATAATAAATATATGTAGTACGGCTGTGCAGAACGAGATTGTCGACGCCATAAGACGGGCTGGATTTTTCACAATTATAGCAGCTGAGGCGAGATCCTCAAAAACGGAATATCTGTCACAGTGCGTGCGATATGCTGATGGTCTAACTATCTTGCCTCGTTTTAATCCAATAGACTTCACACTACGTTTGAACAAGTCCATTGCTGATGACAGCAACAGTGACAGTGGTGGTGAAGATGATGTTGACGGGAATGCCAGTGGCACTAAAACAGGTATTTCTTCTTTATAAGGTACTCGTTATATTACATCATGTCAACTGCTGCAGTGGCACAATGTTGCTATGTTCAATGTTGCCACCTCTCTAAATGTTCTTTTATCAGCTTTTTGCTGATCACTTGGTGAATTGTGTTAAATGCTGATATGGATCAAGCTGAAGGTAATATATTTTATAAAAAAAACCATGTGTAGTCCCATCTTGTAGGCTGAACTAATGTATTCCTGTGCACATTTGTATAAATATTACCACACAGCATATAGAGTTTTGAACGTTTGTGTAAGAATAATTACATCTTGTATTTACTGATTTGTGTTTACTGAAGATCATTTTACAAAGCAGCGGCACACTCACAAAGCAAGAGGTGAATTACATTATTAATTTTATTGTTTATTTGCAGGGTTTGTACAAGTTTACAGTAATGCGGGTAATCTGATAAGTAAGAGAACTTGAACTTGGGAATGCAGGTACAGTCAGCAGGTGTTTCAATTTGTGCAGGGAGTGCTGATCAATTTTTGCTTAAGGCATATAAAGTAGCTTGTTTCCAAAATAGGTTTCATTATTTAATTTTGGGCTCTTTTTTCTAATCATTATGTGTTCATCCACAGTATTATATGCCTATATTTTGGTGCTATTGTGTTCCAGCAATCAAGGAGTGGTCAGATGCAGAAAAAGCAGCTGTCTCGAAGCACCTAGGTTACTTTGTGCAACTTCACAAAGTTCCTCGAATGATCGACTGTGTAAGTTGTAAGGAGAAAGAACTGGTCCTGTGTATTAGTGTGTAACCGTGACTGGCGATCCATCAAATACCATATTGCTTCACTTCAAAGATTCATGTTGCTAAGCAACACGACAAGAATTGGCGGAAAATGCGGCCCGACCAAGCGCCCTCAAAAGAGTGTTGCCGAGGAAAGCCCCAGACACACGATACATAACCTACTGTTACCACAGATACAGCTGCAAATACACAGTCCATGGCAAAGCAAAGAAAGCTGACAAAAGTAATCAGCTGACAAACACCATCCACGTCCATTATACCCTAGTCCATATAATGCCTTAAACTGGCTATATTCTAGGGTAGCATTATTAAAGTCTGAGGACTTGTGCTGGGGTGTGACCCGACCACTCAACATATGAACCTGCTGTCAAGTGTTAAGGACTGTCACTGGAAGACAATATAGCCAGTATCTCTGTAACGCTGTCAACATGTCATTACCACCAGCAAACGTACTGAGTCAGAGAAAGCCTTGCTGACTTGAAAACTAACTGGTGTCCAACAAGACAGCAGTGGATGGATGATAATGCTGCCATCAGGAAAGTCCACCAGGTTCAGCTTTTGCACTCTAATTTTACAAAGAAACTCTCAATAGTCAGTTTGTAAGATTGATAAATAAATGGTTGCCTGTTGTTTCCACATATTCTTCAAAAGTGCAAAGTATCAATAACTTGGTTTGTGCTGTATGTTTGCAAAGAACAACAACTAGAAGTATGATGCTAACTGACATTGCAGGATGGTACCAGCCGGACCCTGTCCGCATCAGCAGGCTCCCCGAAAGGAGACGCGAGCAGACCCTGATGTTGCACAACAGAGAGTCAATCAGAAGTTAGGAGGACGAAGATGAACATTGAACAGTGGACACAATTCTATTGATATTTGCCAACATCACAGAACAGTTTATCATTAGACAGCAACAAACTAGCAACAGAATAATCATTTGAAAAATGAGAAACAAGGTGGCCACTTTATTACTGCTTGGTTTGACAGTAAAAACTGGCTGACATGGTTTTCTCAATGCCGTCCCACAAACGTAAGTTCAGTGAATGTTACTGTGGTTACTACAAATACCACAATACCGGTGCCAACCACGCCAACCAAGCAGTTAATTCTGAAAATGGAGAAACTACTGTAGAGGTGAGTGAGTGAGTGAGTAGTTTCTTAACGGCACATCAGCACACTTAGGCTATACAGTGCCATTCAAGTTGGATGTTGTGAAAAACATATAATAGTAACCTTATATGCAATAGCATATAGAAGATGTTAAAAGCGACTGATATAAAATGCTAAGTAAAAGCAAAGCTCCAATAGCTAATATAAAATGGAAAGATAACAATAACCACTAAACAAGATGATAAAAGTTGACTTCTTTGATAAAATCCATGATTGTAGTTGCATCAACATTCTCAAATAATTCTTTAAGCGAGCTGCACATGAAGTACTTTTCACGGACATGCTTTAGACTATAGCATTCCAGTAGTATATGCTTGACTGTTAGAGAGCATTTACATTTATCGCAGACTGATTGGCTAACGCCAGAGAATAGATATTTATGAGTAACACGTGTGTGACCAATGCGTAGTCTTCTTCGGAGTTACGTGACGTCCAACAGCCTGGTTTCGACCTGCCGCGCCATTCCTGGACACTGTTGAACCGTTTCTGCACAGGTCAAGGCCCATGTCGTGCTAAAATGCATAAATGGGGTCTTGCCTCATCTCCACTCTGTGATTGCGGAGAGCAACAGACCATGGAGCACATTATCGACTCGTGTCCGCTCACAAAACTGGACGGCAGCTTGTTAAGCCTCCACGAAGCAGAAGAGGATGCCATCAGCTGGCTGAAGATGACGGCGATGAAGGCACTCGCGAAATGAACTGAACAACGACGTCGCCAATCGACGCGCTGTAGGCACTTTCCTATAGGCTCCCAATTGAACACGAACCCCCTAGATCACTTAGTTTTCGACATATTTAGCATTGAAGTTGCAGACAGACAGACAGACACACACAGAGTCGACATATGTCGACTGACAATAACGGTCGCCTAAAGCTTAGCAGCCGCGGGAGCCAAAGAACACAACTGCACAAAAATTAATTATCTGACAGACCTAATTACAACTTTTCACACAGAAGACCTTCAGGCAACTCTAGTCTCAAGCGGCCATAAATATTTCCCGTATAACTGACTGTTCGATGAATGCTATCAGTTTCGTGTGTTAGTACACAGTGCAGTTATTTACCAGTCAAAACCGTCCGCCGTGACGTCAGTGAAAGGTAAAACCTCAGTAACGCCAGCGTTGTTAACGAGTAGGTCGATGTGTCCCAGTGATTTGACAGCTGACTGAGTCTTGTGCCAGTCAGTCAGATCCACACAGACTGCATGCACGTCTACACACTGTGGCACCATAAACACAACATTGTTCTTGAGAGACACAGGACGGGTTCAGTGTGGGTCAACCACCACTGACGGGGTCACAGTGCCAAATTTAGCAGGTCTAACTGGAACAGTTTCAGCAGGGGCAAAAGGGGGTTGTAAAACTTTGGGCCTGGGTAGCCCTGCCTCTTCGGTGTGAAGATGGGGCGTTGATCAGTGTAAGTCAGTGGTTGGCCATGTCGGGTCCCTAAACCAAACATTGGGGCGTAAAAAATATGGGCCACAGGGCACTGCCAACTTCGGTTGGGCCCTTCCGTTAAATCTTAATGTGCTAATTTTGGTCGCTCTACTCACCTTGCTTGAGTTTTCCATTGAAAATTATGTCCCATTTCCCCTGGGGATTCCCTGATAGATTATGGGGTGCCACTTCTACCGAGGACCAATGTGCTCCAGCATGCGATCTTTAATCAAAATCCATCTAGAACAGCAGTGATTACATTCAGCCGAACAGCGTTTTGCAACCCGTGTCTGGCGTTCCACCACCTAAAGTTGTCGCTCCACCACCTAGCGATGCTGTTCCGTCGCCATTTTCGGGAAAAACATTAAAATGTTGCTACCAGATGTCAGATTTTAAGGCATAAAAGCACCAAATTCTATTACGACTGGGGCTCCGCCCCATATCCCTTACAGCGCTTCCCCAGACCCCCTACCTGGATTTAAGGGGCCAGGAGAGTGAAGTGAATAGAAGGGGATGGAGGAAAAGGAATGGGAGGAAATGTAGAGCTCCATGAACTACTTTCGGGTAATTTAACCACTGTAACCAGAAACAAGAAAGCCCAGCTGACGCTGTCAAACCCGCGCGACATAAAAGCATGCAAAAATTGCTCCAATTCGACGTGTTTCGTTTCATTTCAACGAATTCCATTTCCCCAAATTGCCAATGCATAGCTTCACGCGGTAGGCCTATGTTCAGTCAGGCTCTAGGCCTATATAGTTGTACACAGTTTGAAATC
>Ga0209680_1000429_pt1 | contig 11474 bp, 15 predicted proteins | sample WorMetLIZISLAND1_FD_187413 | JGI IMG/M metagenome (GOLD analysis project Ga0209680, IMG submission 187413) | Marine gutless worms symbiont microbial communities from Max Planck institute for Marine Microbiology, Germany - Olavius loisae LIZARD... ... | reverse complement strand
AAGAAACCCATAAATCCGACGCCATTGGTCTTCGCGCAAAAAACTCGACATCAACACTCTCCATTCCGATGAAAATCTGGAACGGAGGATCGCATTCAATTCATGAAAAAATCGTCAACAGAACCTAGTAGAAATTTGGCATTTCGACCTGTTTGTACCGACCGCCGGTGTTTGCCGAAGAGACGGGTCACGAAAGGACGGCATCCCCCTGCCCCGAAATTCAGCGTCGGCTGGTTCCCTGTGGACAATCCGGAGCCTCGTGCAACGAGCCCGTCAATCGCCCCGAATGACCATCACCGAACAATTGGCATGACGGACCACCCGCGCCGCGTTCGGTCCGATCAGGTAATCGCTCAGTTCCGGTCGGTGCGAAGCGAGGACGATGAGGTTGATACCGTGGGTTTCCGCATAGGAGAGGATCTCCTTGTAGATGGTGCCTTCGGCGACCGCGGCGTTCACGTGCAGCCCCTCCCTGGCCAGTTGTTCGGCGGCATAGGCATGGAGATCGGCCTGCGCCCGTTCGATCAGCTTTTTCTCGAGGTCGTCGGGCAGGTACATATCGGCGGCATGCAGTCCGGTGACGGCGACGACGCTCAGGACATGCAGTTCCGAGCCGCACAACTCGGCCATCTGAAGCGCCCGGAGCCGCGCCTTCTCTTGCGATTCCAGGTTGCCCAGATCGACGGGAAAAAGGATTTTCTTGAACATCTGCTCCTCCGTTCGCTCGCTTCGGCGGTTCAAGCCGAAAGGGCGTCATCCAGGATCATGTCGGCCGCTTTTTCGCCGACCATGATCGTTGGCGCGTTGGTGTTGCCCGACACAATCGCCGGCATGATCGACGCATCGGCGACGCGCAAGCCGCGGATGCCGTGGACCCGAAGCCGGTCGTCGACAACGCCTGCGGCGTCGTTTCCCATCTTACAGGTGCCGACCGGGTGATAGATGGTCTGCGAAATGTTGCGTGCACTGTCGAGGAGCTCGGCATCCGATTGGTGCGCCGACCCGGGTGTCACCTCCTCGACGACGAATGGCCTCATGGCCCGGGTTTCCATCAGTTTGCGCGTGAACCGCATGGCGTCGACGGCCGTCTGCTGGTCCTTGGCCGATGACAGGTAGTTCGGCTGGATCGACGGATAGACCTGCGGGTCCGGCGAGGTGATCTCGATCCGTCCGACACTCTCGGGACGCAACTGGCAGACGGAAGCGGTCACGCCGGAGAACGGGTGCATCTCGATACCCGGCTTGTCGGCACTCAAGGGCTGGAAGTGGTATTGGATGTCGGGTGCATCCATGCCGGGCTGGGTCTTGGCGAACACGCAGACCTGGCTCGCCCCCATCGACATGGGCCCCTTACGGAACAAAGCGTATTCCATGCCGATCAGCGCCCGACGCAGCGCGTTGTTGATCTGGTTGTTGAGGGTCGGAACGTTGACGCGGTAGACCATGCGGATCTGCAGGTGATCCTGAAGGTTGCGGCCAACGCCCGGCAGGTCCGTACGAACCGCGACCCCGGCCTTGCCGAGCACGTCGCCCGGCCCGATCCCGGAGACCTGCAAGATCTGCGGTGAGCCAATGGCGCCCGCCGACAACACCACCTCGCCACCCGGCTTGAGGTCGGCGGTCCTCCTCTCCGGACCGGCGGCATAGGAAACGCCCGTGACGACGGCGCCACCGTCGCCGCCGAACCGGAGGTGTTCGACGTGGGCGTGGGTCTGGATCTCAAGGTTCTTTCGGCGGCGCGCCGGTTTCAGGTAAGCCACCGCCGTCGAACACCGCCAGCCTTTGCGCGTGGTCAACTGGAAATAACCAGCCCCTTCCTGGATCGATCCGTTGAAGTCGTCGTTCCTGGGAACGCCGACCTCTTCGGCGGCGGCGATGAAGGCATCGCAAATACGGCTCCTGTAGCGCATGTCCGACACACTCAGGGGGCCGCCGGTGCCGTGATAGTCGTCGGCGCCGCGCTCCTGGTCTTCTGCACGCTTGAAATAGGGCAGGACGTCCTCGTAGGACCAGCCGACGTTGCCGAGCTGACGCCAACGGTCGTAGTCGGCGCTTTGGCCGCGAACGTAGAGCAGTCCGTTGATGGAACTCGACCCGCCGAGCACCTTGCCGCGTGGCCAGTCGATGCGCCGCCCGTTGAGGCCGGGGTCCGGATCGGTCTTGTAGCACCAGTCGGTTTTCGGGTTGTGCAGGGTCTTGAAATAGCCGACAGGAACGTGGATCCACGGATTGCTGTCGCGCCCGCCGGCCTCGAGCAGCAGCACGCGCTTCGACGCATCGGCGCTCAACCGGTTGGCCAAGACACAGCCGGCCGAACCGCCGCCGATAACGATGAAATCGTAGGTGTCGTTGTTTTCCGCCATGGTTTCCGGTCGACAATTCCCGAGGTGGCTGATCGGTCTTTTCACCGCCATCCATGGGCGGCGACCACCTCTTAAATCCTCCCTCCACAAACATGGTTGCCTGAATTCGATAATTTTGCAATAATGAATCAATACCGTCTCATTAATGAGATAATTAAAGAATACAGGCAGAGGCTGCGGGCGACGCCCGCTGAATAGGGTGAGATGGAATACCCCAACCAATTAATCGGCTTCATCGTCGGTTGGCGCCTCCATCGGGAATCGCAGCTCACGTAAGAAAGGTTTTTGTGGTGCCGATGGCCGCCGGGCGGCCATCCGGGAGGCGCGACAGGGCTAACGTTGGGGGCCCTTGAAACCCAATGAGCGCAGCTACAGGGAGGGTTAGTCCATGCGCACACTCAAGACACTCGTAGTCGGATTCCTGGCCGTCGCCATCTCGACGATGGCGTTCAGCGTCTCGAGTCCGGCCGAAGCCAAGAAGGTGAAGATCCGAATCCAATCGGTGATTCCGACCAAGGCCGACGAAATCGTCATGCTCAAGGACTTCGGCGCCAACGTCAGCGCGCTCACCAACGGCGAAGTGACCATCGAGGTGTTGCCGGCCGGCGCCGTGGTCGGCGTCAAGGAGACGCTGGAAGCGGTCGACAAGGGCCTGATCGAGGGCGGTTTCGCCTGGACCCACTACTGGTCCGGTTATCATCCGGCAGCCATGCTGTTCGGCTCCCCCGTCGCCGGTGCCGGCGTCGGCATCGACAACATCGCCTGGGTGTCCTGGTTCATGTACGGCGGCGGCCAAGAACTCTATGACCAGCTGTGGAAAGAGATGGGCATGAACGTCAAGGGCCTGATGCTGCAACCGGTCGGCCCCGAGGCCCTCGGCTGGTTCAAGGAGCCGATCAAATCGATGGCCGATTTCCGCAAGTACCGGTTCCGCACGCCTCCGGGAATTCCCGGCCAGACCTACAAGGATATCGGCGTTGCGTCCGTCGCCATGGGCGGCGGCGACATCCTGCCGAACCTCGAAAAGGGCGTCATCGATGCCGCCGAGTGGTGCTGCCCGAAACCCGACAGCGTGTTCGGTTTCCAGAAAGTGCTCAAGCACTACTACCTACAGGGCCTGCATCAGGTCGTCGTCAACGCCGACATGTACATCAACGGTGACGTCTGGAACAGCCTGACCCCGCATCAACAGAAGGCCATGCAGGTCGCCGCCGACGCGTCCCTGATCCGTTCGCTCAGCTACCGCATCTACGAGAACGGCAAGGCCCTGAAGTCGCTCACCGAGGATCACGGCGTGCAGCTCCACGACACGCCCGCCGACTACTTCAAGGAGTACATGGAAGCGGCCAAGGCCAGCCTCGAGAAGAATGCCGCCGATAATGCGTTCTTTAAGAAGGTCTGGGACTCCCAGAAGGCTTTTGCCGACGTCGCCGTCCCGTTCTGGGCCGGTGCGCAGATGTCGAATGCCAGCCTCGGTATGGCTTTCGCCAAATCCAAGAAGTAACCACACGCCGACAAGCTCCCGGCGGGGGGATCGGGCCTTCTGGCCCTTTCTCCTCTCGGGCGGCGTATGACCCTGGCGCCGATGATAGGATCGTCGTTCCCGGCCGCAATGTCTCGGCCGGACAAGAGGAAGGCAGACGGGTATGGCCGGACCACCGGAAGAAGAGATCCCCGACGATCTCGACATTACCGACGAATTGATCGCCGAACGACGCGGTGGCGAGCCGGGCCACCTGCCCGACGACATGGAGCCTTGGATGGCGAAGACGATCACCACCATCGACGTCTTCAGCCTGTGGACCGGGCGCATCGTATGCTGGCTGACGATCCCGCTGCTTCTGGCCATGGTCTACGAAGTCTTCATGCGCTACGTGTTCGTGGCGCCGACCATGTGGGCCTACGACGTCAGCCGCATGCTCTACGGTGCGCTATTCATGCTGGGTGCGGCCTATGCGCTGTCGCGCGGTGTCCATATCCGCGCCGATTTCCTCTACCGCAACTGGTCGGCCAAGGCCCAAGGCACGGTCGACACCGCCCTATATCTTTTTTTCTATTTCCCTGGCCTGTTGGTGTTCCTGTGGATGGCGACCGACTTCGCCTCGCTGGCCTGGATCCGCGGCGAAAAGGGCATGGATACGGCCTGGATGCCGCATATGGGACCGATCAAGACCGCCCTTCCCGTCGGTGTGGCGCTGCTGATCATCCAGGGCGTTTCCGAGACACTTAAGAGTTACTACGCGGCGACCAAGGGCAGGTGGCCGTAATGGAAAATGAAATCCTCGGTCTCGTCCTCATCGGCGTGATGCTGTTCGCCATCTTCGTCGGGTTCCCGATCTCGTTCACCCTGATCTTCCTTGGTTTCGTCTTCGGTTGGATCGGCTTCGGCAAGGTCGTCTTCTACCTGATGACCTTCCAGTTCTCTTCCGTGATGCTGGAACAGACCCTGGCCGCCGTGCCCTTGTTCATCTTCATGGGCATTCTGATGGAGCAGGCGGGCCTCATGGAACGCTTGTTCCAAGCAGTGCAACTTATGCTATCACGGGCCCGTGGTGCTCTCTATCTTGCCGTGCTTTTCGTCTCGACCATCTTCGCCGCAGCCACCGGTATCGTCGGCGCGTCCGTCACCATCCTCGGCATCATGGCCGCCAAGACCATGAACCGGTCGGGCTACGACGTGAAACTGGCGGCCGGCACCATCACCGCCGGCGGTACGCTCGGCATCCTGATCCCGCCCAGCATCATGCTGGTGGTCATGGGGCCGGTCTTGGAGGTGCCGGTCACCGACCTCTTCGCCGCCGCCATCATCCCCGGCGTCATGATGGCCGTCCTTTACGCCTTCTACGCTCTCGGTCGCTGCTGGCTCAATCCGGAGCTCGGGCCCGCACTCCCGGTCGAGGAGCGGGCCGAGAGCATGGCCCATGTCTGGAAGGAGTTCCTGCTTGGCCTGGTGCCACCCTCGCTCCTCGTCTTCTCGGCACTCGGCAGCATCATGTTCGGCCTGGCGACACCGACGGAGGGTGCCGGCTGCGGTGCTTTTGGGGCGCTCCTGCTGTCGCTCGCCTATCGCCGCCTGACCCTTCCGAAACTGCAGGAAGCGTTGATCAAGACAAGACCCTCGAGATCTCGGCCCTGATCCTGATCCTGGTCGCTGCATCCAACTTCTTCGGCGCTGCCTTTTCGCGCCTCGGTACGCCGACCATGCTGACCGAACTGCTGCTCGGGCTCGACATGCCGCCGATGGTCATCCTGATCATGATCATGGCCCTCATCTTCCTCTTGGGCTGGCCGCTCGAGTGGGTGCCGATCGTGCTGATCATCGTGCCGATCCTGTTGCCTCTGATCGATCAGCTCGGTTTCAACCTGGTGTGGTTCGGGATCCTGGTCGCCGTCAACCTGCAGACGGCCTGGCTGTCGCCGCCGGTGGCGTTATCGGCCTATTTTCTCAAAGGCGTGGTGCCGGAATGGGACCTCAAGGATATCTACATCGGCATGATGCAATTCATGGTCATCCAGTTGTTCGGCCTTATCCTGATCATGGTCTTTCCGCAGATCGCACTGTGGCTGCCGGCCTACATTTACGGCAACTAATAAGGGCGACGCCAAGGGGACATCGCGAGTATGGCCAAGGACAACGGAGAAAAAGGGTCGCGGTCGATCCGCGCCCTCGAACTCATGGAGGCGGTGGTCGCCGCCGGCCAAGCCATGGGGGCCTCCGATTTGGTGGCGGCGACCGGACTGCCGAAGGCCACCGTCCACCGGCTGGTCGCCTTGCTCGAAAAGGAGGGGTTCCTGGCCCCGGACATCTCCGGCAAGGGCCTCACGCTCGGCCATCGCATGCACAACCTGGCGCTAAGCATCACGGCGGTGGGGGGAGACAATGCCTACCGCCACCGGATCCTGACGGATCTCTCCCACGAGATCGGCGAGACCTGTAATTTCAACATCCCGGCGGGCAGCGAGATCCTTTATGTCGACCGCGTCGAGACAAAATGGCCGCTGCGCACCCAATTACCGGTCGGCAGCCGTGTGCCGCTGCACTGCACGGCCAGCGGCAAGCTCTACTTGGCCAGCCTGCCGGCCGCCAAGCGCCGCCGCATGCTGGAGACCCTGGAATTGAAGGCCTACACGTCTGAGACGATCACCGATGCCGCCGCTCTAGAGGCGGAGCTGGAGACAATCCGTCGTGACAAGTTCTCCAAGGATCAGGGCGAGTTCATCGACGGCATGATCGCCGTCGCCGTCGCCGTCAACGACGCCCAGGGCCGGTTGGCGGCGATTCTGGCCACCCATGCGCCCGATGTCCGCATGGATATCGACAAGGCCATCGGCTACCTGCCGGCCTTGCGCCGGGCGGCGACGGCGCTGTCGGCGGAACTGTCCGACGATCCGGCGTTCTGATAACCGCTGGAAAGGAAACCTTCGTGGCGATCGAGTATCTGAAAAAGGCGGAGAAAACCCCGGCGACCGGTGAGGACGAGACACGGCGCATCGTCGCCCACATGCTCGCCGAAATCGAGGCGGGCGGTGAGGACGCGGCGCAGTCCTATGGCGTGAAATTGGACGGGTATGCGGGCGATGTCGTCGTCGGCCCCGATGCGATTGCCGCCGCCGCCAAGGTTCCCGGGCAACTGAAGGACGACCTCCGTTTCGCTTATGACCGCGTGCGCGGGTTTGCCGAAAAACAACGGGCCAGCATCGAGGAGTTCGAGACCGAACTGTCACCCGGTCTTTGGGCCGGTCAGAAACTGATACCGGTCAGCGCCGCCGGGTGTTACGTGCCGGGCGGTCGCTACGCCCATGTGGCTTCGGCCATCATGAGCATCGCCACGGCGAAGGCGGCCGGCGTCGAGACCGTTGTCGCCTGCTCGGCGCCGAACAAGGAACACGGTGGCATCCACCCGGCCATCCTCTACACCATGGATTTCTGTGGTGCCGACCATGTGCTCGCTCTGGGCGGTGTCCAGGGCATCGCTGCCATGGCTTTCGGCCTGTTCACCGGTCACAAGGCGGACATCCTGGTCGGACCGGGTAACCGTTTCGTGGCCGAGGCCAAGCGCATGCTGTTCGGCCGCGTCGGTATCGACCTGTTCGCCGGGCCTACCGAGATCTTGATCATCGCCGACGATTCCGCCGACCCAGAGGTCGTCGCCACCGACCTGGTCGGTCAGGCCGAACACGGTCCCGATTCGCCGGCGTGGTTGGTGACCACCAGCCGTGACCTGGCCGATCGGACCATGGCCCTGATGCCTGCCCTCATCGATGCCCTGCCCCCGGTCCAACGCGATGCCGCCGACGCCGCGTGGCATGATTACGGCGAGGTCGTGCTCTGCGACAACGACGAGGAAGCCGCCCGGGTCAGCGACGGGTAAGCGCCGGAACATCTTGAAGTACATACGGAAAACCTGGACTGGTACGTGGACCGCCTCCGGAACTACGGCTCGCTGTTCGTCGGTGAGGAGACGACGGTGGCCTTCGGCGACAAGTGTTCGGGCACCAACCACATCCTGCCGACTAAGGGCGCCGGCCACTACACGGGCAGCCTGTCGGTCCACAAGTTCGTCAAGGTGGTGACCACCCAGCGCATGACCCGCGAGGCCAACCGCGAGGTCGCCGGTGTCACCGCGCGTATATCGCGATTGGAAGGCATGGAAGGCCATGCGCGGACGGGCGATGCGCGGCTTGCCAAGTATTTCCCCGATGAAGATCTCCTTCTCGAAGCCTGACCTCGGGCCCGCCTCCGTGTTTTTATCCCTGTCGGTCTTGGGTAGATGATGGATCTTTTTGACCTGACCGGCGACGTGGCGCTCTGCACAGGGGCCACGTCGGGCATCGGGCGGCGCATGGCCTGGGCCCTATCGCAGGCCGGTGCCGACGTCGTTCTCGTCGGCCGCAACGAATCTGCACTCGCCGAGGCGGCTGCCGAGATCAACGCATTGGATAAGGGCCGCGCCGCGGCGGTGGCAGCTGATCTCCTCGACCGGTCCGCCCTCGAAGACGTCGTCGGCCGGGCGACGGCGCCTTTCGGCGCGCCGACGATCCTGACCAACGCCGCCGGCATCAATCTGCGCCAACCTTGGGACGCCATCACCGACGAGGCCTGGGACGCAACCCTGAACCTCAACCTGTCGACGCCCTTTTTCCTGGCCCGCGCCTGCGTGCCCGGCATGATTGACAAAGGCGGCGGGCGGATCATCAACGTCGGTTCCCTGCAGTCCTACCGCGCTTTCGCCGATTCCCTGCCCTACGGTGCGTCGAAGGGCGGGGTCCTGCAACTGACCCGGGCCATGGCCGAGGCCTGGTCACGGTTCGGGATCATGGCCAACGCCATCGTGCCCGGTTTCTTCAGGACCAAACTGACCGAACCGGTCTACGACGATCCAGCGGCTCTCGAACACAACGCCCGGATGACGGCGGTCGGACGCAACGGGGAGATGGAAGACATCGACGGAATCACCATATTTCTGGCATCGAAGGCCAGCAATTACGTTACCGGCCAGGGCATCGCCCTCGACGGTGGCTTTTCGGCCAAGTAGGCGCCACGGGGAGGAAACCGATGAAGGCACTCGTCTATACCGGTCCGAACACGGTCGAATACCGCGACGAGCCGGAACCCCTGCCGGAGCCGGGCGAGGTCCTGGTCCGCATCGAGGCGGCCGGCATCTGTGGCTCTGACATGCATGCCTACCTGGGCCATGACGAACGCCGCCCGCCGCCCTTGATCCTCGGCCACGAGGCCACCGCCACCGTCACCTGCGGTGATCTCGCCGGTCGTCGGGTGACCCTCAACCCGCTGGTCACCTGCGAGGCCTGTGTCAGCGGCCGCACCAACATCTGTGCCGAACGCCAGATCATCAGCATAGCGCCGCGCCAGGGCGCCTTCGCCGAGTACCTCCGGGTTCCCGAGCGCAACCTGGTCGAGCTGCCGGACGGCATGGATCCGGCCGTCGCTGCCTTGAGCGAACCGGTGGCCACTGCCTGGCACGCGGTTGGTGTCGGCGAGCGCTACCTCGGTAAGGCGCCCGCGGCGGTCCGCGCTCTGGTCCTCGGCGGTGGCGCCATCGGCCTGTCGGCCGCCCTGGTTCTCAGAAGCCGTGGCTACGGCGCGATCGACGTCGCCGAGACCAACCCGCTGCGCCGCGGCGCACCGTCGCCGCCGAAGACGGCCTGACGGTCCTCGATCCGGCCGAGGGGACGGTCGCGGAAAACGCCTATGACCTGGTCGTCGATGCCGTCGGCGGTCAGGCGACGCGGCGCACCGCCTCGGCTGCCGTCAAACCGGGCGGCGTCGTCGTCCATATCGGCCTACTCGAGGCCGAAGGCGGGCTCGACATCCGCAAGTTCACGCTCCAAGAGATCACCTTCGTCGGCACCTACACCTACACCATGGAGGATTTCCGCCAGACCGTCGCAGCGCTGGCCGGCGGCGAGCTCGGTGATCTTGCCTGGACCGAAAGCCGTCCCCTGGCCGACGGTGCGGCGGCATTTTCCGATCTCATGGAAGGCCGGGCCGGGGCCGCCAAGGTCGTCTTGGTTCCGTGACCGGATCTAGCCGTTGAGCGCCGCGTCGTAGGCCTGGACGATGGTGCCGGCCCGCTTGGAAACCTCGGCCGGCGTGTCGCCCGGCTTATAGAGGTTGGACCCGATCCCGAACCCGGCGGCGCCGGCATCGAGCCATTCGGCGAAATTGTCCGGTCCGTCCTGTTTCAATCCGTAGAGGATGCGGACGCGCAACCGCGGGTCGGATACCGGGGCGGCCACCGTATGGCGCGTCGATTGCGGTCGGCAGGGCAACGATTGGTAGCCGGATTCCACCCAGCCCGTGCGGGCACCGGCCATGCCGCAGACCAGGGCGTCGGTCGTCCGACCCGCGGCCAGCCAATCATCGGCAACGGTGAGGAAGGCGGCTTCGAACTGGTCGGGGTCAAGGCGCCCCATGCCGTCGGCGCTATCGGTCCGGTGCAGGACCCGGTCGTCGGCGTCCATCGCCCAGGCCCGCATGTGGGTCGTGCCCCAATCGACGGCGATCCATGAGACGGGTTTTTCGGCGGAGGTTGACATGGACCCTCGGGGCTATGGGACCGGCCGGCCCGTGATACCGGCGGGACGGCCGAACAGTAGATCAAGTCGATACGGCGGTGAAAGGATTATCGGAGGCGCCTTTCATCGCGAATACGCCCTAGCGGCATTCCATATGGTTTCGACTGCTGTTCCCCAGCAGCGGTTGCCGCCGCATCGAAAACCGGATATGCGCTTGGGATGACGTGCTGAAGAGGAAAGGAACCGACCCTTGAACGACGCGCCGACGCCCGAGCCCACCTCCGAGCCCACTGGCGAAGATATCGCCCGCCTCGCCCAGTGGGACACGCCGACCATCTGCAACGCGCTCGAGGAAATCGTGCCGGAGCGCCGTGGCCATGGGTTCACAACCGAGCCCCTGGTTCCTCTGGACCCGGACCTGCCGCCGATCTGCGGTTACGCCCGCACCGCGACCATCCGCGCCGCCGAACCGCCGAACGAGACGGCCGATGAGACCGCGGCCAAGCGGGCCGCCTACTACGACTACGTCGGCCGGCCCCCTGCCCCCACGGTGGTCGTCATCCAAGACCTCGACCCGAGACCCGGCATCGGCGCCTTCTGGGGCGAGGTGCAGACCAACATCCACAAGGGCCTCGGCACCCTGGGCGCGGTCACCAACGGGTCGTTCCGCGACCTCAGGGACAGCGCCCGGGGCTTCAACCTGTTGGGCGGCAAGGTCGGGCCGAGCCACGCCTACGTCCATGTCGTCGACATCGGCTGTCAGGTCACCGTCTACGGCCTTACGGTCACGACCGACGACATCGTCCATGCCGACCACCACGGCGCCGTCATGGTCCCGAAAGCAGCCGTGACCGCCATCCCAGCGGTGGTCGAGCGCATTCAGAGGCGCGAGGCGGTGATCATCGAAGCGGCCCGGACCCCCGGTTTCGACGCCGAAAAACTGAAGGGCACCTCGAAAAATGCCTTTGCGAGATCAAGGTGGCATTGCTGCTGTACTCCGGCCTCATGATTTTCGGCCTTCGCTCTTCGTTGAGCGTTTGATTTGGTGTCCAAACCCGTGTTCTGCGCGGA
>Ga0209680_1000428_pt1 | contig 11481 bp, 11 predicted proteins | sample WorMetLIZISLAND1_FD_187413 | JGI IMG/M metagenome (GOLD analysis project Ga0209680, IMG submission 187413) | Marine gutless worms symbiont microbial communities from Max Planck institute for Marine Microbiology, Germany - Olavius loisae LIZARD... ... | reverse complement strand
GCGCAGAACACGGGTTTGGACATCAAATCAAACGCTCAACGAAGAGCGAAGGCCGAAAATCATGAGGCCGGAGTACAGCAGCAATGCCACCTTGATCTCGCAAAGGCATTTTTCGAGGTGCCCTTACGTCAGATCACGCGGATTCTAACCGACCTCGGAAAAATAGGGAATTCTTCGAGGCGCCCTTAATCAAAATAAGCAATAATCCATGTAGAATTTATTTAAAAATCCGATCAATATATTTTGTGTTAGCAATAACTCGTTCAGTTTTCTTTACGATGGAAAGTGGGCGAGTCATGAAGATCGAACCGACGACGGCACCATACCGTGCGATCTGGATTTCCGATATCCACCTCGGCTCCCGCGGTAGTCAGGTGGCCATACTCCTCGGTTTCCTCAAGAAGGCCGAGAGCAAGTGTCTCTATCTCGCCGGTGAGATCATCGACGGCTGGCGCCTGAAACGAACCTGGTACTGGCCGCAGGAACACAATGACGTGTTGCAGAAGATCCTGCGCAAGGCGCGCAAGGGCACCCGCGTGGTGTTCGTTCCCGGCAACCGTGACGAAATTCGCCCGCGAGTACGCGCTCGGTTATTCCTGGGAACGCAGTGTCGAGCAGTTCCTGTCGAACATCCACGTTTTCCGCTGAAGGGAGATATCAAGACGAATACGAAGCTTGAATGGAATCGACTTCCGCACAGAACCTATCAATCTGCGCGTCCGTCAGGAAGGCGGCTCGGAAGCTGTTGCGGGCGAGAGTGGCCAGATCGTCGATGTCGAGACCGAGCGCCGTTTCCACGGCCGCCAGATTGTCGTTGAGATACCCCCCGAAATAGGCCGGGTCGTCCGAGTTCACGGTGACCAACAAACCGGCCTCGAGCATCCGCTTCAGCGGATGCTCTTCGAGCGAGGGGACAACGCCGAGGCGTAAATTCGACAGCGGACAGACGGTCAGCGGGATCGCCTCGTCGGCGAGCCGGCGGACCAGGGCCGGGTCTTCCAGGGCCCGGTTGCCGTGATCGATGCGCGACACATGCAATAGGTCGAGGGCTTCCCCGACGTAGGCGGCCGGCCCTTCCTCGCCGGCGTGGGCGACGGTCTCGAACCCCTCCTCGCGGGCGCGGGCGAAGACCGCTTCGAAATTGGCCGGCGGATGGCCCATTTCGCTGGAATCGAGGCCGACGGCGATGATCCGGTCGCGATAGGGCAGGGCCTCTTCCAACGTTTCGAAGGCCTGATCCTGATCGAGGTGGCGGAGGAAACAGAGGATCAGGTGGGCGCTGATTCCCCACTGTTGTTCCGCCGTTTCCAGCGCCTCCGAAATGCCGTCGATGACGGACGCGAAGGCAACGCCACGCCCGGTATGGGCCTGCGGATCGAAGAACATCTCAACGTGGCGGATGTTCTGGTCGCGGGCCCGTTCCATATAGGCCATCGTCAGGTCGTAAAAGTCGATCTTTTGGAGCAAGACGGCCGTGCCCTGGTAGTAGAGATCGAGGAAATCCTGCAGCTTCGAGAATTTGTAAGCGGCGCGGGCCGCTTCGACCGTGGCGTAGGGCAGGGTGACGCCGTTGCGCTGGGCGAGCGCGAACATCATCTCCGGCTCCAGCGTTCCTTCGATGTGCAGATGCAGTTCCGCTTTCGGCAGCGCGCCGATGAATTCGCCGGTAGAGGTCATGGCACCCGATCCTCGCGGTCAGCCGCCATTGTTTATGCGCGGGCGGCTGGAGTCCATGAGATGAATCAATGGCTGGCCCTTGCATTCACCTTATAGTTTGGGCATGAGTGCTCAAATCGTTCCCCTCGCAACCAACGACTCCGAGCGGGTCGAAAAGCTGATCGGCGAGACCGATCTGTCGCGCCGGGTCGATGAGTTGGCCGAGGAGATTGCGGCCGCCATCGAGGGTCAAATCACGCTGATCGGCGTTCTCAAAGGAACCTTCGTCTTCCTTGCCGATCTGGCCCGTGCACTGGATCGTGCCGGCAAGCCCGTGCAGATCGAGTTCCTGCGCCTCAGCAGTTACGGTAACGGAAAGCAGAGCCTCGGGGACGTCGTCCTCATCGGCGGCGGACCGGCCGTCGGTGACAACCGCGAAGTGGTGCTCGTCGACGACATCGTCGACACCGGCCATTCGGTGCAGTATGCGCAGCGCCTGTTGCAGGCCAACGGCATCGAGACCGTGTGGACCTGTACGCTGCTCAACAAACCGTCCAAGCGCGAGGTCGAGGTCGAGATCGATTTCGTCGGCTTCGAGGTGCCCGACGTTTTCGTCGTCGGCTACGGCATCGATTTTGCCGAGAAGTACCGCTCGCTGCCCTATATCGGCACCGTTCAGTAGCGCAGCATCGACCATAACCTTCCGAGTTTCCGGAATGGTTTTCCGTACCTTCGGCACGGTGACCATCAGTTCGTCCTTTCCGACGGCGGCCTCGATAGGGTCGAGGCCGCAGCCTGTAGGTCACGAGAGGGATGGCGTAAGGCTAAGGAGGAGCACGGGTTGGTCGGGCTTCAGGTGTGCCAGCCGCGCACTTTCTTGAAGAGATCGGCGATCCAGTAGGCCTGGGCACCGACGGCGCCCAGCGGCAGCAGAACCCAGACCACGTCGGCCAACGCCAGGACCAGCACGATGACACAGAAATCGGCCCGGCTCAGCTTGTGGAAGATGAAAATCACCCAATCGACGGCGTCTTCGGGCTTGCGCTCGCCGGCGGCGATCTCCTCGCGGGTCTGGCCTTCCGGGTCGGCCGCGTCGCGGGCATGCAGCACGATGTCGATGCAATAGTCGATGGTCGCGCCTGCCGTCGCCGCCAAGCCCAGCCACAGCCATATGATCTCACCGGTCGTTTGCCAGACGCCATATCCGAGTGCGGCGAAAAAGGCGCCGTCGACCAACCAGTCGACCACGTCGTCGAACTTGGCGCCCCACTTCGACGACAGGTTCTTCAATCGAGCGATCTCGCCGTCGCAGTTGTCGAGCGTATAGCAGACCACGAGCAGGGCGCCACCGCCGACACCGGCCGCCCACGATCCCAGGGAGAACAACCAGGCGCCGACGAGGCCGGCAATGAGGGACAAGGCGGTCACGTGATTGGGCGTTAACGGCGTGCGTATCAGGACAGGCGTCAGATACCAGGACAGGTGGCGGGTCACTGGAAACAGTTGTGACGGGCGCACCGGAGAATAACCGGCATCTTGCGAACCCTGAGGTGATCCGTTATGTGGTCCAGCAACGGTCATGGCCCCTTCCATATGCGCGCGCCGGGGGCCGCGCAAGCATTATGGCCGGTATCGACCAGGCGCCGCCTGAAACCGAGTTACATGAAACGCGCATCCTACATCGGTTTGTTCGCCGGGCTTGCCCTTTTCACCGGTCTCATCGTCTGGCAGGGCATCGGCGAGGTCTTCGGCGTCCTGGCGGCCTCCGGATGGGTGCTGCTCTGGGTACCGGTCATCTGGTTCCCGACGGTGCTGATGAACGCGCGGTGCTGGCAGTTGCTGTTCGCACCGCAGCACATGCCCGGGTTCTCTCAGGCGTTTGTCGCCCAATGGGTGGGGCGCGCCGTGAATACGCTGCTGCCCGTCGCTTCGATCGGCGGCGAGATCGTCAAGGCCCGCGCACTAACCCTGTGGGGAACGGACGGGCGCCACGCCAGTGCGTCCGCCGTGGTCGACAAGACCGTGCAGGTGATCACCATCATCATTTGGGGAGTCGCCGGCGTCGTTCTGCTGTCCTACATGGCGCTTGACGACGAATTGGTCTTCGCCGCCGCCGCCGGGCTGGCCATCCTCGGTGCCGGCGTCGCCGGCTTTCTCGTCGTCCAGCGCGCCGGCATTTTCCGCATCTTCATCGATTCGGCCCATCGGCTGACGAAGGCCGAGTTCCTCGACAACCTGCGCGACACGGCCGATGAGATCGACACCATAGTCGGTGCCGTCTACAGCGACCGAAAAAGGCTGGTCGCCGCAACCGCCTGGCGCCTCGCCGCCCTCGTTTTGCAGACCGGTGAGGTCTGGCTCGCCGCCCACCTGCTCGGTTTTCCCATCGGGTTCGTCGAGGCGCTGATGCTGAAGAGCCTGACCAGCACGCTGAGCGACGCGGCGTTCGTCGTACCCAACAGCTACGGCATACAGGAAGGCGCCTTCGTCGCGCTGGGTATCCTGATCGGCATGCCACCGGATGTGGCACTCGCCGTTTCGCTTGCCATCCGCATACGCGAGGTCCTGATCGACGTTCCCGGTTTGGTTCTTTGGCAGCATTTGGAAGGCCGTGCCCTGCTTCGCGGCAGGCGCGCGGCCGCCGCATCCCCGGACGCGCGTACTGGCCGCGACTAATACAACCGTTTCATATTATTTTCATTTTTAATTGCACCTATATTTCGCTTTTTTTCCCAAATGGTGATTGTTTATTTGGTACCGAATCGCTAGATAAACATCGTGCCTTCCCGCTCTTCTGGTGGGGAGGTTTCATTAATCGGGGATTCCAAGATCTTGTTTCTTTACGTTGCGCTCGGTCTGTTCGCCTGTTCGGTCGGCTACCTTCTCCTCGCGATCGTCCTGACGGACCGGTTCGGTCGGGAAATCGTCAATCCGCCGCTGGCCTCGGGCCGGCGACCGGTGACGCTGATCAAACCAATCTGCGGTCTGGAATGGGGACTCGCCGACAATCTTCGAACCTTCTGCAATCAGGATTACGGTGATTTTCAAGTCATTTTCGGCGTGCATTCGCAGAGCGAACCGGCCATTCCGGTCATTCGCAAGGTGATCGCCGAGTTTCCCAAGCGGGACTTGTCGCTGGTCGTTTGCGACAGACTGATCGGCAGCAACTACAAGATCAGCAACATCGCCAACATGGCGGAATACGCCAAACATGACATCCTGGTCATTTCGGATAGCGACATGCGGGTCGATCCGAGCTATCTCAAGGCGGTCATCGAGCCGTTCGACCGTGCCGACGTGGGTGCAACGACCTGCCTCTATTCCGGCCACGGCCGCGGCGGCATTGTCTCCCGGGTCGGCGCCATGTTCATCAACGATTGGTTCCTTCCTTCGGCCCTGATCCCCAGACGGTTCGCCGAGCAGGATTATTGTTTCGGGGCGACCATGGCCGTGCGCGGCGATGTACTGGATCAGTCGGGCGGAGTTGAGTCACTCGCCGATTTCCTTGCCGATGATTACATGCTCGGGCAAAGGGTCATTGCTGCCGGATACAAGATCGCCCTCGTTCCCTATGTCGTCGCCAACATCATTCACGAAAAATCTTGGTCGGCGCTCTACCATCACGAACTGCGCTGGGCACGGACCATCAAATCGGTTCAACCGATCGGCTATTTGTTGTCGGCGATCACGGACGTCTTTTCGATCTCGTTGCTTGCCGGCGCGGCGCTCCTGGCGGCAGGCCATACCCCGGTCTCGGCCGCCCTGCCGGTCGTCCTGGCCGTGGTGCTTCGCACGGTGTTGCACGGCAGGGTCAGCGCCAGCCTCGTCAGGTGCGGTTCGTTTTGGCCTTGGCTGGTTCCGGTGCGGGATGGTCTGTCCTTGATCGTCAGGGCGACCAGCTATTTCAGCGGCCGCGTGCAGTGGCGCGGAACCGACTTCACCCTCATGGAAAACAACCGCATCCGTGTCGGCGGCAGCCTACCGAATACCCGTTCTAGAGACACATCAACAGAGATAGAGACACATCAACAGAGATAGAGACGCATGATGACCGGCGTGAAAAAGACCTTATTCTTAAGCCCGCCGACGTATGACGGTTACGATGGTGGCGCCGGATCGCGCTACCAATGCAAACGAGAGGTGAAATCCTTCTGGTACCCGACCTGGTTGGCCCAGTTGGCGGCCTTGGTGCCGGGAAGCCGACTGATCGATGCACCGGCCCGCGGCCTATCCATCGACGACATTTTGCCACTGGCCTGTGATTACGAGTTCCTCGTCATTTACACATCGACCCCGTCCTTCCTCAACGACGTCATCGTCGCCGAGGCCTTCAAGAAGGAAAACCCGGACCTGTTGATCGGTTTCTGCGGGGCCCACGTGGCGGTCAACAATGTCGCCTCCATCAACGCCTCCAAGGCCATCGATTTCGTCTGCGACCAGGAGTTCGATTTCACCATCAAGGAAATCGCCGAGGGGGCGGCGCTCGCCGACGTCGCCGGGATCACCATTCTCAACGACCAGGGCGAACCCCACTTCACGGGCAAGCGGGCGCTCATCGAGGACATGGATACGCTTCCCTGGGTGGCGCCGATCTACAAGGACAACCTGGTCACGACCGATTACTACAACGGCTACATGCTGCATCCCTACATGTCGCTCTACACGGGACGCGGCTGCAAATCACGCTGCACCTTCTGCCTGTGGCCGCAAACCATCGCCGGGCACAATTACCGGACCCGGTCGGTCGATAACATCGTCGCCGAGATCACCTGGGCGCGCGACAACTTCCCGGAGATCAAGGAGTTCTTCTTCGACGACGACACATTGACCGACAACCGCCCGCAGGTGGAGGCGCTGGCCCGCGAGCTCGGCAAGCTCGGCATCACCTGGTCGTGCAACGCCAAAGCCAACGTGCCTTACGAAACCCTCAAGATCATGAAGGACAACGGTCTGCGCCTGTTGCTCGTCGGTTACGAATCGGGCAATCAGAAGATCCTGCACAACATCAAAAAAGGCATCCTGGTCGACAAGGCCAAGCAGTTCACAAAGGATTGCCATGAGCTCGGCATCCTCATCCACGGCACCTTCATCGTCGGCCTTCCCGGCGAAACCAAGGACACCATCGAGGAAACAATCCGCTACGCCCAGGAGCTCAACCCGAAGACCATCCAGGTGTCGTTGCCGGCCGCCTATCCGGGAACCTTCCTTTACGATCAGGCGCGTGAGAACGGTTGGCTGGTGACCGAGGACGGCGACGCCCTGGTTGCCGATAGCGGCGTGCAGAACAGCGTCCTCGACTATCCGCATCTGCACGCCCAGGACATCTTCAACGCGGTCGACGATTTCTATAAGCGCTTCTATTTCAGGCCGCGCAAGATGGCGACCCTGTTCTATGACATGTGTCGCGATTGGGATGTCATGAAACGCCAGGCGCGCGAAGGTGTCGAGTTTTTCCGCTTCCTATGGGGCCGGGAGAACAACGCCTGAAGCACCTGATCGTCACCGCCGACGACTTCGGGGCGGCTAAGGCCGTCAACGATGCCGTCGAGATGGCCTTCCGCGACGGCATCCTCACGGCAGCCAGCCTGATGGTCGCAGCGCCGGCAAGCGACGATGCGGTGCGTCGCGCCAAGGCCCTGCCCGGCCTTGCCGTCGGCCTGCATGTGGTGGTCGTACGGGGCGGTAGCGCCTTGTCGGCATCCGAAGTGCCCGCCATTACCGATGGCGATGGGCGTTTTGACGACAACTTGGTTCGAGCCGGGTTCCGCTACTATTTCAGTTCACAGGCGCGGCGCCAGCTGAAAGCCGAAATCCGCGCCCAGTTTCAGGCCTTCGCCGACACCGGTTTGGCCCTCGATCACGTCAATACCCATAACCACATGCACCTGCATCCCACCGTCCTCGGCCTGATTCTCGAGGTCGGTCGCGATTTCGGCATGACCGCCATGCGCCTTCCCTATGAAACGGCTTCCGGATTTGCCGGTCTCTTTCTGAAACCCTGGCTAGCCCTGACCAAACGCCGGCTCGACCGCGCCGGCATCCGCCACAACGACGTCCTCATCGGCCTTTCGGCGACGGGGCGTATGGACCGCGACCGGATGATCGAGGCCCTGTCCGACCTGCCCGACGGCGTTAGCGAGATGATGACTCATCCGGCAACGGGCGACTGGGAAGGCCGTGAACGGGAAGCCGCCGGTTTTCGCTATTCCGACGAACTTGCTGGCCTCCTCGACCCCGCCGTGCGCGCCGCCGCCGAGGGGTCCGGCGCGAGGCGCATCACGTTTTCCGAGATCGTTTGATGGTCGGCGATTCCTGGACTCACAAGATCGCACGCTGGTGCATCATGCCACTGGTCGAAACGCCGGTGACCCCGAACCACCTGACGACCGTGCGCCTGGTCTCCGGGCTGGCCGCTTGCGCGTGTTTTGCCATTGGTACGCGCGAATACGACATTTGGGGTGGTTGGCTATGGTTGTTCTCCGCCTTCATGGACCGGGCCGACGGCGAACTGGCCCGCGTTTCCGGCAAGACCTCGCCGTGGGGCCATCGCTACGACATGTTCTGCGACACGACGAACACGTCGTTGTTCTTCCTCTCCGCCGGGATCGGTCTTCGCCACGGCTTCCTCGGCAATTGGGCCATCCTTTGCGGTGCCCTGGGAACGGCCGGTGTCTTCGCCGCCGAGATTCTCGCCGAGATGATCGATCGCAAGAAGGCGGACACGGGCGACAAGGCCTACCCCGGTATCTGGGGGTTCGATTTCGACGACGTGCTCTACCTCTTCGCCCCCGTTGTCTGGCTCGGATGGCAGATGCCCTTCGTCGTCGGCGCCGCCGTCGGTGCGCCGGCCTTCGCGGCGTTGACCTGGTCTAAACTTCGCTCCCTGAGATGAGTTCCTCCGACCTCGCACGACTGCGCAACATCGGCGAAAAATCGGCGCGTATGCTGGCGGCGGCGGGCATCAAAACCATCGACGACCTTCGCGCCATAGGGGCGGTCGAGGCCTACCGCCGTGTGCGCCTGGCCAATCCGGACGGTATATCGCTCAACATGCTATGGGCCCTACAGGGGGCTTTGTTGGACATCGAATGGCGGGAGGTGCCGGGCGAGATCAAGGTGACCCTGAAAGACGAGGTTGAACGCGGGCCCTGAAAGAAACCGGTTTGCGCCGGCAGGCGGCCTCATCTCAATCTCCCGGCGGTGGCCACCTCGAGGAGCATTCGAGGTCGTTGAGATCGAGGTGGTTGCGCATGAACCGCCGCGATGCGTCGCGGTGGGGTTGGAAATCCCACGATGTGTGCTCGCCCGTCGAAAGCGCCTGCCACAACTGGCGCCGGCGGCGCTGATCGGCAATTACGGCGTCGTGCAGGGCCGACCGGTCCCAGATCGTCTCCATCTCACGGACGAGCGCTTCCTCCACATCCGCCACAACGGAGCGGCCAGCCAGGTTATCCCGTTCTTCCGGGTCGGTCTCCAAGTCATAAAGCTGGGCCGGGTCCGGGTCCGAGTGGATGAACTTGTGACGGCCACGGCGGATCATCATGCAGGGTGCGACGGCCCCTTCGCCGAGAAACTCGCCGAGGACGCGCTCCGGGGCGGCGTTTTCGTCCCCCACCATCAGCGGCACAAGGCTGGTCCCGTCGAGGCCATCCACGGGTTCAGGCGCTTCCCCGGCACCGCTTCGCTGCGCCAAATCGGTCAGGGTCGGAAAAAGGTCGACCAAGGATACCGGCTGTGAACGCCGCGCACCTTCGGGGAGGCCCGGCACGGAAAAGATCATGGGAATACGAGCCGCATGTTCGAAGAACGACATTTTGTACCAAAGTCCGCGTTCCCCCAGCATATCGCCGTGATCGCTCAAAACGACGACCGCCGTGTCGGCGGCGAGACCGGTGTCGGCCAACAGGCGTTGCAGTCTGCCCAGCCATTCGTCGACGTAGGTGACGTTGCCGTAATAGGCACGGCGTGCGTTGCGAATGTCCTGCTCAGAGATTTCCGCCGCATCCATGGCCGACACATGGAAAAGACGTTGGCTGTGCGGGTCGAGGTCGGCGTAGGGAATCGTTGGTGTCCGCGGCATATCGATGGCGTCGTCATCGTATAACGCCCAGAACTTGCTGCGTGTCGCATAGGGGTCGTGCGGGTGGGTGAAGCTGGCGACCAGGCAGAACGGCCGACCGTCGCCGGCGCGGGCCAGGTCGCGAAGCTTGGCCATGGCACAAAACCCGACCTCGTCGTCGAAATCGTACTGGTTGGTCGCCTCGGCAATGCCGGCTTGCTTGACGCTCGACATATTGTGGTACCACCAGTCGATCCGTTCCCCCGGGTTCAGCCAGTCCGGTGTCCAGCCGAAATCGGCCGGGTAGATGTCCGTGGTCAGGCGCTCCTCGAAGCCGTGCAGCTGGTCGGGGCCGACGAAGTGCATCTTGCCGGCGAGCACCGTGCGGTAACCCATGAGGCGCAGGTGGTGGGCGAAGGTCGGTACGTTGGCCGGAAACAACGAGGCATTGTCATAGGCGCCGATCTTCGACGGCAGCCGGCCGGCCATCATGGAGAACCGCGACGGCGCGCAGAGCGGGCTGTTGCAGTAGGCGTTTTCGAACAACACGCCCCGCTCGGCCAGCCGGTCCATATGCGGCGTCTTGACCACAGGATTGCCGTAGGCGCCGACGGAAAAGGCGTTCAACTGGTCGGCCATGACGACCAGGAAATTGAGCCTCTCTGCGCTCATGGGCCTCCCCCCTTGTGCCAACGATGTTCAACCCGCCCCGACGAAATATATCGGCAATCGCATGAAGGAAGTCACCTTTTTCCACATACGAGGGCCCGCTTGCGGCGCGTCGACCGGAGCGCGATTGAAGATCTTAAAAGGAGATGCCAGACTTCCTCTCACGAACCTTCCAGCCAGGAGCGATCACCTTGATTTCCGGACCCATCCCTGAAGGCGACGCTGAGGATCTCCTATCCTCGGAGTCCTCCGGTGACGACGAATTGCTGGAGCATGCGAAGAGACTCGTCCGGAACATGGAGCAAATCCTGGGCCCGCCGGCTTCGAGAGATACAAGCCTGGAATGGGTTGGCAGGGAGCCGAAGGCCGGGATCGATCGCGATATCAACGAAGCGCTCTTCGCCGGTCTGGAGACGACGGGTCTCCCCATTCTTTCCGAAGAACAGGACGCCCATAGGGACTGGCGGTCCACCTCCCGCCTTTGGATCGTTGACCCCCTGGACGGCACTTTGAACTTTGTTCGCGGGACCGGACCTTGCGCGATTGCCGTCTCCCTCTGGGACGCCGGCATTCCGGTATTCGGCGTCATATACGATATCGTAAACCGGCTCATGGCCTGGGGCGGCCGGGCAAGCGGTGCGCGTTGGGAGGGAGACAGCCTTTCGGTTTCAGACACGTCTGATCTCGGTAAGGCGGTTCTATGTACCGGAATCCCTTCGAGCTTCGACTTTAACGACCAAGAAAGCCGGTCGCGCCTTCTGGATAGGATGTCGTTGTTTGGAAAGGTGCGGATGGTGGGCTCGGCAGCATCATCTCTGCTGTTGGTCGCACGCGGGTCTGCTGACTGCTATTTCGAGGATGAGATCAAGATCTGGGACGTCGCCGCGGGGATCGCCCTCGTCGAAGGCGCTGGCGGATCCTACACGCTGACCGAGGGGAAGACCCCGACCACCGTCGGCTTGCTCGCTTCTAGAGCGTCGGGTGAGAATTTTGAATCGGGGATTCCCTTTTGGCTCGAACCGTGATTCCCTATGAGCAGGAGGTGCTCCATGGGAAAAGCAATTTCATCGGATTTGCGGCTTCGGATAGTGCGCGGT
>Ga0209680_1000425_pt1 | contig 11489 bp, 22 predicted proteins | sample WorMetLIZISLAND1_FD_187413 | JGI IMG/M metagenome (GOLD analysis project Ga0209680, IMG submission 187413) | Marine gutless worms symbiont microbial communities from Max Planck institute for Marine Microbiology, Germany - Olavius loisae LIZARD... ... | reverse complement strand
TGAGCGCGGACCCGGCTGGCTTTGCTCTTGTTAACCCGAATCGGGGTGGCTACTCCATTATCGAGGCTACTAACTGGTATGCCTATGTGAGCAACAACCCCGTGAATTATGTGGACCCAACGGGGATTTATGATTGAGAGGACTATGATACTAGTCTACCAAAAACAGGTGGAAGTAGCGGTTCGTCCGGTGGGGGTGGGGTCGTACCTGGAGCTCCAGATAACATATTATGGACCGCTCTCTACACAGAAATTACCATCATGGTTGGGGCGACTATCTTTGCCGGACAATCTCCAATGTTTGGAAGAGGGATTGCTAGTGTCCGTTTTCAAAATGGAAAAGGGGATGCATTCATGGCCGATTATGAATTTAGGTTTTCTCCTAAAGAACCCCTTGCAAGTGCATTGACTGCATCATTTACAGTGTCAGTTGGGATACTGCAGGCAGACTTTCCAACAGGATACTCATATGAGGATATTGCTGATAGTTATAAAGGTATCTTTCACAACAGAGGTGTTTCGGCATGGAAAGGAAGCGCACAGTATGTTTCATCTGATAAAGGGCTCTGGCGAGGAGGAGAACTGGGACTATCTCTTGGAAAGGGGGCTACCATAGGGCGAATTGGATTTAGGTACGAACAAGTAGGAAGAATTAGACCAGTAGTGCAATAAGCTACAGAAAACTATTATAGAGGGCGTTATGGACCAAAGGTATCTAAGAGAGGATAGAAGCATATTCACTCCAATTCTGATTATTGTCAGTGCGATTCTTGTGTTGACTGTGAAATTGGTGGAATCTTTCGAAAACGAGTGGAACTATTTTGAGTTATTCATTGAATCGATAAACAATAATCCAACACGAGTATATACAGAGACTAGAGGACCTTACCTACAAGTAATTGCTCAGAACGAATTAGTCACTGAAGAGAAGGAGGAATTCATCAGATTCCTTTCCAGCTCGAAAGAGACATCCCCTCATTCGGCAGGGATTGGTCGTGATGTATACTATTTCCAGATTCATGAAAAGACTAGTAAATCAAATACAAGAACATGGGACATCCAAGTGAAGATAGTCCGCGAAACTAAAATCTGCGAGTTTTGGATAAGTGGAAGACTAGGATGGTCTACCTTGCATGATAGTGCTCTTGATGAGCGTCTTAGCGAGGAGTTTCTAAGCTATCTGGATTCGTTGGGAGTGGAGAAGTGGGGATCATCCTGAGAGAATGACTTTCACTTGTTAGGCATTAGCGTGCCTATCCCTTGACAGCTAGACTTAACTGGCCAGGGTTGCCATGGCGGCCGCATCGTCAGCCATGATTTCTCCCCATCCCTCGAAGGTCTTGTTGAGGGCAAGGAGAAGATTGGATTCCCCCAAGCCGCTGTTCTCGTGACGATACGCCGAACTTATCGCGGCCACTGCATCAGCCGGCCGGGAGTGGCTCCATAGTATTTGGTAGCAATGACTACTGGGAGCTTACCGACAAGAACGGGGTTACAAGGTACTACGGGGACTTCATAGTGGGAGGTGGGGGCTGGCTTGGCCCCGGCCGTGGTGAACTTGATGCCGATGATGATCCTGATATTTCAAAGGGCGTCTATCGCTGGCACCTAACTCGCATCAAGGATGTTGATGGCAACACCCTGGACTATCGCTGCGAGTATGACAGTACTGATGGAAACACCTATATCTCATCGATAGCCTACAGCGGTAAGGGCTCGGCGGATGCCTTTGAGAGCGGTAAGGCCGGGATAGATTTCCACTACGATGAGGTGAGCCATGTTCTATACAGCGAAGAGGCGGGGCTTCTGGGATATGATGCTTCAACTTCCAATGGTAAGTATCTGAGCCTTAGAAAGAGACCCGATAAGAGTAGGGACCTTTGTCTCATCAGGCTATAGGACATCAACTGACATAGTAGGCTCTTCACTTAGCAGCCAGTTTGTCTATAGCGATGTGATGGATATCAATGGGGATGGTATACCTGAGCTCGTGTGGGTGGATGGTAGGAAGCTTAGGGGCTATGATTCCAACCACACTGAGAGGAATATCAGAGGTTATAACCCCATCTTCAGGAAGAGCGTTAGCTTGAAAGGATATGGAAGTATTCTATCGCATAACTCCAGTAGCGGCAGTAATAGGGGTGAGAGGAGTTTTGGGAAGAATGATGGGAATGGAAATATGGATCCCGCTGTCAATATCATATAACTCTAGTAATAATGAACTGAGTAAGAGCACCGTTGCTATGACTACTAGGACCTCGGGTGTTCTGGGGAGAAGTAGCAATAGCAGTTTTTCCGGCAGCTCAGAGCAGACTCACATCATTATGGATTTCAAGGGAGGAATGATGTAATTTTGCACGCAAAATGAGAATTTTCGAAATTTCAGTTCTTTCCCGGCGCCGTGAGCCAGGTGATACTGCTTGGGAAGTTTGTCTGCCGCGGCACAACTCGCAGGGCTTGGCGGTAGTTTTTCCAAGTGGTTCTGTTTTTCGATGGGCAGTTCTCAAGCATTGTGCGGTCGCTATTCAGAAGCAGTTCATTCCTCTAGCCTCGAGTACCTCCTCTATCAGTGCCTGGCCGGAGCCGGGATTGCCGTGGGTGATTGTTACCGGAATCGGACCCATCTCATAGAAGCCCCCGGATGATGCGGCGGCCGTTTCGTATCTATGGGCCTCCGAGAAGGCCAACTCCGCCTTGCAAGTGCCCGAGTACTCTCCCGGCACATAGCCCGCGGGGAACCCCCTCATGTCAGTTACCACCTCGTTGTACTCGATTGATTCAAGCAGGATTGCCAGTCCAAAGGAAAAGGTCACTTCTATATGAACAAAGGCGTATCGCTGTCCGTTAATCGTGCCTGCTCGCCCGCTGCCACCACTGCTCAAGCTCTGGCACTCGGGCCATCGGAGAGCACATCGAAGCCCTGCTTCAAATATGGGAACTGCGCCTGAGAATCTTTACGCTCCCGCCCTTACCGACACGGCCTCCTTCTGATGAATAAGTGCATAAACCAAGTGCGAGCCTACATACACGGAGCTTCCCTTAGCCTGGTGCTTCACGCTTCTCATAAGCCGGCTGGTATCGCGCAATATCGAGCCGCCCCTCCTTTTTGAAACAGTCGCCTCCGCCTCCCGGGCGGCATACTCTTCATTGATAATCACACGCCCATAACCCCGGCAACCATCCTCTGAAAGCGCTGTAGCTCCCCGGGATTCTCGCACCAGTACTTCGGGCAGTCCTTCCAGCCAACCACGGCCTTGTGCGTAGTGATATCACGATAGGGATTCAGATGCTTCTCTTCGCAAATACTCGCCGCCAACTCACAGGCACTCTGGAGCGTCGCGCTGGTAAAGGCCCCATCAGCTCTCGGATGGCAAAGCCCAATGCCAATCGTGCAATAATTGGGATTGCCAGTGGAAAGATAACCGCGTGTATATTCCGTGTAGGTTTTGGAGCCTACATGCTAGGCGGCTTCACTAACGGGAATGCATTCAATAACCTCGCCCTCTATGCCCACGATGTAATGCGCGCTACCATAGCTCCGCTTGCCATCCTTGCGGCTCTCGAAAAAGTTCCGATTAGCCTCGGCGCTCGTTCCCGGATTGCCCACCCAGTGCATAACAATGGCTCTCACGGAGTGCAGTGGTTTCCCCGAGCGGCTATAGGGATTGATACTTAGATATCGCTTCTCAGTTTTCATTCTAATCTTCAGTATATCTGCATCATTGTCCGTTAGTCTCTGGAGATATCTCACAAATTTAGAGTCATCTGAGGCTAAGACTCCGTCCTCAGGCAAAAAAGAGGGGAGGGCGCAAAGTAGGTAGGGTGCTATAAGCGTTCAAGCACTGTTTCCATGAAAAAAGGCGTTATTGAGGAGTAGCATTAACACCGCTGTGTAGAATGCGATTTTCTGATTTTGGATATCTAAGAGGCTCAGGCATTGCATCCCATGTCTTCCCTTCGAGCATCCGACCTGTTTTCTTCCTATTGATTCCTCCCCATTGCTTAAAGAAGAATGCCGTACTATCCCTATCACACATGGACTGAATATCAAGCACCCATTGCTTATCCATGGACCGGGCTCCCAGGCCGGATTCTCCACCCACGATGACCCAATGGATTCCCTCAAGAGAGGTTTCGGTATCGACCTTGGAGAGTAACGGCTCAAAACTGATGAAACGAACAGTGGCCGGCACGCAGCGTAGAAGGTTAATGCGATGAATGTATCGCTGGGATTCTATGGTGACACCCATCCAAATATTTCTGCTCCAGGTTAGTTGATCGGCCATTTTGACCATGCGAAACGGGCGTTTGGTCAGAAGCTGAAACCGGTGCCAGTGTGCCTTGTTCATGGTTGTGAAGATTTTTTTAATGAATTCATCAGAGACATGTTCATGAAACAAATCCGACATTGAATTAACAAAAATTGTTTGCGGTTTAATCCATCGTAATGGAAGATCGGCGAGGTCTTCATGCATTCGAAGCTTAAAGCCTTGAGAATAACGCGGGTTTCCCATGGCTTTAAGGCGAACCGCCATGCGTTCGGCGTAACAGTTAACACATCCGATAGAAACATGATTGCAACCGGTTACAGGATTCCAGGTCGAGTCCGTCCATTCGATGGTGGTGGGTTTCATATGACATACAATGCTACATGAAGAATTTTCTGTCTAGTCGCTGGTTTCCATACCATTGATAAGATGCTTTGCTATTTTGATGGCAATAGGCTTTCCTCGAGGGTTACCGACCGCAAAACAGAGTAAATACAGCGGAATCTTCCGCGTATTTTTCAATACTCCAGGTTGATCAATAACACCTGCAAATTTGCCTTTTTTCAGGCGTTTTATATAGAAACGACCGATGCCCTCCATGGAAATTTTCTCCACATATGTTTCTCCAAAAAGATCATCGGCTTGTACTTGCTGATAAAAATTAGCATACCAAGCCTCTGTGCCAAAGAATTCATTCAGAGTTTTGCGATTGCTTGAGCTGATTTCCCCTGATTTCTTCAGAAGGCGATTAACCGCGCTCAGCGGAAAAAGCACCCAGAGATCAATGGCCTTGGTGCCGGCGATGGCCTCGATTGTCACCCACTCCACCTGCATGCCGTAAGGATCAAGAAACAGAACCGCTCTACGCCCAAACCAATTCTCTTGACATATTTTTTGAATTATCTGATTAGCATCTCCCTGGTATACTTTGATTTTATCGGCTTTATCGGGAAAAATATCTTTTAGTGCGAGAAGTTCTTTGCAGCGTTTTTTGTTAATTTCAATGAAGTTGTATTCATCGAAAGGTGGTTCAGTGTTAAGGGCGATTTTTGCTGATCCATCATGGGGCTCTTGAGAGTTCTTATCCGTAAATTCGGGGAACAGAGGATATCGTTCTTTGGCATTGCTGCTGGAATCAATTCGGGAACCAGTGCCTGCAAAAGCATCTATGTATATCTTACGAAAGGACTGATTCTTGAGGGCCGTGGTGTAGCCACTAAGGTATTTCTTCAATACCTCCAGTTTGGCAGTTGTCCAAAAACCACCAAAACAATGAGGCTCCATGATTCCTCCTTAATGAGAATACTACGATGTATTAGTGTTAAAAATCAAATTCGCTTCTTTACATCCGATGAGAAATGAACGCGGCTGGGAGGCGTTATTGAGGAAGCTATTATGAATTAGATACAGTTTCTTTCGACTTTATAATCTGTTTAGGAAATACTTCGCCTTCCGACTATGAGAAGGATTGTGCCCATGGCTGTCAGGCTTATACCAATCCCAAGTAGAATCAAGAGAAACACACTGACGTTTTCTTGATCTTCAAATTCCCGGGCAGTGAACACATAGCCAATGGCAAGGATGGCGCCTATGGTTATCAGAATTGGCCTGAACGGGGTGATGCTACTCTCCCAAGGATAACTTCGCCATTCAACTTTGGGGGAAAAATTTTTGTAATGATCAAACCTAATCCAACCCCCCCTGCAAACAAGAGAGCGGACTGACTAGCGTCAATAAAACCGCCAATAATAAGGATGACACCTATGATTGTCAGAGTTCGCCCGGACAGGAAGTCCACGATCTTCTCCTGGGGGATCCCCCTATCGGCTTCGAGAAAAATCATGCCTAAGAAGAAGAGGCTTATACTAAACCCAAAGAGACTCCAGAAGAACTTAGCCCCATTGGATTCTAAGTCAGATGTAATGTAAGCGGCAATACCGGCCATAAGAGAGATGAGACCGCCTATGATCATCAGAACTGGCATTGACAGGAAGTTCAAGATATTCTCCTGGAAGTCCTCCGAAAGTTTATTTTCGGCTACAAAAAAGAACGTGCTTATGAGAAGTAGGCATATACCAAACCCAAAGAGACTCCAGGAGAACTTAGCCCCATTGGATTCTGGGTCAGACTTCCGACCAACGAGAGGACCGCCAATAACAAGAGCGAGGCCTATGCCTATCAGAAGTGGCCCGGACAGGAAGTCCACGATCTTCTCCTGGGGGCTCTGAGGACTCTGGAGGTCCACCAGATCTCTCAGGGGTCACTTTGCTCTCCCGCCGCGAAAGTAAACAGCGAAACACAGAACAAGCAAAATAGAATAAGAACAATAATCTTCTTCATTGAGTTCTGTTCTTCCTTGTTTCCTGTTCAGGTATCGATACCTCACCCCATCTTGAGTATCGTGCTTCGTACCTCTTCATCACTTTCTTTATGCGCTCGATTTCCCGTGAGGCACGCTCGAATTCTCGTTGGCCGCGTTCGATTTCCTGCTGGGTCTTGGCCAGTTGTCGTTGGAGAATCTTGTACCTCTCCTTAGACATTTTATCCTCATAACGCCTTTTTTGCGAGCGGGCTCAGAAGATAATCCAGTACTGCGGTTCACTGCTCGGGGTTGTAGGGAAAATCATCTTCATCTTCGAGTTCTTTGCTCAAAGACATCTCACCCCCGCCCGTGAGAAACCATGATAGATTAACTGAAAAAGTAGTGTTCATTTTATGAAAAATATCTATTTTTAGGATTTATTAATGATTCTTTGATTGCTACCTCCTCTACCCCACAAAGCAAAACACCCCGATAGTCTCCCACTCTTCCCCTTCATGCATCTCTATCTCGCGTCCGGTACCATCCTCATAAAGCAGTCTCGGCCTCATATCATCTCCCAGGCGATACCTTTTTAGGGTATATTCCCCCTCGTGCCTAAACAGATATATCTGCCCATTTATCAGGTCTAGCTCCCTTCGTATCACCGCTATTGAATCATCGTATATGCCGGCTTCCGTCATGCTCTCGCCCCGAATCCGCACGGCAAAATACCGCTTCGGATTCCCATGCAACCGCGATAAGGGAACCGAATAGGTTTCACCCGCATCGAAGCTCTCCAAGGGCTCTCCCGCGGCTACAACTTCATAAAGAGGAAGTCTCTCATGAGACCCATACTCCTCCTCGGGCTCTGATACCTCATCAGGTTCTGAGTATCGAGCTTCGTACCTCTTCATCTCTTCCTCTATGCGCCCGATCTCCCGTTGGACGCGCTCGGCTTCCTGCTGGGCCTTAGCCAGCTGACGCTGGAGCATTCTGTACGTCTCTTCAGACATCTTATCCGCATAGTTCACTCGCCGGACTCCCGGTAGCGGGGAGGGGATGTCCGATTCCTCTATAACGCCTTTTTTTACGAGCAAGTCCAGAAGATAGTCCAGCATTGCGGCCAACTGCTCGGGGTCGTCGGGGAAATCATCCTCATCTTCGAATTCCTTACTCCGAGACATTGAACCTTCGCCCGTGAGTAGCCACAATGGATTAACTGCAAAAGCAGTATGTATTCTATGAAGAAGATCCATTTTTGGAATCGAATTTCTTCGGAAAAGACTATTGATAGTTCTCTGATTGACACCAATCTCACGCGCAAAGGCCGCTTCTGAGATTCTTTTTTCTTCCATCAACCTCTTTATGCGCAATAAATAATCATTCAAGAATAGATTTCTCCATAATTTTAGCGCATTTGCGCTTTACATAATCCGCATATGCACTTATCATTAAGTAGCAACGATAGTAGTTTTTTACCATCACGGAGGTAACCATGAGCCTAAAACAAAAAACACCCCCTGCCCAGGGGAAAATGAGAAACGGGATATTTACACGGCAATCAAAATAGTCTCGCTATTAGATCGCAAAGGCCTAAGCCAAACATCCCTGGCGACCAAGTGCGGCGTCCAGATGGAAGCAATTGACCGCACCATCTGGGGCCTGCGCGACGGGAAGCGTCCGCGTTCAGCTATTGCCCATGAACTTGGATTTGAGAGTTGGGAAGGCCTCAAAAAATCCCGGATAGCCTTATGAGAGCAACGAAGAGCACGGCTAATCCAGCCTGGAATTGCAGATTCATCCCCCCGTTCACCGACAACGAGCGCGATGCCCTGCTCATTATCTACCCCAAGTGCTCCAGGGAAGAGAGGCATACGGTCTCCTCTCAACTAGTTGCGCATATGAGGCAAACATATTGGGAGGTCGCAAATTGATGGCAAAACACGAGCCGGAGAAGGGTAGAATCATCAACATCCCAGTAGCTAAGCTTGCAAGTCATCCCGATAATGCCAAGTACTTCCACGATATCGAGGGCGAGGAATGGGACTGCTTCAAGGCCGATATATCCGAGCACGGCATCCTCCAGCCCATCCTGGTAGCCAAGAATGGAGATGAGAGCTACACCGTTCTCTCTGGCCACCAAAGGCTGCGACTCGCCGAGGCCCTCCTGTGGGGCACTGTCACCTGCATCGTTTGGGATGGCGATGAGAATCACAGGGATATCCTGTTTAGCTCCAACCTTGGCCGCCAACTTACGCTCCTGGAGCGATACCGCCTAACTATCCATCTACTGGATAAGATGGAAGATGGTCGGAAAGAAAATGTCCGTGAAAAGGACAAAAACGGGCGTTTTACTGCCACTTCCACCGATCCTACCCATTTTGGGCAGAATCGGTATAAACCCCGCGATCGTGTAGCTTCCATGGTTACCGGGGTCACCAAGCACGACATAGGAACCTTCAGAAAAATCAAAGAGCTTCCCCAGCCCGTGCAGCAGGAACTCTTCAGGTTCGTAGAGAAAGAAAACCCCAATAAGAAAGCCTTGAAGGTGAACGCCCTAAACGATGAAAAACGCCGGCTCAAGGCAGCTGTCGGAATACTCCGTCTAATTGCCGATGTCCTATCCTTCTCACCCCTCTCGCCCCGCACGGCCGAGATACTGGACCATTCGATCGATGCTCTCTCCAAAGTGCTCTTTGAGCAGGGGCGGCTTCTACTGGCCAGGTGGGATGAGCATAAACCTCCGGAAACCGGAGAGAATGAACTTTCACTGGAAGCCGAAGTATGACCTCCGCTGAAAAACGTTCATACCAGCGCCAAGCCATCTTGCACGATATGGAAAAACAAAACCTTAAACCACCCGAATACTCGAAAGCCTACAATTTGGGATTTCGCAAGAAGGTGGATGGAGTGGGTAAGCTCTCAGTCCCCACCCTCTACCGCCGGCAGAAGAACTACAACGAGGACGGCATCGAGGAGTTTTGGGGACTGGCCTCTCGCTCCAAAACAGAGCGCTTCCTAAGGGTCATGATTAAACAAATCTGTGGCGTAGATCACCCCAACTTTCTCACCAAGGCATCTGCCACAAAGGTAATCCCGGCCCTTAGGGACATCGCCGAAAAGGCCGGTTTCAATCCCGATCGAGAAACCAAGGAGAGCCATGGAAGGCTTTGATACTTACAGAATACTTGCCGATGAAATCGGGGAGGAAGTAGCCCAGCAGATTTTCGAAGTCTTCGCGGGCCATACTATCAACTTCTCCAAGAAGGTATCTCTCTTCTTCCGGGATACAGAAATCATTGAACGCTTCGATAAGGGTGAAACTTACGAGAAACTAGCCCGCGCCTATCAGCTTAGCCCCCGGCACGTTCGCAACATTACTTCCCGTGTTTACCGCCGCCGCACCATCAAAAGGCAGAAAGAATTACTCCAAATTTGTGAAATATTTCCAAAGACTAGCGCAATGCGTCTGCTCAAGAATACTCCCCACAAAGGAGCATATTCATGAAACACAAACAACTCTTTCTAGTTATCTTAGCCTTCCTTATGACAGGCGTCTCTATTGTCTTACTAAACAGCTCGCAGGTTATAGGCGCAATGGCAGGAGGCTTTCTGATGGTTGTTGGCGCCTGCGCCACGAACTTTGAAAGACCAAGTCTGCCCTGGCCCGAGCCACCCGCATCTGAAAAAGTTACTTCTTTATCCAGACCCGACGGACTTCTTCTTTTCTTCGACGAGTACCTGGAACTGGAGGGAAGCATCATCGAACTACGCCGTTACATCGATGAACAAGCGCAGATAGAATTCTACACTGGAGAAATAGATGAGCACCGAAGATAGGGGCAAAGTAACACTAGCCGTCCTGAAGAAAGAAATCGAACACGTAAGTGAAACTCAGTCCGAGCTAAAGGCTGAGCTAAGAGAGTTTACCAAGGACGAGAGGATAGTCCACAAGGAAGAATTTATCGAACTAAAAAAACAATTCGCCCAAATCCAACAAGACGTCGGAAAGCTAAAGAATTTCCACATCTATATGCTTGCCCTAGCTACAATCATATCGCCTGTCCTCCTCCTCCTACTTCGCTACTTCATCGGGGGACTCTTTGGCTCATAACGAGGAGATTCGGGATAGGGCGGAGAGACTCTACGTGGAAGAGGCTCTCAGTGTAACAGAGATAGCCCAAAGGCTGGGTATCCCCGCCCAAACCATCTACCGCTGGCTCGCGGCCGTAAAGGGTAAGGAGGGCTTCGACTGGAACGAGAAGCGCAAAAACTTCGCCCTCTCCCCCCAGAAGCTTGTCGACCTTTACGCCAAGGCTCTCAAGAGGCGGATACTGGAGATACAGAAGAACATCGATATCATGGACAACCCTGAAACCGCCGATGCGATATCAAGGCATATCTCCACCCTCAAGAAGCTGGACCCCCGTTGTGGATAAACTTGGATTTAATACCTGAATCTCGCTACGTCGCGGCCTCCGCGGGGACCTCCAATGCCAAGAAATGAAATCCCAGAACCCACCGAAGCCATCAACTACCTAAGGCGTAAGCTTTCCGTGGCTACTGGTCCCTGGAACCAGCTCAAACATGGCGAGCATGTTCACGCATTCACAGTGGCCATTCCACCAGCGCGGCCGTGGTAAACGATATTTTTGAGTTAATGGCCAAGAGCATCGAGAATCGCCACTATGATTTTCGACAAAATCAAATCACTCAAGGACTATGCTCACTACTGGCCTCAGGTGGAAGCATACATCACGCGGAGAGATTATCCTTTCGAGGATAACTCAGAGAAATCAATTGAATGGCGCTAGGACCCAGGCCGAGAAATGCCGGCTCCAAACTTCACCCGATATACGGCCTTAAGAAAAATCAAACACAAAGGCAAACCGGCAATCTCCTACTACAGGACAGCTATCG
>Ga0209680_1000424_pt1 | contig 11498 bp, 8 predicted proteins | sample WorMetLIZISLAND1_FD_187413 | JGI IMG/M metagenome (GOLD analysis project Ga0209680, IMG submission 187413) | Marine gutless worms symbiont microbial communities from Max Planck institute for Marine Microbiology, Germany - Olavius loisae LIZARD... ... | reverse complement strand
GATGAAGCATCATAGGTGATTTAGGCTATGCCTGCTCTATCCTGTTTGCCATCGAGAAAAACGAGGTCAGATGCTTCATTCCGCGTCCCAACCATAAAAAGTATGGCTAGCTGTGTATATAGCTCCCAAATTGTTCTGAGCGACAGTCTGCTGCGCCTGATCCATCACTACAGCAAGCTCGAGCTCCAACGTCTGGGTAAGGATCGGAATCATGGGAAGGGAGCTTCCGCGAATGATCTGATAGACGATCTGGAGCGGGTGGTCCGTGCGGAAGACCTACAGGTTGTAGTCAAGGACCTGACCTCCAGACCATCCTTCTACAAGCGGCTGCAGCAGAGCCTAGTACGCTATCGCTGGATCTCCGCCGCTGGCGGCTGGCCGCAGATCCCGGCGGGTCGGTCATTCAGGCCCTCCATGCATGACTCCTGCGTACTCATCATCCGCGAGCATCTGCAGGCGATGGGCAACTTCACCGGTCCCTCCTCCGATAGCACTTTCTACGACCTACGATCAAGCACTCAAGGCCGCAGTGCCTGCGTTCCAGAAGTGCCATCATCTCGGGGCCGACGCCGTCGTGGATCCGACGACCCGAGCGGTCATGAAATTCCCGTTGTGAAGCGAGTGAACCAGATCCGCATCAAACTGGAGCGTATGCGCTGGATCTCCGATGGACTTCCCGACGACTCCTTATTAGTGAATATCCCAGAACAGCGAGTCAAGCTCTTTCGTGGCGGGCAGCGCATCGTGCATCAAGCAGCCGATACCGCCCAAAGAGGAGCCAAGTCACCAGAGGGGCAGAAGACTACCCAACCGCCGGTGTGTAAACCCACAATCATGACCTGTTTGACTTTTCCCCGCTTGATTTAACCCCCCCTGCGAAGGCCGCTGGACGTGCACTAACCGCGCCGGAAGGCACTCGTCCTCTCGTGGAACCGAAGTGGTGTGGAATTGAGGCGGCCGGCCGGTTTTAACCAGATCTCAGCTGATCTCGATGGTCGATTTGAATGCCCGTCGGCGAGCATGGAGCGTGGGTTCAGTGTAGCCGTTGGGGATCTCCAGGCCCTTGAAGATCAGATCCGCCGCGGCTTGAAAAGCAACGCCGTCAAAGTTCGGTGCCATGGACCGATAGAGGGGATCGTCCGCGTTCTGACCGTCCACCACCTTGGCCATGCGCTTTAGGGTCTCCATTACCTGATCCTTGTCCACGATGCCGTGACGGAGCCAGTTGGCAACGTGCTGGCTGGAGATGCGCAGGGTGGCTCGATCTTCCATGAGGCCGATGTCACTGATGTCTGGTACTTTGGAGCAGCCTACCCCCTGGTCGATCCAGCGCACAACATAGCCCAGGATACCCTGGCAGTTGTTGTCCAATTCCTGCTGGACCTCCACCGGGATCCAGGTTGGATTGGCAACCACCGGGAACTGAAGGATAGTATCCAGGCGGGCACGGCGACCACCGGCGGCAAGCTCCGTCTGGCGCACCGCCACGTCCACCTGATGATAGTGCATGGCATGCAGGGTTGCCGCAGTGGGTGATGGCACCCAGGCGCAGCTTGCACCGGCTTGGGGGTGGGCCTGTTTGGTTTGGACCATGGCCCGCATCTCGTCCGGCATGGTCCACATGCCCTTGCCAATCTGGGCCCGCCCGCGTAGACCACAGGCTAGGCCCACATCCACATTCCAATCCTCATAAGCGAGCAGCCAAGGGCTAGTCTTCATATCTCCCTTGCGCAGCATGGGGCCCGCCTCCATGGCGGTATGCATCTCGTCGCCGGTGCGGTCCAGGAACCCGGTGTTGATGAAGATGACGCGTTCGCGGGCAGCCCGGATGCATGCCTTGAGATTGACCGTGGTGCGTCGTTCCTCATCCATAATGCCGATCTTGAGGGTGTTGCGGGCGAGACCTAAGGCATCCTCAACGCGCGCGAAGAGCTCCACCGCCAGGGTGACCTCTTCAGGGCCGTGCATCTTAGGCTTGACGATGTAGATACTCCCGGTCCGCGAGTTCTTGTAGGCACCGAGCCCCCGCAAGTCGTGCATGGCTGCCAGGACAGTTACCATGGTATCAAGCATGCCCTCGAACACCGCTTCGCCGGTGGTCATGAGCACCGCGTCATTGGTCATGAGGTGGCCCACGTTACGCACTAGCATCAGGCTGCGTCCGGGCAGGGTGAGCCCAGAGCCGTCCGGCGCCGTGAAGTCGCGGTCCGCGTCCAGCGTTCGCTCGACGGATTTCCTCCCCTTCTGGAAGCTCGCCTTGAGGTCGCCCTTCATGAGACCCAGCCAATTGCGGTAGACCGCAACCTTATCCTGGGTGTCTACGGCGGCGACTGAGTCCTCGCAATCCTGGATCGTGGTAACGGCTGCCTCCAGGAGCACGTCCTTCACCCCCGCCGGGCTGCCCTTACCAACCGGGTGGGTGGGGTCAATTTGGATTTCGATATGCAAGCCATTGTGGACCAGCAGGACCGACTCGATGCACCCATTACCCTCCCGGTAACCGGCAAAGGCGCTGGCGTCCGCGAGTGAGGTCTCACCGCCTCCCTCTACGGTGACGACAAGCTGGCCCTCCGTTACTCGATAGCTGGTTACCTCCGCGTAACGACCTGCGGTGAGCGGGACCGTTTGATCGAGAAAGCCGTTGGCATACTCGATCACCTTGGTGCCACGCACCGGATTGTAGGTGCTGCTGCGCTCCGCACCGCCATCCTCGGGCAGGACATCAGTACCATAGAGAGCATCATACAGGCTGCCCCAGCGGGCATTGGCGGCGTTCAGGGCATAACGGGGGATGCTCACGGGGACCACCAGCTGGGGACCTGCGATCCGAGCGATTTCCGCATCGACATGCTCGGTGGTAATTGCAAAGTTCTCCCCCTCGGGGACCAAATAGCCAATCTCCTCCAGAAAAGCCCGGTAGGCTGCGGGATCTGCGGTGGGCCCCGGGTGCTGCCGGTGCCATTCGTCAATGTGGGCCTGGAGTGCGTCGCGTTCGGCTAGCAGCTCCCGGTTACGGGGCGTGAGATCGCAGACAATCTCCCCGAAAGAAGTCCAAAATCGGTCTGGATCGACCCCAGTGCCGGGGGCGATTTCTTCCTTCACTAGGTCGTAGAGGGGTTTGGCAACGCGTAGGCCACCCACATTGATGCGTTCGCTCATAGTGTTGTCCGTTTTGTACAATAGTCATTCACCACCTGACCTAGCAGGTAGCTTGAAGTAAGCCCCCAATCAAGGGCTATGAGGAGTTGCTGATATTCAGCGTTCAGGGCATGCCTCCGAATCGGGAACTGGAGATATTATCGCTGGAAATATCAGGGTTGTCGCAACGCCGTTCAGATTTTTGCCCTAGTCAGCGACCGCTCGTGGCACTAGGTCGTGTCGACATTTAGGAAGGTCCACGCAGCGGACCCTGCAATAATCAAACGGTTAACGTAGGGTCCACTGCGCGGACTGCTTGGGTATGGCTATTTAACACATAAAAAAGTTAATTAGAATTAAATGTCAACATGCCCTAGTACTTGGTTTCAGTCTATTTCTCCGGTACAACATAACCTGTCCCAAGTAGGCAAAACTAGGCGGCACGTGAAGATCATTTCTCCTTAATATTGCAGATAGAACTCGCATGAGCTTGGTGTGCTCGATAGTGAGTTGCCGATCAATGTCAGCCTGTTCGGCATTGCGCCGCTGCGCCCAGGCAGTTGCCTCAGGGGGGAGTGTTTCCAGATCCGGAATGCTCCGGTTCAGGCATCGCTTGATGAACACGCTCAGTTCAATCTCGGGATGTCCAACCAACTGCCATGCTTGGGAGTGTAATGAATCTCCAACCGATCAAGCAACCACCGTGCTTCGGCGGGTGGAAAGGCTTTAAACAAGGAGGCGGGAGTGTGGGTGTTCAACTGGTCCCAAATCAGCACCGCCTGGTCGGCATCAGCGTAATCCATATCGAGCAGCGCCTTGCCTTCCTGGGGGGGGCAGACCGGGTGCCATTTTAGTGGTGCGCACACTAACCTTGCGACGACCACCCACGACCACCCAAAGGTTCAGTAAGTTAACCGCCGTTTCCACCCGCTTGTACTCGTAGTCATAGCGACACCGTTGACCTGGCTTGGCCCGGATGGCTGATTGTTTTTTAGGACTCGCGCGACGGTCTCCGCGGCTAAAACTGCAACGTCCACTTGCGTTCCAGGGCAGCTTCAAGCCCCTCCTCCACAAAGCGTTGCTGCAAGTTAGACACCGTTCGCGAGGTACACATGAGCCGCCGCGGTTTACATATCACGCCACTTCAGGACCCTCGTATCGAGCTCCTACAGCACAAAAGACCGCCGGGAAGACAATTATCCAAGATCTCTGTTAAGTCACGAAGGATAACAGGACAATTGTTCAAGACACTTTACGGATACCTTGAAAAATGGGTATTTTCAGTCATCAAGAGGCTTGATCTATTGATTATTCAGATGTGTCGTTGACGAAAACCGTACTTTTCAAGCTGCCCTTATCTCGGCTCACACCCAAGCCCGCTCAATGATGGCCCCGCCGAGGCACTCCCCGTCCTGGTAGAATACCGCGGCCTGGCCCGGCGTCACGGCGCGCTGGGGGCGCGCGAAGCGTACTCGACAATGGTCGTCCCCCAGCTTGGTGAGCGTACAGTTTTCGAGGGCTTGGCGGTGACGGAGCCGTAACCGGCAGTCAAACGGCACCTCGGGCGGTTCGGCGGTGATCCAATGCGGAGTGCCGCCATCTAGGCCCCTGCTCATGAGCAGGGGATGGTCGTGGCCCTGGACCAGGATCAGGGCATTGCGGACGGGATCTTTACGGGCCACGAACCATGGTGCCCCGGCCCGGCCCACCATGCCACCGATACCCAGTCCCCGGCGCTGGCCTATAGTGTAATAAGCCAAGCCTTGGTGCTCGCCGATTGCCTGGCCTTCCGGGGTCTCCATTGGCCCCGGGGCGCAGGGTAGGTAGCGGGCCAGGAAGTCACGGAACCGGCGCTCGCCGATGAAGCAGATGCCCGTGCTATCTTTTCTCTCGGCTGTCGGCAGGCCGGCGTATCGGGCGATCGTCCGGACCTCGTGCTTATACAGATTACCGAGGGGGAACAGGCAACGGCCGAGCTGTGCCTGTCCGAGCAGATACAGGAAATAGGTCTGGTCCTTATGCACATCCGCCGCCAGTCTCAGGTGCCATCCCGCACGGTCGCGGGCTATAAGGGCATAGTGACCGGTAGCGATGTGCTCGGCGCCTAGAGCCTGGGCATACTCCAGGAAGGCGCAGAACTTAATCTCCCGATTGCACAGGGTATCCGGGTTCGGCGTGCGTGCGGCACGGTACTCGGCAAGGAAATGGGAGAATACCCGGTCCCAATACTCGGTCGAGAAGTTGACCCGGTGCAGAGGAATGCCGAGCAACGCGGCGACTTTAGCGGCATCCTCCAGGTCCGCGGCGGCGGTGCAGTGATCGACGGTATCATCCTCCTCCCAGTTCTTCATGAACAGACCCTCCACCCGGTACCCCTGTTCCAGCAGCAGCAAGGCGGCAACCGAAGAATCCACACCACCCGACAGCCCGACTATGACAGTGGTTCCTGAAAGCGAGGCTTGGCCAGCTCGGGGCATGGGATCCGGATCCTGATTCACAGTGGTAACGATAGGCTTTCTCCGCGGATTTGCAGATTTTCACGGATTATTTCTTTATATTCCCACCTCATGTGGGCTAGGTCCTGTTAGCATTCAACTCTAACCGACTGTTTCCAGATGTTAAATAGCCGCGATACTCGAGTAGTTCACTGTGCAGACCTTCTAAATATCAACGCGACCTAAATTCCACCACTTTTCCATGGGTTCTTCCTTGAACAAGCCCCAAGGGATCTCTTCAGCGGGCTTCTTACCGCGGGAATGGCGGGGCCCTTTCCGACCGTACCGGCAAGGCCAGCGGTTTACCGATGGCGATCCCTTACGAATGTGACGTAGGCCATGTAATCCGTGACAATCCAGTTGCTGAGAGCGGTACATCAATTCCCTAAAAAATGTGGGATCCGCGGCGAGTGATGTTGATAAAATCGTGCTCCACTATAAAGCCTCAGCTATCATATTACTCGTCGTCTTGGCTTATCCTTCACGTTTATCTAATCACCGGTATTACGGCAAAAGCAGAGACCCGAGAGATTAAACATCTTAGATAACTAACCCACGAGGACTCGAAAAGTGATGCCCATGTCATGGAATCACAAGCTCAATACAAAGAGATTCGGCAGAGACAAGATGCGGCCCCTGAGTTGCTCAGGGCATGGAACAAGGTATGGCTGGCTCTCCTTTCGAGAATGGAGTTGGGAAAGTCTATACACTCACAGCGTGAACGGCTGGATAACATAGCACAGGAAACGTCCGCACAATCGCTGCGTGAGAACGTAAATAACGCAGCTCAGGGAAAAATTGATCAACATGAAAAGTCATCCGGACTAGAAGAAGAATTACAAGCAAAACGGATCGAGCGGAAACAAGATATAGCACGCAATCGATTCTTTTTGAACGCTTGTTTCCTGAAAATTCGACTGTTACCCTGGAAAGATATATACTTCTTTCGCTCTATAGCCTGTTAGAGCCTGTTTATCGATCTGTGGAGCAACAGGGCCAGGAAAGCCAGGGTCACAAATTGTGAGCTGGTATTGAGTTCTCGCTCGCAGTTTTTCTATAACCTTCGGCACGTTCCCAACCAAGCAAACGAGCGCTCGACAACCCATCGTTTGGAAGTCACTGCAAAGGTGTGCAGTTCGTTTCGCCTGGCGGCCTCTACCGTAACCCCCAGAACGTTCTGTACGGCATCGCCAAATGGTTGTCCCGTATAACCGCTATCAATTAGCATGTTCGTCACTGCGGAGCCTGATATATCGGTGACATCATTCTTCACGCTGTGTGCATCAACGATCACGAAGGTTGTCTTCTCGCCCCGGCCACTGTCGATACAGACCTCGCCAACCATATTTTTTCCATGCCTGCTCAAGCCGACTCAACTCATCAGCAGCAGGGTTTTTGACTCCAGTGACGAAGGTGGCTATACACCACATACCATTTCGGAAAATTACGGGGTAGCATTCGCCATTGGAAGCCACTTTCCAATACATACAAGATAGCGCAAAAACATCATGTAAATCAACAAATCGCGTCCTGGTCTTCTTCTTGGCTTGCTCGAATAAAGCTTGGATGGACTCGAACTGCTCTCAGCTTATATTACTTGGGTAGGAATCTCTCATCGCTCTTCCTTTATGGACACTTTGAAAAATAGTATATTCACCGACTGCCTTTGTGTCGAAATCACTCTGACACAAAGGTCGTAAACAGGTTCTAAGCGGAGAAGACCCCGGTGGATAGGTAGCGGTCTCCCCGGTCGCAGATGGTAACTACGATGACCGCACCCTTGAGCTCGGCACTGAGCGCGAGGGCCGCAGCAACCGCGCCACCTGAGGAGATGCCGGCGAAGATGCCTTCCCGTACCGCCAAATCCCGTGTCGTCTGCTCCGCCTGTCCCTGAGAGACATGGATGATGCGGTCCACGCCGGAGGGGTCGTAGATCTTGGGCAGATAGGCCTGGGGCCAGCAGCGGATGCCTGGTATGCTAGCACCTTCCTCTGGCTGCACGCCAATGATCCATATTGATCGGTCTTGCTCCTTGAGGTAGCGCCCCGCACCCATGATGGTGCCTGTGGTGCCCATGGAGCTGACAAAGTGGGTGATGGTGCCCTGGGTGTCGCACCAGATCTCCGGTCCCGTGCCTTCGTAGTGGGCACGCGGGTTATCGGGATTGGCGAATTGATCCAAAATCCTGCCCTTCCCCTGGGCTTCCAGTTGCCGTGCTAGGTCAATGGCTGCTTCCATACTGCCTGCCTGGGGCGTGAGCAGGATCTCAGCGCCGAAGCTCTTCATAATCGCGCGCCGCTCCAAGCTCATGTTCTTGGGCATAATCAGGACCATCCGATAGCCTCGAATGGCCGCTGCCATGGCCAAGGCGATCCCCGTGTTCCCGCTGGTGGCTTCGATGAGGGTATCTCCGGGGGTGATTTCACCGCGCTCTTCCGCGCGCCGGATCATGCTCAGCGCTGGGCGGTCCTTTACCGACCCGGCCGGGTTGTTGCCTTCCAGCTTCACCAGAATGCGGTTGTCCGTCTCTCCTGGCAACCGTTGCAGACATACCAAGGGTGTGTTGCCGACGCAGGCCTCGATAGTTGGGTTTTTCATGGATCTCCGTCCGCGGTGTGCGGGCTCGTTGATGACTCGATAAAGGCGATTGTGTACCAGAAGGGGAAGCCGGAGAAAGGAACGGTTAATAGCGAAGTTTGACATGAGCCCCGGCAAGGCACCAGTGCCAGATATTTAGAGTGGGCGCTGAACACACACCTGCCAAGGGCCGGAAGAGACCTTGAAATGGAAGAGAGTCGAACGAACGCGGAATCCATTGCTACTAACTTGCCGGCGTGGGACAAGGCGGCAGCCCTGGAGGTAACCGGCGACAGCCCGGACCTTGCCCGCAAGCTGGTTCAAATGCTTGTGCGGGAGCTCTCTCAGGAGCTCTCCGATCTGCGGCGCTGCTTCCAGGCCAACGACTGGCCGCTTCCGTCTACCGCATGCGCGGCGCGCGAACCAGCTATTGCGGCGTGCGCGCCTTCGATGCCCATCTCAAGACGTTGGAGGGTTCCGACTCCGGCTAAGGAGGCCGACGGACTAGGCTCGCATCGAGACTGATGCTTACACAGACAGTGCGAGAAGCGGAACGGTTGACTCCGCACCGTGGAACCGACTGAGTAACAAGACAATGGATCGGCTGTGTATTTCAGGGCGAGTGCGTATGAATCGCTTCGAGATTGATATGACGTGGGTAAGAAGGTATTTAGCATCAAACGACATATTGTTGTGGGTACGCAAGGGCTTCCCCATGCGATAGCGGATGTCACCGACAGAGCAGGCGTCTCGGTGGCTTTCTCTAACCATCGAGACAGCTTGTCAGTAGTGGCGAGCGTGCGATGGCGGTTCAATGGGACATCCACTTGCCGATGCCGTACAGAACGCTCTGGGGGCTACGGTAGAGGTCGCCAACGTTTGCTTGGTTGGAAATGTGTCGAATCTTGCAATCAAGCATTGATAGGACTTGGATGTTCCATCGTGATTCGGATTGGTGCCCTCTCTTTGAAGCTCAGTCGCAACCTTTCAGACAGGTCCTGTATAAAACCCCTTCCGTATTCCTCCAACCGTTCGGCTTCCTGTGCAAGGTCGAACCCCTCTCCTGCAAAGTCGATGGACAGTACACGGATTGTGTGTTCCTTGCCATTATCAAGCTTCGCATAGATTTCCACGATGCTTCTTCCTCTCAAGCATCGATCTGAATCGGGAGCAGGTTCGGTAGACACCAGGGCATTGACGAGCAGGGCGAATTCCATCCCGCAGATCGATTGCCTATGCTCAAAGATCCAGACCTCACAGAGATCCAGTGTCACGCCGGTTTCGTACCAGAATCCATCGATAGAGTATGAAACCTCCAAGAATCTACGAATCAGGAAGTCGGTATCGAGATAAGAGAGCAGTGCACCGCCTTTCGGACCTTGATCTTTATCGAACAGCACTCGGTAAAGCGCCTGGAAGGCGAATTTGTAATTGATCGGTGTCAATCTTGCCATATCGAAAATGAAGGACTGGTATTCATCCTCCGTTATTCGATCCCTGGGAAATCGGCTTCCCAGCAAGTTGAGAAAGGCGCGTTGAGATTCGCTCAATCGATATACGGAATCCGGGACCCGTGGTTGCAACACCAAGCGGTCTTCCTCGCAGGCAAAATGTTCTAACCAGTAGCGCGCGGAGCGCAGCCGTTTATGCAGGCTGTCCTTGTCTAGCATACTGGGACTGGTCGTTGACCTGCGTTCGATTTCTCTCTCAATATCTATGTGTGGAAGCTGGAGTAGGGCAGTGAGTAACTGGAAACTCACCGGGTGATAGACCGTCGCTTGGGGATCGACATCGATCATGTGCAGCGTCTTTTCCTGCTCGGCTGTCGCCCGCCCCGACAGATGGGATTCCAGCAGTCGATCATGTTCGTTGTAGAGCTTTACTAAATAGTCGTAGTTGGTCGAGAAGTTTACGGCCTTTCTCGGAGGCGTTCTGATCATTAGAAAGCGCAGGATCTCCGGGGGCAGCAGGTCTGCCATTTCCCGTGCGGCAACCCCCACGGCTTTGGATGAGCTCATCTTAGCTCCGCCAACCAAGAAAAATTCGTAAGGGACATTCAACGGGGGATTCTCGTCGAAGATGCCGCGCAGACATGCGGCCGCCACTTCTCTGGAGCCGCCCTTAGTGCAATGATCCTTACCGGCACCCTCTATCGTGATGCCGAAGGTATGCCATTTCGCAACCCATTCCAGTTTCCAGGGCAGCTTGCCGTTCCCATCGAAGGGTGAAACCGACCCGCGGTTGCCGCAGCCGATGGCCCAAGTCACCAGGTCCGGCTTGCATTCATAGGAGACCTTCTTGCCGTCATAGTCCGTTACCTCAGTGACGCCGATTCTTCCACACCGTTCGCAGATCACCTGGAATGGAAACCAATTGGTCGGCCGCATGGCACGACTAACTTGCGCATAGACCTCACGGACGATATGGGCCTTTTTCAGGATGGCATCAATGGCTTCGTTGAACCGACCAGAACGATAGAGATCGCGCGTGCGATAGATTCTGGCACCTACGCCCAACTCACTGAATATATTCAGGAACTCTGATATGTAATGATCGGCTAGGTCAGTGGCAGAAGATGTTTGCGGCGCGGGAACATTACATAATGGATGGCCTAGGTAGTCCTTTAGCCAGGGCTTCGCATCCGCAGGTAGTCCGTCCAATGGATCGAAATCATCGATTCCATAGGAATAGCTCGCGTCGAAGCCACGGGACAGGAGCGTCCTGTAGATCGCATCGTGGATCAATACACCACGCAGGGAACCCACATGTACCCGGCCGGATGGTGTCTTCGAGTCGTTGACGATCTGAGAGCCTGTCAGTCCTTCGATCAGCTTTTCGTTCCACATAGTCGCGATCTCCGGGTTTTTGCCATCAAATAAGCAATCAATGGGCCGTGCAGGCTAGAGGCTTTTGACATAATTGTAGTGCCAACCGCTAATAGGATAAGATTAACAGGATTATTTATTTTTAAATAACAATTATAATATCCCATTAACTTTGGAAATCTTATATCATTATTAGACAGGCACAAGATATTAGGATTTACTCCTTACATATTAAGCACTACCTTTAGGTAGACACAACTGGATCAGGAACAGTCGGTGATAGTGAACCAATTTCAACCAATTTGCATTAATTCGTGTTCATTTGCGGAGAAAGGCGATTATATACTTCAAAGATCCACTTTCGGTTTGCGGGTGGTGCGCCCCTATGGTTTGTCGCCTACCATATATGCTGGAGGGCATTCCTGAAAAGGATGCTCTAATCAAGCGTGAGGATGATTGGACA
>Ga0209680_1000423_pt1 | contig 11501 bp, 10 predicted proteins | sample WorMetLIZISLAND1_FD_187413 | JGI IMG/M metagenome (GOLD analysis project Ga0209680, IMG submission 187413) | Marine gutless worms symbiont microbial communities from Max Planck institute for Marine Microbiology, Germany - Olavius loisae LIZARD... ... | reverse complement strand
CTCGACGACGGCTCGACGTCGAAAAAACCGGTTTCGCTCCTCGAAAATCGACCCGGAAGAAAAAAAACGGCCTCTATCGACCTTCATGAAATATCCGGGCTAGAACCTGCTCGACCTGCACCTTGACCCGACAGATCGCGTTACCGCCGCACTGATCTTCCTGGCCGGCCGGGTGGACGCCCAGCGAGCCCAATGGATCGGCGATGACCGTCCCGACTATTGCGAAGCTGCGGCTGAACTGGTCCAAATCGAAGGGATCTGGTTCTCCGTGAACCGCGGTTTCATCGAAGGTATTGGTGATTCTATGGGCCGGGACGGCTCCTAAGATATACGCCTGAAGATCTCCGAGGTGATCAATCTGGCGACGCTCCTCTCGAGGATCGTCGACGCGAAGAGCCTGTCTACCGTCGAGCACTCAGAGAGGGTCGCCCAGATCGCCATGAAACTCGCCGGCGACCTCGGTTTGAGCGGTTGGGAGCAGAAACAAATACTGGTCGCCGGGCTGCTACATGATTTCGGCAAACTGCGCGTGCTGGACGAGATCCTTCACAAACAGGGAAAACTCGACGATACCGAGTTTTCCCAAATGAAACACCATCCCGTCGATACACGTCTCGCATTGCACTGGTGTTTCAAGGACTCGCCGATCATCGATTGGGCCGCCAACCACCATGAACGGCTCGACGGGACCGGTTATCTCCACCGGCTTACCGGCGATCAGCTCGATTTACTGTCGCGCATACTGGCCGTCGGTGACATCTTCCAGGCCTTGGCCCAAAATCGCCCTTATCGGGGACGCCTCGACTTCGAAGATATCACGGCGATCATGGTTCCTAAGGCCGAACGCGGCGCGATCGATACCCAGGTCCTGGCCCGAATCCAAGATCGACCGGATGCCTATTACACTCTCGCCACCGCGTGACCCCGTTACTCGTCCGGTCGGCGGAAACCGTCATGGCAGCCGCCGCAGACACCGCCTTGCGTTATGACACGCGTAGGTGAACCGGGGTGTATTTGCGCTTTGTGGCGCCGGTATAGAGCTGGCGCGGCCGCCCGATCTTCTGGGACGGGTCCTCGATCATCTCATTCCACTGAGCCACCCAGCCGACGGTCCGCGCAACGGCGAAGATCACCGTGAACAAGGACGTCGGGATACCCATGGCCTTGAAGATGATGCCCGAATAGAAATCGACGTTCGGGTAGAGCTTCTTCTCGACGAAGTAGTCGTCCTCGAGGGCGATGCGCTCTAGTTCCATGGCGATATCGAGCAACGGTTCGTTCTTGATGCCGAGTTCCGAGAGCACCTCATGACAGGTGCGCTGCATAACGCGGGACCGCGGATCGAAATTCTTGTAGACGCGGTGACCGAAGCCCATGAGCCGGAACGGATCGTCCTTGTCTTTGGCCCGCTTGACGTACTCGGGGATGTTCTTCGGATGCTCGATGTGCTCGAGCATGTTGAGAACCGCCTCGTTGGCGCCGCCATGGGCCGGCCCCCAGAGCGAAGCGATACCGGCCGAAATGCAGGCGAACGGGTTGGCGCCGCTCGACCCGGCCAGGCGGACCGTCGACGTCGACGCATTCTGTTCGTGATCGGCATGGAGGATCAGGATCCGGTCCATGGCCCGAGCGAGAACCGGATTGACCCGGAACTCCTCACATGGCGTCGCGTACATCATGTGCAGGAAGTTCTGGGCGTAGGTCAGGTCGTTGCGCGGATACTGAAAGGGTTGGCCAATGGAGAACTTGTAGGCCATGGCGGCGATGGTCGGCATTTTGGCGATCAGGCGATAGGATGCGACCAGCCGGTGGCGGGGGTCGGTGATATCCGTGGAGTCATGGTAAAAGGCCGACAAGGCGCCGACGACACCGCACATGATCGCCATTGGATGAGCGTCGCGCCGGAAGGCCCGGAAGAAATAGTTGAGCTGCTCGTGCAGCATGGTGTGGTAGGTAATGTCGTGCTCGAACTGCTTCTTCTGATCGGGTGTCGGCAGCTCACCGTATAGCAGAAGATAGCAAACCTCTGGAAAATCGGAATTTTCCGCCAATTTGTTGATCGGATAGCCTCGGTAGAGGAGAACGCCCTTGTCGCCGTCGATAAAGGTTATCTTCGACTCGCAACTGCCTGTCGAAGTGAATCCGGGGTCGTAGGTAAAATGGTCGGTTTCGCCGTATAGCCTGCGGACATCGATGACGTTGGGTCCGACAGACGATTTCAAGACGGGAAGGTCGTACTTCGTTCCCGTGCGGTTGTTCGTTAACGTGTAGCCTTTCCCCCCACCTTGAGATTTCTTCTTCATTGGTTCCTTCTCCTCTCCTAGCAATGCAGGCTCTCGGCCTTCCTCTATATTCTCCACGCGCCGCCCTTTTTTACCGGGCGGCGCAGGTAATCTCCGTCACGCAGCTGACAACGCGTCGTCGAGACGCCCCAGCGTTTCGTCGCGACCGAGAATTTCTAAGACATCGAAAATCCCCGGTGACACATTCGTCCCGGTGACGGCTGCGCGGATCGGCTGGGCGACCTTGCCCAATTTCAAGCCTTCCTGGTCGGCGAAGGCGCGGACCCTTTCCTCGATCGCGGGAACGGTCCAGGGATCGGTTCCCGCCAACAGGGTGCGCAATTCGCCGAGCCTTCGGCGGACGTCGGTGTCGTTTAGAGTGTTGCGGGCGTGTTCGTTCAGGTCTAGGGGGCGTTTTTTCGCATAAAATGAAGAATTATCAATAAGTTCCAATAGGTTTTTAGCGCGTTCCTTTAGGCCATTCATACCCTTGTTTAGCCGACTATGGGTCTCTTCTGCAAGCCCGCCGTCGAGCGTGTCCCTCAAACCCGTTTCCACGAGGTTGACCAACCGAGCGTTATCTGATTGCCGGATATAGGTCCCGTTTAGGCTCGTCAGCTTGGCGAAATCGAAACGGGCCGGAGATCGGCCGACGGCGTCGAGACCGAACCACTGAATGGCTTGTTCCGTCGCTATCAGTTCCTCGTCGCCGTGCGACCAGCCAAGGCGGAGAAGGTAGTTTCGCAATGCCTCCGGCAAGAACCCCAGATCACGGTAGGCCTCGACGCCCAGGGCGCCATGACGTTTGGACATTTTCGCCCCATCCGGACCGTGGATAAGGGGAATATGCGCGAATAACGGTGTGTCCCATTCCATGGCCCGGAAAAGCTGGGTTTGGCGAAAGGCGTTGGTCAGGTGATCGTCGCCGCGGATGACGTGAGTAATGCCCATGTCGTGATCGTCAACGACGACGGCCAGCATATAGGTCGGCGTCCCGTCGCCGCGCATGAGAACCATGTCGTCGAGCTGGTCGTTGTTGACCGTGACCTCGCCTTGAACCAGATCGCCGATCTCGGTTTCCCCGGAAGTCGGCGCCTTCAAACGAACGACCGGATCGATGCCCGGTGGTGCGTCGGCCGGATCGCGGTCTCGCCAGCGTCCGTCATATCGGGCCTGGCGGCCTTCGGCGCGCGCCTGTTCGCGCATTTCAGCCAGTTCATCGGGTGTGCAGTAGCATTTATAGGCTTTCCCCTTGGAGAGCAGGGAATGGACCACTTCACTGTGCCGCTCGACCCGGGAAAACTGCGAAACCGCATCACCGTCCCAGTCGAGGCCAAGCCATTGCAGCCCGTCATAAATGGCGTCCACGGCCTCCTGGGTCGAGCGCTTGCGGTCCGTATCCTCGATGCGCAGAAGGAACTGCCCGCCGTCCCCGTATACCCTGTGGTGGCGCGCGAACAACCAGTTGTAAAGCGCCGTGCGCGCGCCGCCGATATGGAGAAAACCGGTTGGTGAAGGGGCGAATCGGGTGACGACAGTCATGAAATTCCTCTTGTAACGCCCGTGAATTGTCCTGGGGCATGAGGTATTTACCATATTTTGTTAGCAAGTGCAGCACCCATGTTGCATCGCATTATCGGCTGTTTTCCTGGAATTTCGGCGGCAACCGCAGGACTCCGATCGAAATCCGGGTCCAAATATCATGGGAGCCCGGGTGGAATCCCTTTGTTGCCGTCGGTCGAGATTGCTATCATCGCCCCGGTTTTCTCATGGTATCCGGAGATTGGGGATGAAAGCGCTTTGGGGATTACCTGCGGTCGCGGTCGCAGCCATGATGGGCGGTTGCACCGCAAGCCAGATGTCAAGCGAAGGGGTAATTTCTCTTCCCTATGCCAGCTGCGCCGCAGCGACGGTCGAACAGTCCGCCATCAAGTGGGACCAGGCGGAGACCATCGATATCGAATACGTCAACGACAGTTTTTCCAATGGCCTCTTGGAAATGACCGTGGGCCAACCCGTGGTTCTACGCGTCACCAACGCGAGCGACGAGTTGAACTGGTTCCGCGCCGACAATTTCTTCCCGACGACCGCAGTCAACAAGGTCGTCTACGATGGTATCGGTGTTGCCACCAATTGCCCCGATTCGGTGGGTATCGGGCCTTCGAAAACCGCCGAGTTCCAGCTGATCCCGACCCAGGAAGGGGTTTATCAGTTTACTGAAGGGTCGATGAATTCACCGTTCATGAGCGAGCTTTTCGTGAGTAGCGCATTGGGGTACATTTACGTCCGGTAGTTGCGCGCCGGACGAATAACGCAGAAATAGTAAACCAGACCGGCCTTCCAGACCGACGCGCGGCGTAACGCTGCGGGGGACGCCATGTCTTGGCGCGTCATTGGTCCGCTCGGGGCCGCCTTGATATCCGAACGAGGGCGCTGGCCCCTCTGGGTGCCGGTCGGATTCGGCATCGGAATCGCTCTTTATTTCAGCCTCTTGGAAGAGCCGGCGGTGGCACTCGGCCCGCTCACGGTCGTGGTCTCGTTCACCCTCGCTCTGATCCTTGGCCGAGAGAGGGACGGGACACTGGCGCCCGTCGCGCGGTTGGCTTTTTTCGCTGTTGCCGTAATCGCTTTGGGTTTCACCGCCGCATCGGTCCGCACCCAGATCGTGGCCGCGGCCGTGCTCGAGAAGGCGATCGGGCCGACGACACTCACCGGGCGTATCCAACGCGTCGAGACCTTTCCCAGCGGTTTGCGGATCGTGCTCGAAAAACCCCGTATATCGGGAATTGCCGCCCATAAGACACCAGAAAGGGTCCGCGTTAGGTTGATGGCAACGCAGCCGGACATTTGGCCCGGCGATTGGGTGAGGGTGAGGGCGCGGTTGTCACCGCCACCGCCGCCCGTGGCGCCCGGGGCCTATGATTTTCAGCGGTGGGCCTTTTTCGAGGGTCTGGGGGCCGTCGGGTTCGGGTTGGGAAAAGCCACCGTGCTGTCATTGGGGGCCGATCATTCCGGCATGTCGCCCGAAATTCTGATCGAAAGGTTGCGCCGCGCCATCACCAAACGAATTCTGGCGGCGGTAGACGGTGAAACGGGAGGGGTCGTCGCCGCTCTGATCACGGGTGAACGTCGAGCGGTTCCGGAAGACGTGATGGAAGCGCTGCGTCGTTCGGGGTTGGCCCATCTGCTCTCCATCTCGGGACTTCACGTCGGACTCGCCGCCGTCACCGTGTTCTCGGGCCTCAGATTCATCCTGGCCGCGGTACCGGGAGTTGCCGTCCGCTTCCCCATTAAGAAAGCGGCCGCGTTCGGCGCGATCTTGGCGGCATTCGGTTACGCCCTGATCGCCGGGGCCACCTTGCCCACCCAGCGCGCCTTCATAATGCTTTGTTTCGCCCTTATCGCGGTCATCATCGACCGACGCGGATTGTCGGTGCGCTCCGTCGCCTGGGCTGCCTTCCTGGTCCTGCTTTTCACGCCGGAAAGCCTGTTCGGTGCCAGTTTCCAAATGTCCTTCGCGGCCGTGCTGGCCCTCGTCGCCGCTTACGAAGTGTTGTCTTCGAGAGACCGCCGTTCGGACCGGTACGGGTATCGCCCATGGCGACGAGTGGCTCTGTATTTCGGCGGCGTTTTCTTGACGACGCTGGTGGCCAGCGCCGCAACCGGTTCCTTTGCGTTGTTTCATTTCAATCGGTTTGCCGACTACGGCTTGGCCGCCAATCTGGTCGCCGTGCCGCTCACCGCTCTGTGGATCATGCCGTGGTCGGTCGTCGCCATGTTCCTGATGCCGCTCGGACTCGAAGCCGCGGCGCTGACACCAGCGGCCTGGGGCGTCGACGACGTCGTCGCCATGTTCCTGATGCCGCTCGGACTCGAAGCCGCGGCGCTGACACCAGCGGCCTGGGGCGTCGACGACGTCGTCGCCGTGGCGCGAACCGTGTCGGCCTTGCCGGGTGCCGTGACCCTGGCCCCCGCCATGCCGGTCTGGGGATTGGCTGCCATTACCCTCGGCGGTTTGTGGCTGTGTATCTGGCGCCACCGGTATCGCTATCGCGGGATGGTCCCGATCGCCGTCGGATTTGCATCCTTTGCTACGGTCAGCCCGCCCCAAGTTTGGGTCGATACGGATGCCCGGGCCTATGCTCTGCGGGGAGCCGACGGCGAAATACGGTTCTCCGGTGGCACGGGGGCGCGGCACGCTCGAAAGACCTGGTTACGCATGGCTGGACATACCGAAGCCGGCACGTTGCCTCCAAATGGTTCTTTGGAAACTCCCTATGCGCCGCAATGCGATGCCTTTGGCTGCCTCGCCACCTATGGCAATCGGCAGGTGGCGATCAGCGATCGCGAAGAGGCTTTATCTGAAGACTGCTGGTCCGCCGATGTCGTCGTCAGCCTAATCGCCATGCGGCATCCCTGTCCGGCACCAGTGGTGATCGATCATTTCGATCTGTGGCGCGACGGCGCCCATACCATCCGCTTTCCTGCCACGGGCCCGCCCGAGGTCGATACCGTGGCGCAGCATCGGGGAAACAGGCCGTGGGTCCCCCGGAAACGGAGCGGCGGGCGGGATCGCGCAGGTGCCGGGGAAGGCCCCTAGACGTCGTTCCTAGTATTTGCGCAGAAGACCGATCAGGCGCCCTTGGACCTTGACCTGGTCCGGACCGCAGATCCGCGTCTCATAGGCCGCATTGGCGGGTTCGAGGGCAATCGAGTCGCCTTTTCGACGAATACGTTTCAATGTCACTTCCGTATCGTCTACGAGGGCGACGACGATGGTGCCGTTCTCGGCCGTGTCGGCGCGCTGGATGAGGACCGTGTCACCGTCCTGGATTCTGGCCTCGACCATCGAATCGCCGTCGACCTCGAGCGCATAGTGGTCGCCGCCGCCGAGCATGCTGGCCGGCACCTCGACCGCGTTCGAATTGTCGCGAAGCGCCTCGATCGGCGTGCCGGCAGCGATACGGCCATATAGCGGCAGGCTGACCGCCTCGGCATCGCCTTGAACCGCGGTCCCGGCCATTCCGAATTCGCCGCGGATAACGTTCGGGGAAAAGCCCGGTTTTTCGGACCGCGGGCTGCGGACCGGTTCCATGTTTTCCGGCATGCGCAGGATCTCGAGGGCCCTCGCTCGATGGGGTAGGCGGCGGATGAAGCCGCGTTCTTCGAGCCCGGTGATCAATCTGTGAATGCCGGATTTCGACCGCAAGCCGAGCGCATCCTTCATCTCGTCAAAGGAAGGCGACACGCCGCTGTCGCGCAACCTCCCGTCGATGAATACGAGCAGTTCGTGCTGCTTTTTGGTCAACATCCGATAATCTCCTATGGCACGCGCTGTCCCCGGATCGGGGTAGCGCCATGAATTTTGCCGCACTCGATCCGCCGTCTCGTGCCCCTGACGGACCGGTTATCAACGCCGTAAACAGAATTTGAGGTATTTCTTACCCACAACCCCAACATATAGAACAAAATACACACGTTCACATATGTTCTACTTTGGTTCGCTTTTTGCGTCAAGTCTGTTTTCGTTTTAAATTTACCCGAGGGACTAGAGTTTCGCTGTGACGCCCGTCACGGGCGAACATCTTGGCCGCGAACACGTGACCGATAGCGGTCAGAATCCGGACCGGCCGCCATGCATCCGCAGGATCTCGACCCGTTCACCCTGGGTGGCCGGTTCCGCGTGGGGCGTGCGGATCACCAGGCAGTCGGCTTCGGCAAACCGTGCCATCATCGAACTGTCCTGGCCGTCGAAGGGAAGAGCGGTGAGTTCACCGTCGTCACCGGTTACCAATCGGGCCCGCATGTAATCCTGACGCGGCCCGTTTTTCGGCAGGTCACGGCCGAGTTTCGCCGTTTCAAGTGTCCCGGCGGCTCGTTCGATGCCGAGCATGACGTCCATGGCAGCTTGCAGGAATAACGCCGATGTGACGCCGACGGAGACTGGGTTTCCGGGCAGGCCCAAGATTGGGATGTCGCCGAGATGCCCGAAGATAAGCGGTTTCCCCGGGCGCATGGCGACCTTGTAGAAATTAAGATCAAGACCTTCCTCGCCCATCACCTTCTGCACGAGGTCGTAATCGCCGACCGAAGCGCCGCCGATGGTGACCAGCAAATCGGCGCCTTTGGCGCCGGCCAACGTCTCGCGGAGCGAATCCATGGTATCGCGAACGATGCCTAAGTTGACCGGCAAGCCCCCCATGACGTCGACATAGGCGGCAAGCGCCAGGCTGTTGGAACTTACGATCTGATCCGGTCCCAAGGGGTCTCCGGGCATCACCACCTCGTCACCGGTTGCCAGTATGGCGACCCGCGGTTTGCGGCGCACCGTCAGCCAGGGCACGTTCATGGCCGCGCACAACCCGATGTCCCGGGCACTCAGCACCTTTCCGGTCGTGAGCAGGACTTCACCAGTACGGAAATCGAGCCCGGCCGGGCGGACGAAATCACCGGTTGGCGCCGTTTCCTTGATCAGAACCTGGTCGCCGTCGGCTTCCGTGACCTCCTGGATGATGATGGTGTCGGCTCCGGCGGGAAGCGGCGCACCGGTGAAGATGCGAACCGTTTCGCCGGCGGAAACGGTACCGTCGAAGCCACAGCCGGCCTGCGATTCACCGATTTGGGCCAACGTAACGGGTACGTCGACCACGTCGGAACCGCGCACAGCATAGCCGTCCATAGCCGAGACGTCCTTCGGCGGCTGGGTCAGGCGGGCCGTGACGTCCTCGGCCAGCACGCGGCCCAATCCATCGGACAAGGCCACGCTTTCACAGCCGATCGGCGCGAAACCGGAAAGCACCTTTTCGAAGGCTTCATCGACGCTGAGCATTCATTCCGCCTCATACGTGCCGGACTTGCCGCCGGCCTTGTGGACCAGCCGGATATCGACGATGCGCATGCCACGATCCACAGCCTTGCACATGTCATAAACGGTGAGGGCGGCCACGGAAACGGCGGTCAGCGCCTCCATCTCGACCCCGGTGCGGCCTTTCAGCCGGCAGGTTGCCGAAATATCGACGGCGTTTCGCTCGGGATCACATGTAAGTTCGACCTGGACCGAATTGAGGGACAGCGGGTGGCAGAGCGGGATCAGGCCCGGCGTGCGCTTGGCCCCCATGATGCCGGCCAATTGCGCGACGGAGAGGACGTCGCCTTTCTTGACACTCCCTTCCATGATCTTAGCCAAGGTTTGGGGCTGCATGAGGACGCTGCCCTTGGCCGTCGCGGTGCGTTCGGTCGGCGCTTTTTCCGAGACGTCGACCATGACGGCGTTGCCGTCGGCATCGATGTGGGTGAATTCGGCCATCGACTCAGGCTCCGACCGCTTCCGGTGCGGCGGCCAGAAGGTCGCGGGTCGCCCGTTCGACGTCGGCTTGACGCATCAGGGATTCACCGACAAGGAAACACCGTGCCCCGGCTTTCGCCATACGCGCCAGGTCGGCCGGTTCGTAGAGGCCGCTTTCACTGATCACGGTACGATCATCGGGAACCTTCGGTGCCAATCGTTCGGTCATGGCGATATCAACCTCGAGGGTCTTCAGGTTGCGGTTGTTGATCCCGATCAGGCCGCTTTTCAATTCGAGAGCCCGCTCGAGTTCCTCTTCGTCATGAACCTCGACCAAGACATCCATGCCGAGTTCCAGGGACGCGGCCTCCAGTTCCTTGGCCTGGTCATCTTCCAGCGCCGCCATGATGAGAAGCACGCAATCCGCGCCCAGGGCCCGCGACTCGGCGATCTGATAGGGGTCGAGCATGAAATCCTTGCGCAACACGGGCAGTGAGGTCGCATTCCGCGCCGTGCCCAGGAAAGCGTCATTACCCATGAAGTACGGAACGTCGGTCAGTACCGACAGACAGTTGGCGCCGCCGCGTTGGTACGCCTGGGCCAGGACTTCCGGGTCGAAATCGGCGCGGATCAAGCCCTTCGAGGGCGAGGCCCGCTTGATCTCGGCGATCAGGCCATACCCGTTCTCCGACGCCGCCAGCAAAGCGTCGCGAAAGCCCCTTATTTCGCCGGCGGTCTTGGCGGCGCGCGTCACTGCCGAAAACGGGTGTTTCGCCTTGCGGCTGGCGACCAGGATGCGCTTGTTGGCGCAGATTTCGGCGAGAACGTCGCTCATGAAGCCGAATTAGAAATCTCGACCAGCTTGTCGAGCACGGTCTGGGCCTTGCCGCCGTCGATGGCCGCGGTGGCCATGGCGACACCTTCGCCAACGTCGGCGGCCTTGCCGGCAACGACAAGGCTGGCGGCGGCGTTGAAGACGACGATGTCGCGGTAGGGACCGGCCTCGCCGGCAAGCAGGTTGCGGATGGCCGTAGCATTGACCTCCCCGTCGCCGCCCTTGAGGTCCTCCGGTCGGGCGCGGGCCAGGCCGTATTCTTCGGGTGAAATCTCGAATGTGGATATGGCGCCGTCCTTCAGTTCGGCGACAAAGGTCGGGCCCGTCGTCGTCAACTCGTCGAGCCCGTCAGAACCGTGAACGATCCAAGCCGCCTCGGTACCTAGATTGGCCAGTGTGCTGGCCATGGGCTCGACCCATTCCTTGGCGAAAACGCCGGTGAACTGGCGTTTGACGCCGGCCGGGTTTGATAGGGGGCCAAGGATGTTGAAGATGGTGCGAACGGCCAGCGCCGCCCGGACCGGTCCGACGAAACGCATGGCGCTGTGATGACGCGGTGCCATCATGAAGCCGATGCCGACGTCGTGAATACAGCGCTCGATAACGTCCATCTCCGCATCCAGGTTGACGCCCAAGGCGGTCAGCACGTCGGCGGCGCCCGATTTCGACGATAGGGCCCGATTGCCGTGTTTGGCGACCGGCACGCCTGCGCCGGCGACGACCAGGGCCGCACCCGTCGACACGTTGAAGGTACCGGCCCCGTCGCCGCCGGTGCCGACGACGTCGATGGCGCTCTCAGGGGCCGAAATCTTGGTCGCCTTGGCGCGCATGGTTCTGACGGCGCCGGTGATCTCGTCGACGGTCTCGCCGCGCACGCGGAGCGCCATCAGAAAGGCGCCGATCTGTGATTCCGCAGCCTCGCCCGACATGATGATGTCGAACGCCGCTTCCGCCTCGTCGACGCCGAGGGCGTTGCCGTCGGCCACCTTGGCCAGGAGGGGTTTCAGGTCTTCACTCATGCCGCCAGTCTCCCGCCGGAATTATTGAGGAAATTCTCGAGCAGTCGGTGTCCGTATTCGGAGGCGATGCTCTCGGGATG
>Ga0209680_1000422_pt1 | contig 11516 bp, 9 predicted proteins | sample WorMetLIZISLAND1_FD_187413 | JGI IMG/M metagenome (GOLD analysis project Ga0209680, IMG submission 187413) | Marine gutless worms symbiont microbial communities from Max Planck institute for Marine Microbiology, Germany - Olavius loisae LIZARD... ... | reverse complement strand
CGGGGACTATGATCACTTGCTGCATCCAGTACAAGTCCTCAAAAACTACCTACGACTTATACACGGTCACTGATTTTAGACCACATACGGACATGATTTTTATGGGGTGACTTATATGCGAGAGCGACTTATATGCGAGTATATACGGTATATGCCATTGCAAAGATGCATTGACTTGTCCAGATAAAGAAGCCAGCTGCATGTTAGCAACATGAGACAGCCAATGTTGTGTTTATGGTTCAAGCGTCCACAACTATTGTCTCCTGGTCACGTTGCCAATTGTGCTATAAACTTAGGTAAACCATCGCCAATCACAAACAAGACTCGGTCATTAATGTTATTGGAGAACCTCCGTAATTTTTCAAACAGATGTGACCCTCGTTGGAATTTTGGAGCATGGTCTTGCTCTGGGTAAACTAGAACATAAGCAGTGAAATCCAAAGATGCTTAGCTGTTTTGACACGTTTTGATACAATATCCACCATCAGAGTGTTTGCTCACAGAACTGCTATAACAATATTACGCTCTAAATAGCTTCTTGCGACAAAAAGCACACGTTTTAAAATTATAATTTATTTTCAATAAACATAAACATATCAAAAAGAACAAAAGACAATGAACATATTATTCTAATATAGTTACAATGCAGTTACATATGCATACTGGTACTGTGTAAACAATGAATACGAAATGCTCTAGACTTACCAAGCTTTGTCAGCCAAACTGCAAGGCGCTCATATAACTAAAAAAAACAAAGCTTTACAGGTACATTATAACAATAATAATTGAAACTGATTATAACAATAATCAAATTTATATAGCACCAACAAGAAGTTCCAATCTGAAACGAGAATGCTGCAGAAATGACACACCTCATACATGCTCAGTGTTAAACAATCAGTCAAGGTAACAGGTACATAAACTAAACAATAACAAGAAAGGTGTGCTGATTACCTATATCTGCACAATTAACTAGAATAATGAGTATAATAACATAATACTACTATTAATAATATTATTAAGATACTGACACGGTTGAGTATCAGGATAGCAACAAGGCTGATGAGAGCAGCCGTTACGCTGGTGACGATTCTGGCAAACTTGTTAACAATTTCGTCTTGGACGACGAACAGAATGGACAGAAGAATAACGCGGTACATTATGACACCAAACACAACGGCCAGTACACAAAACACCTACAAATATACACGATATAAACTGTGACTAAAATACGCTTGACTATCAACGTACAGCAGAATTATTGTTATACGAATGCCAAAACATATCTAATGTCTTCCTTTCTCAGACACATCAGCAAAACAACAAACATGATAGATGGTTTATGTCATACGGCAGCCACTGGTTGGACTAGTTTACATATAACATATGTAAAGTAATACACTGACAAAACTTACAGATACAGATAATAAAAACAGATAATGCACAAATCTAAGCCTACAGTCTCAACAAACTGGGGTAAGGGTATAGTAATATACTGAGTACAAATAAAAACAAAAAGCATAAAGTGGTACGAACTAACAAAATATATGGATATTAAATGGAGGGCAGGTCACAAAAATGACTATTACACATCTCCAGATACCCAGGCAAATACCAATCAAATACTTGGAAACGTCCATTCTCTCGATATGTCTCTTGAAATCATGTTGCTAACAACTGACATTAAACAACATATTCAGGTGATGAAGTCCAAGCACTGACATATCTACATAAGAAAGAGTTTGTCTAGGACGGATTCTACACATGTCTGTATGTCATCCTTGTCTATATGCCATCTCATACCATGAAGAGTACAAGAGAGAAAGAAGTGAAGAGACGAGGTGCCTTGTTCCACCATGGTAAATACGGCTCTTCCACCTGTCACCAACATATACACACATTACACGTGTGAAATGACTAGTGCAAGAGGTCACTCAATGAAGATATTACTAAAGCCGAGCCATGACTGCACTGGGCTGAATCTGCACTGGGAAATCACTTATGCACTAAGAATAGCAACACATCCAACCAGTTCAGCTGTAAACCTGCATTATGTAAGTAGATATCAGCATTCACATTCACACACAATGTGGCAACTGAATTTTCAGATCCATAATGAAACACTCTACTGACGACAGCTGCTAGCAGTAGCAGAACGGCACCTTGGAGAATGGAACACCAGCCACTCATTGTCAAACTGGTCATGTGACTCTGTACTCAGTTGCATTTTATGTGACAATCTGTACAATGTAAATATGTTACAAGCGAATCAGAGGCCGGTGCATGTCAGAAATCCCATGACGTTCATTACACAAGTTACAGTTTAATGACCAAAAGTCAAACTTGGCTCCTTTTAGAAGAACTGTAGCTAGCAACTGAGGTTCAGTGAAACATGAGCACACCAGCCAACGACAACATCAAACCAACTATGTTAAGACGTCGTCACCTGAGTAACGGGATTGATCTTGCGGTATTTGATCTCAAACTCAAACTGTGGACGAACGCGTTCCACCTCGTCACCTGGTGAAATGTCCCAGTCGTACTGATGAACAACCTCGCGACGCTTCCAGAACTCCAGAAATGCAGTTGCTACATGACACATGGACACAAATACCATGACGCAAGTGAGTCATGATCCGACATGTTTCAGCGTACAGTCAATAATGCCAAGATGACGCTAAGAAAGCCAAGCAGTATGACAACAAGTGGAAGCTTACGGCTGGCTAATTTTGCAACAAGTGAGCACCTTGAGGCCTGTTAACCGATCACTAGTCAGTTGGTGAGTTGGAATACAGAAGCACTGAAGAAACGGATGGACGCATGGAGAACAGAGGGACAGATAGACGGACAACTGTAATGAAACAGCCAAGTTTACTGCGTAAAGCTTAATTTAAAATGCTATGGTAAGTACGTGTTTAAACTATAAACCAGTAAAGTCATTCAAAACCAGACAAGCTTATAAGATCATAGCAATGACAATACACCAGCTTACACCACGACAACAACAGTACAGAGCTGACATATTGTATATCTCTGTATGTCTGAGATTTTGCCAGTGTCTGTGGTAGTTACTGACAGGGAAAATAACAAGACTTAATTGACGGCTGGCACAAATTTGATTACCGATCAGTTCTAATCAGGCTCAATATGCAGCGACTTATTGACCAAGGTTGATTGATTAAGCATGGTTTAACGTCTGCACCAACACAATATAGGTTATACAGCCGACAGTTTTTTTACAGGTCAAAAGACCTAACCAACAGCATCAAAGTACCGAAGGAGAAAGCTAAAAAGGAAAACAACCCCAAAACACAAAGAAAACACAAAATACACATATGCATAGACACACAAAATACTATACAAATAAAGGATACACGAACAAGACACAGCAAATCCCCTAGCCTACAATAATATGGGGTGACTAGGGGACGGCTCCCACAAAGGGCAGGGTTGCCAGGCCTGAATGGCGGTGGGACTGCCGATGCGGTACCCCCGACTTATTGACCAAGACCAACACACTGTCAGTCAATGTATCAGAGATAACAAAGGGTAGTGCTGGACTGTATTAATCTGCACTTTGTTCACAAACTTTACATACTCAAACGGCCCAAATCTAATTATAAACTGGAAAAATATGAAATGATAAACTGTGACAACAATTGTTACTGACACCAGACGGCCATGAATGCAGCAAAGAGTGCAGTTGCAGAATTCTCAAAGACGTAAGAGAGACGAGCGTAGAGACAGTTGCTCAACAGATGCCAATAGGAGCAGTATTTGTCACACAGTGGACACATGATGAACCCGCCAGCTCCGTCTTTGTCACATATCTCTTTGCTGTAGCAACAACATAATCAAACGTCAAAGAAATCACTCACACAGAGCAGTGTAAAATGTGATGCTCTGTCTAATTACTGAAAACAGCACAGCAACAGAAAAATGCAAAATAAAAAAACACACATCACTAACTACAACTACACTGTGGAGCAAACAAATGCTTACAATTACATTTTCCCCAGGTAGTGCTGTGACAATTTTAAGGTGAGGTGAACAATTTCATCATTGTCTGATGACAAATTTTCTAAGGCATTGGTGTAACAAAATCATTACATTCGGTGGATTAAGTTACAGAAAAAATAAAAAGGGTCGCATGAAGTAAATTTTTTTGTCACAAAAAAAAGATAAATTTTTACATTAGCTCAAGGCTACATCACACATCAATCAATCAATCAATCAATTTTTACAGTGGCTACGTAAATAAATTACTGCGAAAACCACTAAGAAGCTAACAATGAAAACATCAATCATCACCTATCAGACTTCACTAAGGAAACCAACTGTATGCAAAATAGACAGAAGTACAGTATGAATGGCATGTAACGTACCTCGGAACATCAGTAAACAGCGTGATGAGACCATACAGGAAGACTATGAAGCCAACAACAGCAGCTGGGAACAGCATGTACGTGTAATATCCAAGCCACGAGAAGTAGATCGCAATCTTATCGCCGTAGTACTTTCTGAGAGCAAACAGAGCACAACAAAATCATTCAAAATTTGTCAAAAGATCACATGAGACTTCCTTTTAGTATTCTATGAGAGCTGTAGGTGACTCGGTAGTGTAGCGGTAGGGCGTTGGACTCGTGATCAAGAGGTCGCGGGTTTGACTCCGACCGCGGCATTATTCAGACAATAACCTGGGCAAGTTGTTCACACCTAATGTGCCTCTGTTCACCAAGCAGTATAATTTGGTACCTTGCGAGGGCCTTCATGCTAAAAGCGCCGTATTGTTTGGCAGTGGCATAGGGTCCAATGTATTGTAGAGCGGTTCTGCGGTGATTCTCAAATTGCATAGAACCGAGATATAAATCATCTGCTTTACCTTTAACAGATGAAGTTTATACACAGACACTCAGTGGCACTGCATTCCGAGAGAGAGTTCAGTTTGATGAGTTTCTTCAAGAGTTCTCAGAACTTGAACAGGATGGTTTTCAGTCTACCATTAAACAATCTATGACTGACGGTGGGTGGAGGTTTGGAGGGGTGGTGATTGAAGGTGTGGTGGAAGAGAGTTACAGATGACAGGAGCAGAAAATGTGAAGCATCTACCAGTAATAAGTAAGTAGATTTATATAGCATATAATGTGCAATAACTCTAATACCTCTAATACCTGAGATTAATATTAGTGGTTCTTATGCATGGCACAGTCCGGTTAATATGGTTAGTGTTAACAATAGCAAAACAAGAAACCAGAGACCACTGGCGCCACGTAACCTGATGTGATCCAACGGTTGCAGCTTGTACCAACACTTTGGCGATGCCCAGGCTTCATACAGCAGCTGCACAGGACAACAGGACAGCAATGACGATACAACACGCAACAGTGAAATGATCAAAGTTGCAGTCAAGATTAATGATACCGTATCACTTGAAATGTTCTTACACAATGACTAAAAAGGCATAAAACAGTTAACGCTGACAGCCAGCATACGAGTCCTTTCAATTATAGTTCATTTCATTTGCATCGGATTGTGGTACATGCCATATTTTGAGACGCTTATTCTGAAAAATTTCAAAAAGCTAAAATAATTGCAAAAAAATCATTCAAAATTTGTCAAAAGATCACATAAGACTTCCTATTAGTATTCTAGAGGAGCTGTATGTATTTTGTATTATTACTGAGACACAGTTGGAAAACGATTGTGAACACAGACGTAAATACAGACTGTATTTGTATACAACGTTTCAGAAAAAGATGACTCTACAAGAATTGTGAATCAGATTAGCAGAGGAACTAAATGACAAAACAGTCAGACATTTTCAGCAACATCAACATGGTGCAGGAGTGTGACAGACAGACAGACAGACAGACAGACATATGTGCAAAACTGCTACAACAAAGACAAAACTTTAGAATGACAGAATATGGTAAAAGCAAATTGAAGAGACAACATTTGACATGTACAAAACGACACTTACATGTCGTTCATTGAGAGGACCGGTTGTCAGGATAGAATGCTTACTTGAATATGGTCCCTGAAATACACAATATTGACAGGCTGCATGTCACAGAAGACAATGATCAGAGGCAACTGTTCCAAATGTTCACACAAAAAGATAGGAATAAATCAGTATAGTTCTATATCAAATTTTCCGATTACACTTTGTCATCATCTTCATTTTACTGACTGAATTTGTAAACATTAGTGCCTTCATTTCGGTAGTCCTATCTGTGTAAAATGCACAATAAATGCAATATTCTTATTAATTCATTCAAACTGAGGCAAACGTAAAATAGACATTATTACTTCATGCAGAGGATAGGCCGACTCATAGACGTTTCGCTTTATCAACTTATCAATACCTGCAAAAAATCCACAACACTCGACAAATTAGATGGCGAGAAACTGCTTCTTTTTATCTGTAAACATCACAATAATGTGAAACGAAAAAGTAACAAACTGTGATATTATTCAGAAACACTGAAAAATGGATAATTACAAAAATCAGACAACAAAAGCAATATGCGTAGACGTGCTATTCTTTTGCAAACTCTCATACATTTGTTAGCAATAAGGCCAATTTTTACCACTTAAGAAGCAGTTCATTAAATATACAAATAGAAATACACACAAAATTACTGGCATATTATATCAGTCAGAAAATACTGTTTCATTAGAAACACTCGGCAATCTATTTCCTGCAAGGTAAACAACAAGTATGTCAGCATCTTATCACAACAGCATAGCAGAAGTCTATAGAAACACATCATCATCATCATCATTATTCGGCATGCACCATCAGTGCGTAGCTCCGCTTGCTGCCAATAGTCTCCACAGCGGCTTATCCACAGCCAGTTCGACAGCATACTCCAAAGTAAGGTTGTTCTTCAGAGTGGCCATCCAGGAGGTGTAGGGTCGCCCAACTGGCCTTCTCCACTCACTCTGGGGAACACAGGAATCTGACTCTCTGAAACACAGGAATCTATAAATGTAAGCGTAGACCTATAGGTGAACAGAACAGAGAAGTGTAAGCATGTGGAAGTAACTACTGAAGAATGTAGAGTGTGGATGCATGTTCTCATATTACATGTTTTATCACAAGTTTAGCAAATGTCAACCAATTTCAAAATCTTTCACTGCTAGATAATCGGTCAAAGATTTCTACGTCACCTGCAATGTGCTACTACATTAACTTGTGAAAATTAAAAAATCTACTTCTAGAACACGAGTGTCATGTTGTCATAATTCATAACATGACTAATAGTTGCATCCTGTGATGTATCAGTTCCATATCTGCCGTTCATAACTACAGTTTCCTTCCCAAAATCTAATAAAGCAACTGTTAGCAAAACATCACCAACCAAACTTGGTATGTGACTCGTCGTCAAATTTTGCCCTCATCAGAATTTCATGTGCAATCATGCAGCGTTGTGCTGGTGCAAAAAACGTCTCTTGATCTTTGATGATGAACCTGACAACACGTCAGCAACACCGCACGTCATCAGACGTCAGCAGTGCATCATTCAAACTAGATACAACACTAAATGAACGGCATAGCTCGACACTGGCCCTTGGACTGGGACAAGGTGATGATGACCCACGGAATTCACCAAGAATTCATCAACGCTCCTGAACCCACACAGGGCATAAACAGACTAGGGCTATACCGGATTTCGGCTCCGACCGGAATCCGACACTTTTTCCAAATCCGGCAGAAATCCGGCTCCGGCAAAAATCCCACTGGAGCCGGATAGTTTTGCCGGATTTGAAAAGTCAATTTTTCCCAGACATTAGATACCTTGGAACTGTAGTAACTGAATCTATAGACCTAAATAAGTACTGGCAAAAAATTCAGAAATTAAGAAAGTCGTAACGGTAAATGCTGCACATAAAATAATCAAATACTCAAATTACTCGTACGTTCATAATGTTGTACACATTAAATTGGTAAAATTACAGTCAATTTGAAAATCTGGCTGCGGCGGCATTTGTCATTCCAAATCCGGCAAAAATCCAGCTCCGGCCGGATTGGAAAAAAATAAATCCGGTACAGCCCTATAACAGACTAGTGCAACGTGTGATCATATGCAGTATAATGACTGATTATGTCATTTGTCAATAACCTGTCTCAATAGCAGCAGGAGTAGAAGTGATTTAGTTGAAACTTTTAAGAATCTTTACATGGCAAGTAAAACATAACAGCAAAGAAAAACTGTTGTTGAAATTTGACAAAGGCAGTAGAAGAGGCCATTCAACTGTCAAAGTTTGTAGAACTCCGTTGAACATTTGGTGCACAAACATTGCATGTGTGAAACATCTGGTCTTTTAGGCCCGTGCCAACCTCCACCATGCACATTTGATTGTGTTGGCATCACAGAGCATCCCGCCACATGTAGTAGTTCTAAGCAGGAATGGTTCTGCGTGGAAATAGGAGTACTGCAAAAATTTGGGTTCTGGAGGCTTCGTTCCCTCGCATGGCAATACACCAGTGCGTTTCGGCCTATGGTGGACATTTTGAGCATATTACGTGAACTAGGTAGTCGCGCTTAATATTGAATAACTTCGTTAAAATTCGAGATAACTGAATAAAAATTTGTAATCTAGCACAGATAAGAACGTACAATAGGTGTGAAAAAACTGATTTAAAATTCTCAACCATTTGTGAAAAAATGTGAGAAAACCGCAGGTCGCAGGGAGTGATTTTTTTGACTCACAGTGTATATATTTTTAACTTGTTACACAGCTATTTGGCTTTGCAGCCGCAAGTGCGAAATAAAACTCAGTGTCATTTGTCCTGTTACTGTGCTAAATCTGCTAATTCTGCTAAAACATCAACACAGAATTGAATTTTCAATCACAAATTTCCTGCAGAGACCTCAGGGTGGGCATTGGCATCCAATAACACCAAACATTCATACTTATATTCACAGACAAACAGTTGAAACTTTGTAAAAGCTTTGTTTAAAGCTGAAAACCGCTGCTAGCTGTAATACTAAACTTTCTACAGCAGACCCAGAATTACTGAAAGCCAATAATCAAGTCACAATAAAGTATCAGTACATTTTGATGCGCTCACGATTGAAGTCAGCCGTGAAGTAGTCGTCCAGTTCAGGTACCACCTCGGGATCGAGATCAAAAGGATTGCCGCAAGAAGCAAAACACCAAACATAATTCTGTTCCGGCATGTCGCACTCCTGTTACACCACAACAGTGCAACACAACAAGCATCATATACTGCACAGCTATGATGCCTTCAGCACTCGTTAGAACTGCTGAAAGGCTTGCTATGATCAACGGCAAATTATGACTCGGAACATAGGAAAAAATAGAACAGTATTGCTGTGCATCTGCTATATGCAATAAATAAACGATTAAATAGTCAAACTCTATTATAAGAATGAGACAATTTTAAAATAGTCTGAAACATCTTAAACAAAAAGCCCCACTGTCGCAGAGGAAGTCAAACAGTATAACAAATATTAGATAACCATAACCTTAACTTTAGCATTTACAATGTACCCCGACTATTAGACCAATGGTGCATTATAAAGTTAAACAGTAGTGTTCACAGCTCTATAAGTCAAGCAGCCAGAACAGATGTGTCTTGAGTTTTTGTCTCAATGACGCTATCGATCACAGTTGCTTGAATTCCATTGGCAGCATATTCCAAGGAAGCAAGCAGCAACTGAGAAGGCTCTGTTTCCGATGTCTGTGGCATGTTGAGATTTAGGGTTTTAGTAATTTATTTTACATCAGAAGATATCACGAGAAGTCAGACACAAGACGTGTATGATATGCCTGTGTGCTATGATCAATCCATCATTATGTAACATAATGATCAATTAACAATGCTATCACTATAAACTATATGACTCACACTATATGAGTGACAGATCCTAAACCATTCTTCCAGTCAAATACAAAAGAAGTCTTCATGTAGTATATTACGCTTGACTAGCTTTTATTATAGTTAGTTAACTACAGGTATCACATGCTGAATTTTTCCAGATAATTGCCGTGAACTAGATAGTTTCCGAGTAGTTGAAATGACCTCCAGAGGTCAATCAAGGTCATCAGTAATGTCACTGTTCAGTAGTTCACATGTGTGTTACTAACAGTGATCCACAGTAACTGTGTTACCATCTTGTATCACTGCAAAGATGTGATGAACCAACTGAAATTGGCAAATTGCAAATTTTTCATACTCTGCCACATTTAATGCCCCCTCTCCCAGTATGTATGATCCAATAGAACTTTGCTGCAATCTTTAATGTAAGAAACCTATTAAGCATATTATATAGCCAGGCAGTGACAAAATAGGTTGAGCGATAGAATGACAGTGGCACATACTGCAATCTGCAACGGCATGTCAGTTAGAAACTACAACAATCGTCAGCAGAAAATACAACTAGACAATGCTTATGTGGCATAAATAGCAAACCTTGATAGGCATTTTCAGCGGAATGAGTTCAGCCAGACGAGTCAAGACATCCCATGGAGCATGGACCTTCACAAAATGAGGACTACTGCCCTACAACAGGCAGCACAAACAACACAACAATACAAGTATACTTCACAATGCAAAGACACTGCCAATACACGTGTGAACAAGGAGGAAGATACATACAGTAGTGTTTAAATGACGATTTATCACATTGTTACATTATACTGTCAGCACATTACAATGTCACGCCTGTTTGTAACTGGTACATCACTGTAGATTTTAACATAACAATGTCACTTTCGTAACAATAAATTTGACAGGCCTAGGCCAACACTTTCTACGGGATAAGATACCACAGATAACTGCATAGTAGACAAAACATGATTCTACCCAACCAGTCTGAATATAACACTAACTCACTCACTCAATCAATAAATTAATCAAAACACATTTCTACAGTGAGTGCCATATGTTGCAAGCAAATCAGAGATGCATGATGACAGACAGTAGGCTGAGTGTTTACAGTTGTTGTAGAGAGTATCAGAGTTATGGCCTGAAAATACTGAACAGTTCAGAAAAAGACATTTATTTGACAATGAGTTCCAGACTGAAGAAGCACCGATGCTGAAGGTTTTAGCCGATAACCAAAGTGCCATCCTCGGTACAGACAGAAACAGTTTATCAGCGGATCGTTGTGTCTGTTCTGGTTGGCAGTCCTGAATCAGATGAGAGAAGTAACAGTAGCTCAAAGCCACAGGCACTAGCTAAGCTACGACAACTTCCTACTATAGTGCCAGAGACAACTGTTGTAACGATGGTAATACCGTAAAAATGGAAAATATCACAGTAGTATCATTGGGGTGGGCAGAGAGAAAACAGTAATACCATGGAAACAGAGGCGGTGAATTTTACTTGTAAAAACTTCTAACTTCATGGTTTTGCTACATGATCACCACACGGTTGATTTACCACTTTACCACATAAGACATGATATTCTTACATTAGTTAGTACCATTGATGCTCCTGTCATATCAGTCATATTTACTGGTGACAAATTATGGTTATATAT
>Ga0209680_1000421_pt1 | contig 11525 bp, 7 predicted proteins | sample WorMetLIZISLAND1_FD_187413 | JGI IMG/M metagenome (GOLD analysis project Ga0209680, IMG submission 187413) | Marine gutless worms symbiont microbial communities from Max Planck institute for Marine Microbiology, Germany - Olavius loisae LIZARD... ... | reverse complement strand
ACGGAGTTTTTTGGTGCGACATAAAGCGTGTGAAAGTCCTGATCGACCTTTTCAAGCATTTGAAAACTAAAAATAAGGAAGAGTACCATAAATGTATCGTTTAACTTCTGCATCTAACAGTTCAACAAGTCTCTGAGTGGCATTTTCACAATGTGCCTTTCATCAATTTCTCGTAGAGCTGTGGATATTAACGATTAATTTCATCGTTAACTATTAAACAATTTTAACAATTAAAAATTTTTTAACGATTAATCGATTCGACTTGTTACTGACTGACTTCATACTTTGCGTCCGAGCAACATCAGTGCCTTGCGAGAGATTGTTCAGCTCTGCTGGTTATATAGTAAACATAAGACGTGCTGCACTCGATCCACATACTGTTAACATGCTCGTTTGCCTTCGCGACTGGTGTCGCTAACTTTCATTGGCTCGTAGTCCTATGGAACTCTGTAATTTGCGTGGTGTAACGGTGAACATGGAATTAAAATGTGTTGAATGTTAATAAAGTAAAGTACTGTCTGGGCATTATACTTGTATACAGTTGCATTAAATTAACTAAAAATAACTATGAATTAATCATTAACTTTCAAAAAGTTAACTACCCGGTATTGAAATTTTTTTAATCGTTACCAGCCCTAATTTCTCAGCAAATTTTGGCGACAAAAATTACTGTAAAGTCTTCAGAAGCAACTACTGTAGCAAAGACTTTGTGCAAATCACCTTGTCGACGACTTCACGAATGGCACTCAGCTTGATAATTCCAGACTTTGCTGTTCTTTCCGACTCGCCCGTAAATTCTGAGCCTAAGCAGACAATACGACATCAAAAATATAAACAAGTGTGTTACCCTCTCCTCTACGCTCTGCACCTAAAAATAGATGTTGCATGTTGCACTGTGATTCCGCAGTGCCAAGCGGCCTGTCACAGCGCCGTGCATAGCTGCCATTGGTAGAGCATGTACAAGTCACCAGATCTACACTGGCTACCAGCAACAGACACAGAGAAACAGCAGCACTGCATAAACCCCTTCCACTAAGTGGCCAGGTGACCGATAACTATTTAGTATTATTTTATTGTTCTCAATAGTAGATATACCAAGGATTAGAAACTAAAATTAAAAAAACTGATCAACTGGAACGTCTCTGACTCGTTGTATTTGTCTGTCTTTGGAAAGGCTTCTGGGGTCCAAAGTCATACGGGAAAATTTATTACCAGTAGTCGTTGACGTAAAATGGTAGTATTATACTGTTGCAGGTGAGTTCTGCTATTTAACCACAGTTGACACAAGTCACATACAGATAAACAGACATGAGACAGGTGGATCGCTCATATTAACAAGCTAACATCGTGGAACTTAATGTTCAACTAAAACTAAAGCAATAAACACATCCACAACTGATTATATCACCATTTAAAATCAATTAAAACACTTCACATGACACGCAGCACTAGATCAGCTGCGTGTGTTGCTCCAACTTGTATCACTAACGGACATCTTCAAACACAGTTACTGGGTATGCAAAAGTGCCAAAAGCACAATCAAAGTGAAAAGATGCAGTAGCATTAGCAGTGTGGTTCAACATCCCAGTCAGTGCACTGTAGGTGGTCATTTAGGAGACGATCTTACCAGCCAGTCTCTCAACTGGTGAAAAACACTTCTCAATCAATCACTTGGCCGATACTGACAAAACTAAACACAGCTACAACTAAGAACAATGCAGAATATCTACAGCAACCATACAAGAAAACTACCAACATATGAATAAATGAAACTTTATAGGGTTTGTACACCATCCATCCAGAAATGAGACTGGGCTATTCTGTGGCTCTGAGTGTTAACAAGCTGACACAAAACTGTGTGAACACAGAAGCACTAGAGTTTGTAATACATACGTGGAAGTTCATATCTGTCTGGCTGTTCTGAGACCAGCTTTTCTCTAGCTACATCGGACAGTGGGCCGAAGATAACCACAGGACGAACGAAGCCGGCTAAAATTTACAGCAACAAACGACGTCAAATAAATGACTGAATGAACAGGTTATTGCAATCTATTAGTGTAACACACTATGTAACATCAGCCATACAGATATGCCAAAAACCATATTCAAAACACCAGAGCTCTATCAGTCGACAGTAATCTGCCAATCACACTATATTTCTCATAAAAGTTTTATTGATTACAAAGAAATACAACTGATAGGATCACACCATACTGTGTATGTTGCTGTGTAGGCAACTTATATTATAGTATAATTTTTTCTGACGTTACAAAGTTTATTAATCCTCATTTATTCCTTTCTAAATATCTCACACTTGACGATGATGATGCAGTTTTATGCCTTGCAATTCACTGATTGACTGAGGACTTTGATGGTATGAAACAAGCACAGTGACTAGATGTCCTTCCTGACATTACCAATGACTCCATTACTCATCATCACAATTGACTCAACACCAGGTCTGACATGTTAGATTCCAAGCCTCTCTACCAGTCAGCCACGATTGCTGTCTAAAACTGTCCTTAAAAGTACTGATATTTTATGAGTTACACTAAATGAGGCAAGAACTGTGTTTCTTTCAAGTGCAATGAAAGCAACTTACGTTCTCGCAGAACGACTCGTTCATACGCTGGAAACTTTGTGTGATGTCCTGTTACAATACAACACATCTCACCATGTTTACGATCACATACAATGACGACATTAACTGTTCTTCCGATACACAACAAAGTTAAGGTGCCATTGCTCGTTGTACAACAGCATCTGCTACATAAGTTGTCACAACTCACAACATTACTAGCATGCCAATAAGACAAGTAATTCTTGAAATACTCAGAAGTTAAAAAGCGAATTTTAAAATGATCGAAACTTTTAAAATGTTGTTTGAAGTTGTTACGAGTGTGAGCAGTTTTCAGTTCATGTGGTACAATCTGCTGCAAAACAGCAGGTCCAGTGAACCAACAGGTCTTTGTCAATTTTAATTCACAATTGTGGTCGTGAATCATAGTACCATGCTGACTCAATATGTACACGGCTCACCACAGGTTTAATCAAACATAACCTATTAAATGCCGACATTCTTAATTCACTATATAAAACTTTACCTCTGCGTTATGTAAAAACGCACGTATTGACTGTAATGATTCTTGACCAAAAACGTCATTAACTTTCTATCAGAAATCACTAACAACTGATTAATAACATTGGTAGCAAGAAAAAACATTTAAAAGCCAGAAAGATCACCATCATTGCAATCGCATGCGAATAACATCAGTGTTGTGCCTAATTTTGTTGCTCTGCAATGTCACCGCCGATCGAAGTGTTGAACAAAAATTTTTTGAGGTATCAAGTACAAAATTGTGTACCTACTCCACTTCCCAGGGGAGTTAGTACTTACACTAAAAATTTCATCGAAATTAGTCCACAAATTTTTTGAGTTATTCTGCACACAAAAAAACGAACAAATAAACAATCAAAACGATCACACGATCCCCAGACTTTGTCAGTGATAACAAGTTTGCTATGCACTTACACAACACGGAGGCAAAACATGTACACAGTGGCACCAGCAGAGAAAAAGACTTGTCACGACATTGATAACTTTTGTTTCAGAAACTCCCAAAATACAACTGACTGTTCTACATCACACATGTATTACGGTTGCAAAGTTTCACAAAAACTTACTTACCCACAAAATGCAACTCCATGCTCAAGCGAATTGACCAGTAGCCTTTCTAAATATGTCTTGTGGTTAGCTAGAAGGGATATCTGCATACCGGTATGCTTATTAACAGGTCATGCGGACCTTACCGACACTCAACTATGATGGTCAGGTCACATCTCACTTGTAGCATTTGTCAAGTGCACTGCATATCCTTGGAAGGTGCAGCACACTGTCACTCACTAGACTTACTCTTCTAGGTGTTTACCATATGGATTACACTGATCTCCGTATCATACGCTGGCCTTTACTCCTGAAGCTTGCCAAAGATTTGGAGAGACTTCTTTAGCCTTTTGGCTTAACGGGGATGTGCAAGCCTGAGCCTTGGTGTTGACCATGGGTGACATCTACCTCGCCTCAAAGGTAAGGTAAGGTATATAAAAAAACCACTAATTTGTACAGAAAATCTATATATACTAATAATGAACCGCATTCAGCACAATACAAGCATATGTGAAGTATACAAAGCCAGCTCCTGTTATAACCACATCAGTAATGGATGAAAAAGCACAGGGAAAGAGATTACACAGCTCTGAATCGGTAACAAAGAAAATGCAGCAGTAGTAAAATGACTCATGCAGTTAACAGTGCATGACAGTAGATCCACGTTAGTTGCATAACATCTGCACACGATGCTCTTCCAACTGATAATTTTGCACATAATAATCATAATTCTACAAGTCATGCAAGAAGTTGGCGACAAACCAACCTCGTGTTTCCTCTGCACCCTTTCCTTGCAACCCTAAAGTCCAACCAAATTCTTACGTTATGACACCAGAACCACAGATGACGGAGCGGAATGTCAAAGACTATTAATTAACAACTCAACTGCCATGCCACAGACAACGTGTTAAACACAGAGATATAAACCGAGACCCTGCTATGATTACTACAATCAAACATTAACATCACGTACCAAATACAGCGCTATCCCAGTGGTCTTTTCCGAGCGATTTGCTCCGCAGTGCATTCTTCTTTCGGAAGAAACTTCCACCGCCACCGTTTGGAGTTCGATTGCTGCTCACCGGAAGATTTTCCTTGTCGGTGTACTGGGTCAATGACAGCTGCTGCGCTCTGCAATCAACCAGTTACCTGTGCTATGTGCAGGTAGAGTGATTGGTTCTGTGTTGGTGTGTTCCCACAGCAGTCCAGCATTGTGCAAGTTAGTTCTGTTTTTTGTGGAGCAGTGTACAGACAAGAAAGCCCGGCTATTGCTGACAACCTCGCATGACGTTTCCGCACACAGCAAGACAGTTTTTTGGATAAACAGATAAATCCGTAGTTGGTAGTGCGCTCTAATCTAAAAGAAAATATACACCACAGCCAAGATTACTGGAACAATCAGTGACTATCACTGTAACAGAACAGCAAACTAAAAGCGCACAGAAACATTTGGAATCTGCATCAAGTTGCTGTGTCAGACGGACGGACGAACAGACGGCCATCCGTTAGTTCTCATAAAACTAGAATGTTGAGGTTATTGGGTGGTGTAATAATTTCAGATTTAAGATAAGGAATTTTGGGCACAATACAACATTGTGACATACTGACAAACACTTTGCAACAGCCAGTACAGCGCTCATGTACTGTATCGCATGGTTGAAATATATTTATAAACTGCACAGCAAATTATAATGCCATGTAAATTACAACATCAAACATTTAGTATAAAGCCATGAAACCTACTTTTCTGACAAATGCAAAATGCACACAAGACGAGGCACTTATCACGTGCCAGCTTACTGCATGAACATATAAAAACCAACACATAGGACGAGCATTCATACCGACTAAGGTTTGGTATAATGCCTTTCTTGGCATCCTGCGGGGAACTTTGAACAACACGCATTGCCTGCCAAGACCCTACCACTCCACCATACAGAGTGTCAACCACGAGGAAAACATCTCCATGTTTGAATGACATCTCGCCATGCTCAGCCACCTCATAGCTGAAGTGAGTCCTGCATGCAACACAAAATTTCTTACCGGTACTTAATCCTCAATTTCCAACACTAGTGCAAAAAAGAACATCTGAAGGTGTCCAGAAGAGACACATCTATCCATACACATATAGATATACATATTAAAAAAGGATTCCCAAAAGAGAACTTAGCAGGATTAACGAAACAGGATTTTAATGGCCAAATATGCTTCCCATCAACCTGTCAAAAGTATAGATTGGAAAATGTGACAATTAATTCACTGCTACCAGAAACATGGCTGAATATAACGTGCACTTTAGACATTTTTGCTTTATTTTCACATTTCAGACAATAGCAATCGTCAGCATTCTGTTAAGTTGCACTGACAAAGTATTAACAGTTTACATGTAGATTTTTGTACGTTGAGTGTGTAAAGCATTATTACGTAAAGCAATACTCATAAGCAATAAATTGAGGATTAATGAAACAAACCGAATAAAGAAATAGTCGCCGGTTCCACCTGCTGCCATCAGTTTATCATACTCTACACACAGCAACATGCAACTCTCAGTCTCGTCACATTACTAATAGATTCATAACTCACAGATGGCGTATCCCCAACAAAGGCCCATAGCACCACCACCCTTAAATAGGGTCGGAGTGACACCCAGTTGTTGTCAATCAACCTGACAAATATTGTACAACTCAGACAAACGGTTGGAATATAGTTATTATGCATGTAAAAAACGTTGAACTTTGGGGTGGGATGGACGATGCATACTGATGAGTCAAACTGTCAAATGTTGTGACTTTAGGTTCAACAGTTTAATGCGGAAATGGGTTGTTTCAGAAATTTCAGTTCTGGGGTGCCCTGCCTACTTTGGTTGGAGCGGCATTAACCCGTAAAATTCTTCAGTGCGGGTATGAAACATTTTGGGGAACTTGAGGACCCACCCCCTTAGTGGTAGGGATGGGAATGACCATTAAAAACCTTCCCTAGTCTAGACATGTTATCGTGCCAATGTCATCCACTGCCAAATCATCAACCGAAAATTTTGCCCTTTTAGGGTACACCTTCCCAGGGAAGTTCTGGGCACAGAATTTAATCATTTCTAAGCCAAACCGGTATGAATTTACCCTGGAAATTTCATCCCAATCTGTCCACAAGTTATCGACTTATCCAGCACAAGCAAAACAAACAGAACGATTGCATTATCGTTCGACTCATTGTCGTGGATAATAAAAACCAGTAAGTTAGTAAAAGTGTCTGCTCACAAATCATGCTGATGCATAAGTGTGGAGTAAAGAGAACTGGACATGATGTAAGACCTGCACGTCGATGCTGCACAAGCAGTGACACGTGTTCTCGAAGACCCAGCAATATCAGGACGGCCTCCTCACGAGTCTTACCATACATGTCCACGTCGTTCACCTAGCCAGCCAGATCAGACGACATCAGACACTAGCTACGCTAACACACAGATGACGCTCAACAAACTAAACACCATTACCTTACCTTACCTTAGTGGAGCCAATCCTTTTAAGATTCACCAGCACTGAATACAAACTACACTGTGTTCAGAAAAAAAACACCCACTCACATTTTCTTTCATATCTCCATGAATTATTTGTGGATTTAAACAAAAACTGCAGTGAATATACCCAAGGATTGACAGATTCTGAAAATGTAAAAATTAGATATTCATTGCGATCGATGACGTAATTATGACGTCACATTTGTCTTGCTAAAGTTGGAGCGAGTTTACAGCACGCAATAAGCCGTGATCCCAAAGATGTCATTTTTTTGCGAGTACAGGACACTTGCTGGTGCGTAGATGCGTTCGTATCATGTATTGTGTGGTGGAATTTAAGATAATAATTTTAACATTAAACAAATTTTCATTCATAAACCTGATTAAGTTCGATCACCACTGACGCCATGTGACGCGAGATAATGTTACAGCAACTGAATGTCGCGGATGACTCATGCAAATCCACACTTGTGTTAAAGAGAAAGGCGGATATTTTGAGCATAAGTTATGACATTTCAATTCACCAATAACACAGTAATATTCTTGTTGATGTGTGTTAAATTATTATTAATTATCAGTCGTTGAATTATGCTGTGAATAGGTTGTGTTCTGTCTGGAGGTCATTACTTACAAGCGTTTACTAACGTGACGTCATAATGACGTCATCGGCCGCAATGAATATCTAATTTCTACATGGTCAGAATCTACCGTTCCTTAGGCATATTCACTGCAATTTTTGTTTAAATCTACACATCATTTATAGAGATATGGAAGAAAATGTGAGTGGGTGTTTTTTTTCTGAACACAGTGTATAAGACCAAGGACACTAAGTCATCACAGGTACCAAGTGTCCAAGCAGTCACTTCTGCTGCTGAAGTGATCTGGTAAGATGTGTAAAACTGACTGCAGATGATTCTGGTACTGGCATGATGTGATGCTAAGATACATGATAATAATGATTATACAAATAAGTAGGTAATTTCTTTATTGAAGACTTGACAAATTGTACAGCCCATAACAACAGCTTGCTTATTATTATGGAAAAATGCAATGCATATACAAACATAAAATACAATCCAGTGCATACACATACCCTCAATAAACATCCATGAACAACAGTCTATATAAAAAATTCTTACCAATAAAATTAGTGTCAATCTTCTGTGGTTTTACTAAATATTGTCTGTATACTTAATATACATTTACTTTCACTCATGTGCTGTTAGGCACTTGTTACTGTCAGTAATAAGCACCCTAGAAATACTCAATGATGCCTATGTGTAAACAATTTTCACATCTGTGACCCAGTAACCTTCTGGCTTTGTTCGTGAAATCTCCTGAGCTTCACACCACAGAATGACGTACCAACAGACACTACTGAAAACAATACAATTCACATCAATTCACATCGGTGCTGGAGTGGCAATGACCACATAGCACTGGAGTTCTCAGTATCAGTAAAATGAACAGCTATGCTGATGGGCAAACCTTTAAGATCATGTCGCCTTCACACAGTCCACGAAGTTCAGCTGGGGTCTGAGGAGCGACCTTGGCAACAAAGATTCCAGTTCGATTGCCACCCGAGATGCGAATTCCAACTCCGCCTTCCTTGCGGAACGAAACGTATCGAGGTTCTGACCTGGTAACAGTGCTAAATCCATTCATTCATTTCTGGCATGCACCAAGGAGTATGTAGCGCCAAACACAAACACCAGCTTCCAGAGTGGATGATTCTGAGCCACGTCAATTGCTTCATTCGGGGAGAGGTTACTGGATTTCAGGTCCTGCTGGATAGTCTTCATCCATGAGTACGAGGGCTTCTCAGTTACCTCCGTCAGTTCTCCAAGGGGAAAGCTGTCAGTATCTTCTTTGCATCTGTTTCTTCTGGCATTCGCACAACGTGGCCGAAGTTCACAAGATTACAACACAAAAATAAATTGTTTCAACTCGTAAGATTTAAAGCAGCTCATAGAAATATCACAGAACACAGCACTGATAAAGTGTGCTGTGTTTAGAGCTCGTCAGTAGTACCCAGCTGCATAGCCTGAATGGGCCACACGATTTGTTTATAACACAAAAAAACACATGGTAAAAAGATAATGTAAGGCAAGAAGCAACAGAAAAAACTTGTGGGTGAGCCATCGCACAGTTCCTACAGAGGTCTGAGACTTACGTTTCAGGCCCTATCTTCACCGGCACATGAGTACGAACCATCACTGAAGAAAGCGCATAAAAACAGTAAAAACAAATACTTTCTTGTTGCGAAAAATGCACCATATTATAACAGATTAAGTGACACACCTAAGTCTTCTGAAACCACTATCGACATCTCCAAATGGCGAGAGAGGACAGTAACTCGAACTGTCTCCATGTGGTTTACCAGGCACGGCAGACACAGCATCCAGTGGAGTAACCAGTGGTGAACCATATGGACGCGGCGGCACATCGGCTAAATTACATCACACACAGGACAGTTGTATCATTTTAACATGACAATATCAGTTTTGTAAAGAAAACATGTGAAATACACACACAACATCCAGCTGGAATGCATACCAGAAGATGGCTGGCTCGACACTGGAGGTCGAGATGGCACGGCGTCATACGGTCTTTCAGGGTGCAAGTGTTCATACGGCTCACTGCGGCTCAATGGCTGAGGTCTTGCAGCAGACTCGGAATCTGACAGGCTTCGAGGAACTGCTGGATCACTTCGGCTGTCCACTGGCTCAAACTGGTGACCAGTCAGTTCATCCGGTGGCAGCTTGGATGGAGACACTACAACAGAGGACACCAGCCCCATCTCAGACGGGACTCGTGTGATACACTACACGTTTTACAATGCAAAAGATAAACAAAAACACCACAGGAAGTTACATGGGCCGTTGACATACTGTAGAATAAACACCAGAAAAGCATACGACAGCAAATTTCCAATGCTTTCTATAGAACATAATGCAATTAAGTAAGTATGTTGATTAGTAAGTAGTGGCCAAAAACGCCGAATATAACAACAGAACACGGAGTGCAAATGTAATCTGCCACTGGTGTTCTGCGAGTCTGATGAAATCCCGAAGGTGGCTGCCTTCACATGGTGCCACTCAACTACTGAGATCTTCACCGTGAAGATGATCTCATCAAGCAGACTAAAGCCACATTGGACTGACTGGAGACAGTACAAGCTCCTTTCTCCTCCAGTCACAGGAGATGAAGGAGGGACATTAGAACCTGGCATACAGCGGCATTATACTTTCCAAGGACCATCAACATGATTTTGTGGTGCAGGGGGTCACGTCTGACAGAACGACTTGCAATCCTGTCCAAAGTGTTCAGGGATATCATTTTACTTGTGCTTACTTTTGCTGTTGGTAGTTACAGTATGTCTTAGAATTGCAGAAAAATGAGTAAAAAGTTAACCAGCAGTTGAAACCTTGGGTTCAGTGTGGACCGATAATGGAGTGTTCTTGCTCAGTGGAGACAGATGACAACAACAAAGCTGCTCTGTTGTTAATACGTCATTTATAAGAAATGTATTTCTTAGTTACAGTCAGTCTTGTAAGTGGATTTAAAGACACTGTATACTTTCTCTTAAGGTTGTTTCTTAGATCCATGTGAACCAGAAATATTTACTTCTCTTTTGAAGATTTCTGATTTCTAAGAGTTATCAAAATTTAATTTAGTAAGACATTTAAATACTGGATTCTTAGTGTCTGAAACTCCTGAGAGGTCTATCAGCCTTATAGTTAATGTATGGATGCACACTGGGTCCACTAGATTTGTTAGGCTGTAATATGCACGCCCCGTATGAGTGAGAGTGAGTGAGTGAGTGAGTAAGAGTATTTAACAAGTGTATAAGAGCAGTAGTCGCTATGCGCCGTGGTGTCAATTAAACAAAAACGACTTCAGCTGCCGACGAAATTATCCAATGTCAGGCTGGCGAATCCTGGCTGACAGACTGTTCCAGAGCCGCGGTCCGGCGGCTGCGAAGCTCCGATCGCCGAGCCGTGTGTTGGTCCGTGGAACGCAGCACGTGTCGATGTCGGCCGATCGGAGCCGGCGACAGCCGGCGTGAGAGACAAGCTGGCAGTCGTCTACAAGATATGCTGCAGTTGCATCGTGGAACGCCTTGTAGACCAGGAGGGCCAGCTTGAACTCCGACTCGTTGTCTCACCGAAAGCCAGGGGAGTTGCCTCAACGCTGGTGTGATGTGGTCACATCAACGAGTGCCGGTGACGAGTCGCGCTGCCGCGTTCTGCACAGACTGTAGGCGCCTGAACAGACTGTCTGTGATGCCACTGAACAGAGCGTTACAGTAGTCAAGATGACATGTAACGAAGCTCTACATGACTATCT
>Ga0209680_1000420_pt1 | contig 11562 bp, 6 predicted proteins | sample WorMetLIZISLAND1_FD_187413 | JGI IMG/M metagenome (GOLD analysis project Ga0209680, IMG submission 187413) | Marine gutless worms symbiont microbial communities from Max Planck institute for Marine Microbiology, Germany - Olavius loisae LIZARD... ... | reverse complement strand
ATCTTCGCCTCACAAGAAAGAAAACCGTAAATTCGATACCACTGATCTTCGCGCAGAAAACTCGGCATCACCACCCTCCAACTCCATGAAAACCCAGAACGGAGGATCGCACTCAATTCATGAAAAATTCGTCAACAGAACCTAGGTGTCGGAGAGGATATAGAGAGATTTTTTGCATAAACCGCTACGCCGTGATTCCTTTTTTAGGCGGTTTTTGTCTGGAGGATTGTGATGGCGTACCGTGAAGTTGGTCATCTGAGCTTGTCGGGCGGCCTTGTCGGTCGTGGCCTAAAGCGGCGGAATTACCTGGATCGTTTGTCGTCGGTTCTGGACTGGGGGCGTTCAAGATTTATCTGTCCGGGAATTATTCCACGCGCCATGGGCGCCCGTCGTATCCGCCGGTAGTGCTGTTGAGGAGTTTGCTGCTACAGCAATGGCATGATCCTTCGGATCCGGGCCGGAAAGATGCACTGTTCGACCGGCTGTCTTTCTGGCGCTTCGCCGGGTTGTCGCTTGACGACACGATTCCCGACCGTTCGACGCTTTCCAGGTTCCGCCAGCAGCTGTCGAGACACGGCCTGGAGGAACGGCTGCTCGAGGAGGTCAAGCGATAACTGGACGAACACGGGCTGATCCTCCGGCGTGGCACCTTGATCGACGCCTCAATCATCGAGGCCGACGCCGCACCGAGGCACTACGACCGGGGTTCGGGCCCGGCGACCGAGACGTGTTTGACCTTGGGTTCCAGGCCGGCGATACCCTCGGGCAGGGGTTGATCCGGCATCTGCTTCTTGAAGGTGATGGACGACAATACTTCCTCCTTTGTGCACGGCCCCAGCTGGGACCGGCCTATTCGGAGAAAAGCCATCAAAAAAGGGCAGCTGGCTCGAACACCTCCGCCAGATCGACGCCAAGGCGCTCCGCAAGCTCAAGCACCAGTCGCGCTCGCGCAAGCTCAGGAGCTTCCTCGATTACTAGATGCCGAAAGGCGGATAATTTGCTAACCGTCTTATCGCCCTGCCCTCAAGGGCCCGTAGCTCAATTGGTTATAGCCGGCCGCTCATAACGGTCCGGATGCTGGTTCGAGTCCAGCCGGACCCACCATTTCCCTTGTGTCTTGCCCACGACAATCGAAACAAAAATCCTCCCCGTGACAACCGAATAACCTGCCCGCCAAGACCCGATCAAACCTCCCAACGGGAATAACCTTCACCAAGCCCGATTTCACGCCACATTCCCTTGAGGTCGGCGAGCAGCCCGCCTTTTGCCAGTAAGGAGGTCAACACGCGGCTGTTGAACGCGCGATATACGCCATGGGGGACGGCGCCGATAACGCAATCGTAGCCGGAAACACCGTCCAAATTCGGCAGCAGCTCGATTCCGTAATGAAGCCTGGCTTCCTCCGCGTCGGCCATGGCGTCATGGGCGTCGACTTGGTAGCCGCGCCGGCCCAGTGCGTTGATGAGGTCGACAGATTTCGAGTTGCGAATATCGGGAACGTTCTCCTTGAAGGTGATGCCGAGGACCAATATGCGAGGCGGTGTCGACGTGTCCGTCAATTTGCCGATGTTCCGAGCGACGCCATCGGCCATGAACTCGGCCATGCCGTCGTTGATCCGCCGGCCGGCCAGGATGACCTCGGGTTCATGTCCGAACTCGCGCGCCACGTGAGCCAAATAGAAAGGGTCGACACTGATGCAATGGCCGCCGACGAGACCGGGCTCGAAATTCAGGAAGTTCCATTTGGTGCGCGCCGCCTCGAGAACACTGTGGGTATTGATGCCGAGCTTATCGAAGATCATGGCCACTTCATTGACGAACGCGATGTTGATGTCGCGCTGGGCGTTTTCGATGACTTTCGCGGCTTCTGCCGTGCGGATGGTCTCAGCGACGAAAATGTTGCCGTTGGTGACTTTGCCGTAGACTTGCTTCAGGAGGTCCGCGACCTCCGGCGTCTGGCCGGAAACGACCTTGGTGATCTTGTCGACCGAATGCTCGCGGTCCCCCGGGTTCATCCTCTCCGGCGAGTACCCAAGGAAAAAGTCCTTTCCACAACTCAGTCCGGACTCCGCTTCCAGGATCGGCCCGCAGACATCTTCGGTGACGCCCGGGAAAACCGTACTCTCAAACACGACGACGGAACCGTTGTTCATTACCGTCCCGACCAGCCGGCAGGCGGCTTTGATCGCACTGAGATCGGGCTCGTTCTCCACGTCAATCGGTGTCGGCACCGTAACGATAAAAATGTTGGCCTCCTCGATATCCCGACGATCGCTAGAGAAATGAAGCGACGTACCGCGAAGGTCCGAAGAGAATACTTCTCCCGTATCGTCCTTTCCACCACGCAGCTCCAATATCCGGGCCTCATCGACATCGTATCCGACGACGGGAAAATGGCGCGCGAGATGCAGAGCCAGCGGCAAACCCACGTAGCCAAGCCCGACAACGGATATTCTCACGCTTTCTTGTGAAATTTGGACCATGATTTATTCGGTGGTTTTGGGCGGGGTGCGATTATTTGATTGGCAACAGGACAATGTCAATGTGGCGTTTCATGCCTTTTTTTACGGCTATTGCCGTTGCCACAAGATATTGTGGGCTGAGAGTATTTGACAATTCTGTTGACCAAAAGATGGGACAGGACCGTTTCTTGAGCGTTGGCGCGAACCCGTGTCAGCGTGACAAATGACCGCCAGCCGCCATGACGACCCTCGTACCACTGCCTCAGATTTCGAAACTGGTCGCAGCTCTAGTTCCCGGTACCGGAACAGCGTTTCCGCCCTCCGATACCTGGGCAAAAAACGGCGAAACCTCTTCATGGTATTCACGGGGTTCCTTCGCAATTCGCTCCGTCGCCGAGATGTCCCTGGATAGGGGCGAGCGCGAGGGGTTGCGGCTTTGGTTTCCGGACTACTTTTGCAACAGTTCGACTGTTCCCGCGAGAGAAACTGGGTTCGAATTGTGTTTCTATCCGATCAAAGAAGACCTGCAGCCCGATTGGGAGCAGTGCCGACAAATCGCCGCGAATCGGCCGCCCGCGTTTTTTATGCTTGTGCACTATTTCGGCCATCTCAGCGACAGCGTTCCTGCGCGGGAATTCTGCGACGCATTCGGTGCCCTTCTTATCGAGGATGGCGCCCACGTCCTGGAGCCCTTTGGCGGCATCGGCGTGAACTGTGACTTTTCCTTTTATTCCCCGCACAAGCTTTTGCCCGTGCCGGATGGGGCGGTTCTTCTCGCCAACACCCCCCGCGCCAAGGGAATATTCCACGACCATAGAGGAGGGCCGCCCGGGAACATCGCATCAACCGGGCCATGGGTCGCGAAAAGGGTCATCCAGCACATCATGTTCGACGCCTTGCTCGAACGACGGTTGGTCCAACGCCGCCCCGCGTTTGACGTCGACCTGACACCCGGCCCGCCGGGAAAGGTCAGCGAAATGAGTGTGCTGTCGAGGCGCCTGTTGGGGAACCTGGGGGTGGAAACAAAGGACGCTGCCAATAAGAGGCAGGCCAACACACATTCATGGCGAACGGCTTTCGAAGGAGAGAATACGCCCCTTCGGTCTTTTTTCGAGACTCGCGAAGATGAAGGCCCCGCCCCTTATCGGTTCGTGTTAAGAGCACCGGACGCGGGTTCGGCGCAAACGTGGTATGAACGGCTGTGGCGGGCCGGCATCCCGGTCGAGACTTGGCCGGACCTCCCGCCGGAACTGGCGGTGGACGAGAGCCTTCACGAAACGGCGCTGAGATTGAGAAAGACCTTGTTGTTCCTGCCCACCCACCAGTCTTTTGAGGCCGAGCGGTTCGTGCGCCGGGTGAAAGATCTGTGACCCCTCAGGCTGGCAGTTCGGTCGTTCCCATCAAGTACTGGTCGATGGACCGGGCGCATTGGCGACCTTCGCGGATGGCCCAGACGACCAATGACTGCCCCCGGCGCATGTCGCCGGCGACGAAAACCCGCTCGATCGAGGACTTGTAGTCGGTCTCATTGGCATTGACGTTTCCGCGCCCGTCCAATTCGACGCCCAACTGCTCGAGCAGTCCCTCCGCCACCGGATGGACAAAGCCCATGGCCAGCAGCACCAGGTCGGCATTTTTCTCGAACTCGCTATCCGGAATCTCACTCATTTGCGTGCGCCCGCCGTCATCGGCGGCCCACTCGAGGCGCACGCCGTGAAGCGTCTCGACCTTGCCGTCGCTGCCGGAGAACGCCTTGGTCATCACGGACCATTCACGCTCACATCCTTCTTCGTGTGAGGTCGACGACCGGAGTTTCATCGGCCAGTTGGGCCAGGTCACCGCCTTGTCCTCTTTTTCCGGCGGTTTCGCCAGGAGCTCGAACTGGGTAATCGACGCCGCACCCTGGCGAGCCGACGTGCCGACACAGTCCGATCCGGTATCGCCGCCGCCGATGACGATAACGTGGCGCCCTTCGGCCGAGATGGCACGATCCGCCGGGATTTCGATCCCGGCATTGCGGTCGTTCTGCTGCGACAGGAAATCCATGGCGAAATGGACACCCTCGAGCTCACGGCCAGGGACCGGAAGATCGCGCGGGTATTCGGAACCGCCACAAAGCGCGATCGCGTCGTACTCACGCAACAGCTTGTCGGTCGGCACGTTGCCGCCGACATGGCTATTAGGCCGAAACTCGACCCCTTCCGCCTGCATCTGCGCCATGCGGCGGTCGATCAGCGATTTGCTCATCTTGAAATCGGGAATGCCGATCCTGAGCAGCCCACCGATACGTGCATTCTTTTCGAAGACCACGACCCGATGCCCGGCCCGAGCCAACTGTTGGGCGCAGGCCAACCCGGCCGGTCCCGAACCGACCACGGCGACCTGCTTGCCGGTACGGCGTTTCGGGATTTCCGGCTTGATCCAGGATTCGCGCCAACCGTGATCGACGATGGCGCACTCGATGGTTTTAATGGTCACCGGTTCTTCCGTGATATTAAGCGTGCAGGCCGCCTCGCAGGGTGCTGGACAGATACGCCCCGTGAACTCCGGGAAATTGTTGGTGCTGTGCAGAATCTGCAGCGCTTCGCGCCATTTGTCGCGGTAGACCAAGTCGTTCCACTCGGGAATGATGTTCTTGACCGGACAGCCCTTGTGACAGAACGGGATGCCGCAATCCATACACCGGGCCCCTTGGCTAGCGACATCGCCGGGGTTGAGGTCGATCATGAACTCGTCGTAGTGGCCAATCCGTTCATCGACCGCCGCATAGGCACGGTCGTGACGGTCGATCTCGAGAAATCCGGTCGGCTTACCCATGATCTCAGCCCCCCACCGCCAGGCTGATGCCGTCGTGCTCGGTGGCCCGTGATTTGGCCTGCATTTCCTGGAGCGCGCGCAAGTATTCGACAGGCATGACCTTGACGAATTTCGGTAGGTAGTCGCTCCAGTCGTCGAGGATCGCCTTGGCCCGCGCGCTGCCCGTATAGCGATGGTGCTGTTCGACCAGACCGCGCAGACGCTGCGCGTCATATCGCGTCATGTCGCTCGAGATATCCACCTTGCCGATGGTTTCCAAGTCACCGGCCTGGGCTTCCTCTTCCTTCATATAGCGTTCCTCATCAGCGATCGGCTCGATGTCGACCATGCTCATATTGCATCGCTGTTCGAAGGTGCCATCCTCGTCGAGGACATAGGCGATGCCACCCGACATGCCGGCCGCGAAGTTTCGGCCCGTCGACCCGAGCACGACGACGATACCGCCGGTCATGTATTCGCAACCGTGATCGCCGACGCCTTCGACCACGGCGGTGGCGCCCGAGTTGCGTACGGCGAAACGTTCGCCTGCGACGCCGCGGAAATAGCACTCTCCCGAGATGGCACCGTAAAGAACGGTGTTGCCGATGACGATGTTCTCTTCCGGCACGATCGGGCTCTCCTGGGCCGGATAAACGCAGATCCGACCGCCGGATATGCCCTTGCCGACATAATCGTTGGCGTCACCTTCCAACTCCAACGTCACCCCGTGGGCCAGCCAGGCCCCGAAGCTCTGGCCGGCGTTGCCCTTGAGCTTGATGTGTATGGTATCGTCCGGCAGCCCGCTGTGCCCATGGACCTTGGCGATTTCGCCCGACAACATGGCGCCGACCGTTCGGTTGATGTTGTGGATCTCGGTTTCGATGCTGGCCGCGCCCTTGCCGTCGATGGCGTCCCGTGCCTGGCGAATCAGCTCATGGTCCAGAGCCTTGTCAAGGCCGTGGTCCTGGTCTTCCTTCTGGTAGATGGCGACGTGGTCGGGTACGTCCGGCTGGTGCAACAAGTTGGTCAGATCGACTCCCTGCGCCTTCCAGTGTTCGATGGCCGGCAGCATGTTCAGCGCTTGCGTCTGACCGATCATCTCGTTGATCGTGCGGAAGCCGAGCTCGGCCATGATCTCGCGGACTTCCTCGGCGATGAAGGTGAAGAAATTGACCACGTGTTCCGGCTCGCCGGTGAACCGTTTACGAAGCCTCTCGTCCTGCGTGGCCACGCCGACCGGGCAAGTGTTGAGGTGGCATTTGCGCATCATGATGCAGCCTTCGGCGATGAGGGCTGCCGTGGCGAAACCGAACTCGTCGGCCCCGAGGAGCGCGCCGACGACGACGTCGCGGCCGGTCCGCAATCCGCCGTCCACCTGCACGGTGATCCGCCCGCGAAGTTCGTTCAGCACCAACGTCTGCTGGGTTTCGGCGAGACCGATCTCCCAAGGGCTGCCGGCATTGAGCACGGACGTGATCGGGCTCGCGCCGGTACCGCCGTCGTGGCCCGATATGGTGACGTGATCGGCGTGCGCCTTGCTGACCCCGGCGGCCACCGTTCCGACCCCGACTTCCGAGACCAGCTTGACGGAAATCCGCGCGCCACTATTGACGTTCTTCAGGTCGTGAATGAGCTGCGCCAGGTCTTCGATCGAGTAGATGTCATGGTGCGGCGGCGGCGAGATGAGGCCGACGCCCGGCGTCGAGTGGCGGACCTTGGCGATCCGCTCGTCAACCTTATGACCCGGCAGCTGGCCGCCCTCGCCGGGTTTCGCACCCTGCGCCATCTTGATCTGGATGTCGTCGGCATTGACCAGGTATTCGGTGGTCACGCCAAAACGGCCTGACGCCACCTGTTTGATCGACGAGCGCATGGTATCGCCGTCAGCCATGACCTCGAAGCGCTCCGCTTCCTCACCGCCCTCGCCCGTGTTCGACTTGCCGCCGAGGCGGTTCATGGCGATGGCCAGCGTCGTATGCGCCTCCCAGGAAATCGACCCGAAGGACATGGCGCCGGTGGCGAAGCGCTTGACGATCTCGGAGACCGGCTCGACGTCGTCCAGGGGTACCGGCTCGCCGACCGGCTTCAACTCGAACAGGTCGCGCAGGTTCTTGGCCTGGGACGAGCGTTCGCGGATCATCGCCGAGAATTCCTTGAACTTGCCGTAGTCGCCGCTGCGCACGGCGTGCTGCATGAGGGAAATGGTCTCCGGGACCCAGATGTGGTCCTCGCCGCGTAGGCGGAAGGCCAGGTCGCCGCCGACATCCAGTTCGTCGCGGAATATCGGCGCATCACCGTAGGCAAGCGCGTGGCGCTGTTCCGTCTCGCGGGCGATCTCGGCCAAACCGACGCCCTCGATCTTGGTCGGCGTGCCGGTGAAATAGGTTTCGACGAATTCGCTGTTGAGCCCGACCGCATCGAAGATCTGCGCCCCGCAGTAGGACTGATACGTCGAAATGCCCATCTTCGACATGACCTTGAGCATGCCCTTGTCGATGGCTTTGACGTAGCGCTTGTGGGCTTCCTCGATGGTCAGGTCGTCGCCGAACTCGTGGGCCAGGTTGGACAGCGTATCGAAGGCGAGATAAGGATTGACCGCCTCGGCGCCGTACCCGGCCAACAGGCAGAAGTCGTGGACACGGCGCGCCTCGCCGGTCTCGACGACGAGGCCGACCTCGGTCCGCAATCCCTTGCGGATCAGGTGGAAATGAACGGCGCCGGTGGCCAGCAGGGCCGGTATCGCCGCGTGTTCGCTGTTGATGACGCGGTCCGACAAGATCAGGATGTTGTAGCCGCGGTCCCGCACCACCTGTTCGGCCCGCTCGCAGAGTTTATCGATGGCATCGCCCATGCTCTCGCGTCCCGGCTCGATCACCGGATAACAGATATCGAGGGTATAGGTGCGGAACGAGCCGTCGACCTGGTTCTCGATGCGGCGGATTTTCTCGAGGTCCGTATTGGTCAGGATCGGCTGTTTGACCTCGAGGCGTTTGTTGCTGCCGCCCGATTTGAGATCGAGCAGGTTGGGACGCGGGCCGATCAGACTGACCAGCGACATCACCAACTCCTCGCGGATCGGATCGATCGGCGGATTGGTGACCTGGGCGAACCGCTGGAAGAAATAGTCGTAAAGCATGCGCGACTTGTCGGACAAGGTCGCCAGGGGAATATCGCGGCCCATGGAGCCGATCGGATCCTGGCCGCTTGTCGCCATCGGCTTGAAGAAAACTTTGACGTCCTCGCGCGTGTAGCCGAAGGCCTGCTGCTGATTGAGCAGTGTTTCCGTGTCCGGCGTCATCGGCCCGACCTCGGGCCTGAGGTCGCTCAGGTTGATCTGGGTGGCGTCGAGCCATTCCTGGTAGGGCCGGGCATTGGAGATTTCCGACTTCAGTTCTTCATCGAAGATGATGCGGTGCTCGTCGAGGTCGATGAGTAGCATCTTGCCCGGCTGCAAGCGCCACTTCTGGATGATCTTCTCTTCCGGGATCGGCAACACACCGACTTCGGAGGCCATGATCACGAGACCGTCGTCGGTGACCACATAGCGGGCCGGCCGGAGGCCGTTGCGGTCGAGGGTGGCGGCGATCTGGCGGCCGTCGGTGAAGGCCATGGCCGCCGGACCGTCCCAGGGCTCCATGACCGCCGACTGGTATTCGTAGAAGGCACGCCGGGCCGGGTCCATCTGCGGATTGTCGGCCCAGGCCTCGGGGATCATCAGCATCATCGCTTCCGACAACGAATAGCCGCCCAGGATCAGGAGTTCGAGGGCGTTATCGAAGGTCGCCGAGTCGGACGACCCGTCGCCGATCAACGGCCATAGTTTCTCCAGATCCTCTCCGAGAACCTCGGAGCTCATGTTGTGGCGACGCGCGTTCATCCAATTGATATTGCCGCGTAGCGTATTGATCTCGCCGTTGTGACTGAGGTAGCGGAACGGCTGGGCCAGGCGCCAGGACGGGAAGGTGTTGGTCGAGAACCGTTGATGGAAAAGCGCGATCGCCGTCTTGAATTCCTCGTCCTGGAAGTCGAGGTAGTACTTGGCCAGGTTCGGCGCCAGCACCATGCCTTTGTAGACGATGGTGCGGCTCGACAGCGATGTGACGTAGAAATCCTGGGCCGCTTCCTGGATGTAATCCCAGATGGCGTGGTGGGCCTGCTTGCGGATGACGTAGAGCTTGCGCTGGAAGGCGGCCTCGTCGGGCGTATCCGAGCCGCGGCCGATCAGAACCTGGCGGATCACCGGTTCATTGAGCTTGACGCTCTCGCCGAGCACCGAATTGTCGGTCGGCACCTCGCGCCAGGCCAATAGGTCCTGCACCTCGACGGCGGTGAACCGATTGATGGCGTTGGTGCACTTGGCCCTAAGCTTCTCGTCCTGCGGCAGGAAGACGGTACCGACCGCGTATTCGCCGACCGGCGGCAGGGCGACTCCTTGTTTGGCGAATTCCTTGCGCAGGAAACCGTCGGGCTGCTGGATCAAAATTCCGGCACCGTCGCCGACCAGGGGGTCGGCGCCGATGGCGCCGCGGTGATCGAGGTTCTGGACGATCTTAAGCGCCTGGTGGACGATCTCGTGCTTCGGTTCGTTGTTGATGTCGGCGATGAAACCAAATCCGCAGGCGTCGTGTTCGAAGGCCGGATCGTAAAGGCCCTGTTTCTTCTGCTGGCGGTATTCGAACCGGCCAGCGGTTGCGCCGGTTTTCTTTTTAGTGTCCCGCATGCGTCATTCCCGCACTTCCCTCGAAAAAAAGAGCCCTTTGATAGCAAAGGTGCCGGGTTCGCCCAATCAGAAAATACCGGCCGTGTCGCGCCAGCCGAGAATCGCCAAAGCCTTAATCCGTAGCCATCCGAGATTGAGACCCGGTTCCAATGGGTTGTGGCGCGTTCTTGGGTTTACCATTCAAAGTCCAGGCACGGATTGCCCGATCGATTTCGGGCGGAATTCGACCTGCAATTCTCGAAATCCATCGGGATAACGGACCAATCGCCCGGATATGGTCTACAACTTGTGATCAGCCGGTGGCACTATCGTACAATCAAAGCACAAGAACAATCGAGTGCTGTTGCAGGGTGGGTTCTCGGACGGGGAGACATGACATGAGCGAGTGGCCGCTCCTGATACGAACGATTCGCCGGGTCAACGGACTGAAGCAGGAGGTCCTGGCGCACCTTCTCAATGTGGATCAAACCACCATTTCGCGCTGGGAACGCGGCCGGTTACGTGCAGGCCCTGGCCGTTGCCGGATATATCGGGATCGCCCCGATCCGCTATCATCTTGCCGGCGCCAACAGAGAACGCGCGGTCAAGAAAGGTTCGGATACGGTTCTGGCTGCGCTCGATTTTCTGAAAAGCCGACCGGATGTCGACGCCTCGCGCATCGGCGCCGTCGGCTTTTCGGAAGGCGGCTTGGTCACCCTATGGGCGGCGATCTCCGGTGCCCGATTGAACATCATGGTCTTGATGTCGCCGGCCGTCTTTTATGAAGCCGGAAACCGGAGCCTCATGGGGGCGAGCAGCAAGACGCAATTGCAAGGTTTGGCCATGCCCATCCTGCTGACGGTCGGAAATAAGGATATCGAATCGATCCGTCAGATCATGAACGAGGATCTCGTTCCGAATCTGAAATCGCTGGGCAAGACCTTCACCTACAAGTCCGACTATCCCGGCAATCATAAATGGTTCTGGAAAGTACGTCCGGATCACTTCGAAGACGTCAAAGCATTCCTGGCCCGACACATGAACTGATCCCGCCTGGAGCCGCCACCCGCCACCGGCAAGTTACGAAACGACCTGGCGGTTGGTCCTGGTACCCTTGGAAAGGGCTCGGATCATCGCCATGCACGGGCGATCTCCGTTGACCGACGCAACCCCTCAACAGAGAGGGATTGCGTCGGCATCTTTACAACCAGTGATAATCAAACGATATTAACCTAGGGTATAATTATTATCGGGTATTGACGTAAAGGGGGAATGCGTCATGAAATCATCCAGGGTCTTCATCGCAATCTTCACTTTGGTCCTGTTGCAGGCCTGTGCGCCGACGCTGCCCGAGGCGACGACGGCGACCAACTATCAGTGGCTCGAACAGAACTGGACGGCGAAAGAACGTCATTGGTTCCACCATGCGTCGCAGGGAACCGCGACCCTACCCGTCCCCTACAAATGGTTCGTTTCGCTAGGTTCTGTTGACGAATTTACCGCAACCATATGATGGTGCTGACGAATTGCAGGAACGATAGGAAGCGGTTTTGGAGTTTGTCGAATCGAGAGAAAAGTCTGCGGAAATGCTTGATTTTGCCGATG
>Ga0209680_1000419_pt1 | contig 11563 bp, 5 predicted proteins | sample WorMetLIZISLAND1_FD_187413 | JGI IMG/M metagenome (GOLD analysis project Ga0209680, IMG submission 187413) | Marine gutless worms symbiont microbial communities from Max Planck institute for Marine Microbiology, Germany - Olavius loisae LIZARD... ... | reverse complement strand
GTCCTTTGTGTAGTGTTCATGTTTGATTTTGCTTCTCTGTTTCCCTTAATGACAGTCGTCATAGAAAGGTTACATGAACATATAACTGTTGTACAGTATCCTGTTTTGCTATAGGGATTAGCTGTCCGTACATAGTAGCATTTATTCAATGTTATGTACTGTGTTGGCTATGAGTTATTCTGTGTTGGTTATGTATGTCAGCTTTGCCGATGAATGATGTTTGCTGTAAAATATGTTTGCATCTATTATTACAACCACTGCCTTGGTTGCTTTGTCGTTTTACAGGTTCTTCTGTTCTTGTTTGCAGGCAGATTGCATGTTTGCATTGCAGTACTCTCGTGAGGGCTTGGAAGCGTTATAGAACAAGTCCATCTCATTTCTTAGCCGTGACCACGTGTCGTAAAAGGCGACTAAACCAGCGTAGTTTTGTTTGCTGTGTTCTGCATTGTTTGCTTTTCTGAGATGTGTTTAGTTTGTGTATTGTCAGTTTTGTTAAAGAGGAACGGAAGCGTTGTTTGTTGTACATATACAGTACTCTCTCCAAATATATATCTGACATTTATGTCGACGGTTTATGCATTAAAGCGTAAAACTTAATTTTGACAAGTTGTCAGTCGTTATTTATTTAATAATTACAGATAAGTTCCTAACATAAGTTCAGCTGTATTGGAACAAACATGCACTGACAGCCTTCAAGATGCCACTACAAACAACAGACTCTTTCTACAACGAACTATTATGCAAATATGACTGACTCAATAAACAGCTGTTATGTTCAATTCACGCAGAACAGTCCCAACGAGAGTTCACTATGAAAACAGCAGCAATCACACCAATCATTAGCAATCACATTAACTTAATTCCGAATATGAGACAAATAGTTAGAAACATCAAACATAATCATCATTTTTATCCCAGAAACACACAATAACAGAACAAATCATGAGTAGGAACACGTAAGAAATGTGCACTGAGGATAGAAACTGACAACTGGCCTAAAATTACACGATAACAGAGACATAAATTACATTCAATTTGAATGTAATTTATGGCATAAAATATCAATAATAACACAACTAGGATATAAACTGGATAGAATGTCCTTGATGTTTACATTATCACTCTACATAGATATTAATTAGTTAACTAGATAGGTTTAATATCATACTCAACACGTTACCGTTTATGTTTGGTGCCTTCTCAACCAATCACAACGAGCTGTGACTATGAAAACGCTCAACAAACCAATCACAAAGAACAACATAAATATCTCAACAACCAGACAATGAAACTACTGAGAGACGCACTAAAGCAAATGAAACTAAAGGGTTTAATAACACAACTAGTTAACTCCAGCATGAAAACTGATCAGGTCTACTGCACAGCTTCTGACGTCTGCAATAGGGGAGCTAGACATCAGTTATTGGAAAGATCGATTTAAAACAACTTTTGTAAACTGATTCATCTGGCTCAGTTCTATCAATACCAGAAGGTTAGTTTCAAACTCACATTGCCTTTTGTACACAAACAGGAAATGACATAAGATGGACATTATTAATAATTAACAATGAAATCAAACAAACATGTCATTGATGTTATATTCTACTCAATGTACTCATGTATTGTTAGTCACTTACTGTAGTATTATCTGTAGTAGTTTTTGGAGCAAGAGATGCACACATTGAATTAGATCATTTACAGTATTCTTGGTTCTTTTGTAAAAAAAATCCAGTCAAATATTCTGGAATCACCCATCACTACCAGATGTCTACAACAACAGTAACATACATAACTTCAGTGCAAATCTAATGTACTGCAAAACCCTTAATTTTGGCTGCCATTAATTTCAGTCGTTGAAGCTATGGAATTATCTTGGAGCCCTTAATTTTGGCATTTTTTGCTTGCTTCAACTAGAGATGTACTAAATAACTGATTACCGTTCAAATATTCACGACCCACTCGTGTTATTTTTGCTAGTTTGCTGAGCTCGCAAAAAAGGGCATGCAAAAGGTTCAGGTTTTACAGTAATGCACTGACACGGAAGTAGGGTGGTAGCTCTCAATCTCACCAGGCTCACCTCACCATGTTACAATAATACAACATACAATACAAAACCATGGAAACATAAGCAGATAAATCTAACACACACAAAGTGATCTATTTAAGCACAGTGAGTGGACCCAGTGACATGAAGCCAAATCTGGTAGACCAAACCTGTGAGCTGCTCAAATGATAGTGCAACTACAAAACACTACACAAAACTAATACTAGAGAGCAGTACCTACAACATTCCCTCTTGCTCCTGACCAACTCAGAGTTCAGATGTGACCAAACAGAGCCCGAGGGGTACACAGTCTGAATACACTGCTTGTCAAATACACAGAGCTCTCAAGCCCTTAACGCTCACTGTCACTTCAAACATGAAATTCATCAGGATCATTCTGCGCTGGGGGAAACTCCAGGACCTCTTCACCTTGTCATGCAAGAACTACCGGTATAAAGTTTTTATGTAATTTTTCGGGAATATATATGTGAAATATAAAGTAAATAGTTTACTACACAATAGCACAGCAACATGTACTTTGAACACAGTGATATTTCATGTTTAAAAAATTCATAAAATTTTCTCTGAAATGTACACTACACATGCTATAATAAAAACTACCAGTAAACACTCAACGGCAAGATGTTACAACGTACACAAAACATTGACCTATCCGTTGTCAGCATAGTACAAATATACAAAAATAAAACTTGTAAAAGGGACCTTTCCTGACCTCTGCAAATAAGTAACAACAGTGGAAAATACGAAAAAAATGCAGCAGCATTTTAAAAAAACTGTCTGGCAACAGAAGCATTCATAGACTTACTGAAAAAGACTGCAGCAGACTTCTTGCGGTTTCTTTACTTAAATAAAATAAATTAGAAATAACGTGGCTGTATTAATTGGGACGAGAAATTTCAGCACTACTACATGTACGTCAGCTGTTTGTGCAATTTTCATTGCTGGATCTCTCTCTCTTTGCAGTCCCATAAAAGTGGAGTCTTATTGTACAGAATTGTGAACTAAATGACGATAAGAAATGCATAAATGAATATTAATAAATGAGCTCAACAAGCTGCAACTGAATATGCGTGAAAACACAAATTTGCATCGTGCGACAACATTCTCTTTCAAGCCTGCCAAATTCGTTGTCATCTGCAAAATATGGAAGACATGTTTCAAATATTTGATTCATCTAATGTTTCGATTCGAATCAATTTTTTTCTAGAAAATATTGGCCCTTCCATTCATTAGTTTTCCTACAGTTTTATTGACTATATTTATTCTACTTTCAGCTAAAAATAAGCGGAAGACGGTCGTTTATGTAAAATGTAATGCTACTCCGAGCACTAGCATTTAGCTAAAACATCACAAAAAGACAATAATGCATACTATACAAATTAATCACACCTTCATAAATTATTAGACGATCGGTATACAAACGTTCATTAAGTGTCCTTGTTACTGATTCACGAAGTAGCTTTAAGAATTACAATGAAATTGTATAAGCCTGTCACAAAGTTGTCGTTCAGATCACGACTTAAAATGCCTAAGTTTTTCTCAGTGAATGCTCAAATTTCTCTACCCCACGTTAACTCGAGAGCCCCTCAAACAAATGCGCCAGATTCAGCTCACATAACATAACAAACTTGACTGATTCAACTACATGTTTGTGCATCACTCTTTCACATATGCATCACCTCAACTGTGGAATCAGCTCCCTTCTTCATTCTGTCAACCTCATTCTGTTTACTCTCCTCCTGGTTCACCTCATCCTGTGCATATCACCTCATCACAGTCACCACCTTTGCTCTCACCTTTCACTCCAGACTTAAAACTCATCTCTTTCACAAATCCTTTTCTCCATAGTCTTCTGATTCTTTCCAGACTGCCTTCACGAATCTTGCACCTGTACTGAACTAAGAGGGCACTGGCGTTGTGTTTGTTTTAGTTGCTCTTTATTTGTGCTAGATTAAGCTGACCACACTCTGCTTTTTAGTCCATATTAAACTCTCCTACGATATCTTACAGTATTCCGTTAGGAGTGACAACATCAAAAGTTCAAAGACAGACACTTTGCAACAGCATATACTGTGTACATCCATTCCGTTACTCAGTGAACACCTCAAAACAAATGCTCCAGATTCAGCCCACATAACAAGTCAGTGCACCGAACATCGTTGCACAGTGACTCTAAACCCGCAGAACATTTGGAGATTCAAACAACATGCCACAAAAACCTGCTAAAATCAAACACTCATACATCGTACAAGAACAGCAATACTTCGATGGTCAGCACGAGCTAAATACTGCATTGAGAAGGAGCGCTAGGAATGCTACGGACGCTGACTAGTGACGAGTCTTTGGTCCCAGTTCAGTATACAATAGTGATGGAGCTAGTAAGAAACTTTACTAACATTACTAACCCGACTGCCAATACTGTAAAACACTAATTTTTAGCGTGTATCTAAATACCCACAAAAATTCGGATTGCCCATCACCAAATTTCATCTGCATAGACTAGATGAAGAAAAATCAGACACAATGCCTGCGGCCATTGCCAGTGTAAATGACAAAGTCGAAGCTTCGCAGAACGCTGTATTGACATAGCACCGGCGACAATGCATCATATGATGAATGCGTTATGGCGACAACAGGACATTTTGCATGTGAACATGGAACTGTGGCCTAGACCTAATAGTACAGACAATACAATTCTGTTCACATGGCTGAAGTGAATTTGAACTTTACCTTGCAAAGTACATCCTGAGAAAACGCCAAATTAAGATGCAGCTAAAATGTAGCGTTTTACAGTACTGTAAAACTTATAAAGTTCTCGTTGTACATACAGGACACTGATGGTAACAAGCAGTATCAGTATTTGTGCCCTTTAACACCGTGTTCTTATTAACGTCACAAACGTTGCAAAATAACAATCACAAAAACACTAACGGTTTAACAGTACCTAACATGTCACTGCACGTGGAATGTACATACGACAATACCAGCTAATAACGCTCAAATACTTGTAGCACTGCTGTAAGTAATACAGCAAGAAAGCCATGCTGTTGCAACGAAGCTGCACGATGCCGTCTGTTATCTATCCCACCCGTATTCCAGCTGGATGATATCCTTAAAGCAGATCATTGCTTCTTTGCCACCCAGTAGCAATGACACTAGGATACACTGTCATGAAATTATTTCTCAACTCTACCTACATGGCCGGGGTACAACGTCGTCGTCACAGACAGACAGACGACTTACGACAGCAGTGCGCGATAAAAATTAAAATCCAGACGAGACTCGCATTACGTGGAAACGTAGTGGCAAGAAGTAAAATGCCAAACACCGTAAAGTAGTTACTAGTGAAGCTGTGGGAATGTCGTTGGTGTTACAACTGTGAACAAGGCGAAAGGTTGAGAAATACCAGCAAGTAAAATATACACCTTTAACAACTAAACATCATTGTTGACTGAGCAACGAACTACGAATGCCGATACACTCAGCACCATAGTTCACACTTCTCTAAACACATGTATACATCTAGACACTGGGCTGACATTGGTATGGTGACAGTAGCTGAGTTCATGTTTTGATTAGAAAAAAGATTAACAACACTTGTTCTAAGAATAAACAAAAAGTTAATTGTCAACATGAACTGATGATGTAATTGGTGTTAACTTTAGTGTTAAGTGCCAACATTTCCAGATCTATTAGATAAGAAAAAGATAACAAGAAATGCCAGATAACACCAAAGTTAATCTGAACATTTCTGATTAGCTCCAACGAGCTTCCATGCAAATAGCTTCCATGCAAATAAACATACGTTTCTACTTAATCTCTAGGGATAAGAAGTTCAGTTTTTGATCATCAACAGATAAGTAGTTTTCTAATCGTAAATTTATTCTGACTCGGTTCTTGATGACAGGCGTATTAAGAAATATGGATTAGAAAAAGTGACAATCTGTTTTCTAATCGAAACATTAACTCAACCAGTGTCCACAATCGGTGATATATATGCATTGCTGGAGCTGGTACTCCGTCCACTACTGTTGTTGTTGGTGTCTGACCTGGAGCACGCTGCACTCTGCGCTGTGGCTCCCCTACAATCCACAGTCGTCACCACTTTCACTAAAGATGGAGACACACTTTACTGCAAAAACCCACAATTTTGCCGTTTTTTGCATGCTGAACAGTATTACTGGTAAAGCATTACTTATTGAATATCGAATATTCGCAGCCCATTATTTTTGCAAATTTTCCAACGTTGTAAAATTTGCCAAATAAAGGGCACGCAAAAATTTTGTGTTTTACGGTATTAATTATGATAAGTTTTTGTCTGAAACATCTAGTATACCAGGCAGCCACTTTGTGTCATAGCCTGTGACTTTAAGATTGGCACCAAATTTGGCACAAATGAAAGTCATTTCACCATCCTCATCATCACCATCATATTCGTTTAATACAATGGTCTTGACAAAACGCAAGACAATATACAAAAAAATGAGAAAAATAGTAAAATGTCTGTAAAGTGCCTAATGCTAAAGTAGTCTAAACAATAATGAAATCAGTTAATAACACTCTTTGTAGAGGATACGAGTAATAAAATTACAGTCAGACAAACTATGGTGTTGTGTGCTGGAAGTGTTAATTTTGTGAACAATGTGACATAATTTGTTTGAATCAACTTTGAAAAACAAAGTGGCGCCATCTAGCGAATGACAAAAGTGATGGTAAACAACGAGTGTTCTTTAATTACAACAACATGTAGTATAACCAATGTGTCTCAAAGAAGTCTCAAGTAGCCTACACTGGTTAACAGCACAGACAAATTGCAATCATTTAAAATAATATTTGTTCCTTGCTTGCTTACTTAATTTTAATTGTATTTAGAGATTTTGATCAAAAGTTTGCATGAACACAGCTAGTCATTTGAAAAACTTCAGAACATACTCCAAGCTGAATGTTAGTAAAAATACCAAATGACTAATCTGTATGAGCTGTTAATGGGTAATCTTGAGAGGTTTTTTTGAGACACAGTGTATATCATTCATCAGCGTTCATGACACTTACTGGTGAAATATGTCATGAAGAACAGGAACAAAAGTCTGCTTCTTCCCTACACAATCACAACAACAACGATAATTCACTACACAGCAAAGCTTGACTGTAACATGTTCAACAAAATTTTTGTCTTTGAGTTCATGAACTTTGCAGTCAGTCGATAAGACACCATACGAGACTGCCGGTCGACTCAACGTAACAGCCTGATTTTGGTCATGTGACGTCGAATCACGGTGAATATCAAAAATCTGTCCAGACTGTCGTGGAGTATTATAATTCACCATTAATTACTTGATTACATGTACACTGGTGGATGAGATGAACTTCAAAATCGACCATTTTTGCCAGTTTCAGACCTCTTGAGACCTTGACCTTGACCTTGACCTTGATTAGGTCACATGGCATACCGTCGTGTAGCACTCATTGACCTCTACCTACAAGCCAAATTTCGTTCAAATCAGAAAAAGTTTTGTGGACAAACGGATGTATGGATATGCAGACTGACAATGATACAGGCTTTATAGGTCGACTTGGAGGACTCGACCTAACGACAGCATAACACTTGTAGACTGTAGAGATTGATTGTTGTCTGGAAAGAAAGTCTTATGAACAGTTTAGAATCTGGTTGAGTTACAGTATAGACGTGCGTACGTCGTAGAGAGAAGAACTGTTTCATGAGTATCTTCTTGATGCGAGTGACCCATTCGTTCTTCATCAGCTGAGTGGCAGCCTGCATCGTCCACACTTCCACCACACGACCGCGTCTACTCGTCACTGTCACCTCAAACCGTCGGTCATCATCACAGTTCACGACCTCACGTAGACCAACCTCGCTCATCTACACACCGGCACGATCACAGCGACTATTATAACTATAACAACTGTCACGGTGGTTTTCACATTCAAAAACTCGGTTCAGTTACTCCTAATTTTGGTGGTTAAGGCTATGAAATTATTTTGGTGTACTTAATTATGGCATTTTTGTTTGCCGAACTACTAGTAATACAGTATTACTTATTGAACAGATTGTTATTTTTGCGAATTTTCAGACGTTGCAAAGTTCGCAAAATAGAGGGAATGCGAAAATGTCGATATTGTAAAAGCCGTGTTGTAGGAAACGTTCTTTAAAATGGTGGAAAAAACAGGAGTTTATGATAGTTTTTTGTGTGAAACAGTAAGTTTTCTTAAAGTACAAGCTGCAGTAAACAAGAAAGCACAGCTATTGCTAACAAACCTCTGCAATGCTTCTGCATCGCGCAGTTTATCTAAGAAAAGCAAGGCTTCTTTCTGTTTGAAAGTATAAGTAGTTTATAAGTTTATATGTTTATAAGTAGTTAGTAGCATGTGCTAAAACAGAAGATATGTGGTCCAGATGATCTGCATAACCATACGCTATAACCGAATAGTGTACTGAAGGCAGAAGGAAATATTTGGGATCCAATTGTATCTGGAGTTGCCGTGTAGGGCGGATGGACAGACGTCAACCAACACTTAATTGGTGCTGTGCGAATAGTGTTTTTTTCCTTTCGAATCGAATCGAATAGTTATCGTCAGTCTGAGAAGTCACCAGTAGTAAGTACTTGTAAAATAAATTCAACTGTTTCTATGGCACGGCACTGTTGTGGTTTCTGTTGTAGGAGTTTCAGTACTTGGTAGGCCATAATGGGCCAATATAAAGACTTCAAGGAGATACAGGACCTGGACCATTGTTAATAACAGCAATGTACACATACACATTTTTACTGACACAGCATTCTCTTGAACTCCCTTGTATATTGTGAATAATTGTGCTCGTTTAGAATCGAATCGAATACTGAAGTAACTGTTCGATTGATTCGAAATTTCGAATATTCGCACAGCACTACACTTAATGCGGCCATCCACTAGACAGCCACAGAACCATGTGTATCGCAGGTCTGATGGCGCTCTACCTGTATTGATTGTTTGTACAGGTAAACGTGTTCGCCGTCGGCTGACAACTCGTCACGTTTCTTCTTGCACAGCAGAAAGCTCGTCTCGTAGAGGAACACATGGCGTATCAGACGGTCCTTCCTCTTGTCCAGCCAGACGTCCAGTTCACCTTGCATCATTAGTCGACCGAGTGTTGACAGGTCTCCCTGAACATCCACACACCACCGACCACTGACACAATGCATCACACAATCAGAAATATCAGCTGTAAGTAAGATGATGATTAATGTACGCGAATATGAAGCAGCAGCTGGAGCTGACAACTGGAGCTGCGATTAAGAAGCTCCAACAGCGGAGCTTAGTCGTTCTGGTTCGTAGAATCAACAAATTGCCGAGCTCAGTAAGATGATTTGTGTTCACCGGCCATTCTTATAGCTAGGCAATTACTAACGTGCTACAGTGAGTTAACGCCTTAAGCCCTGGTAAATAATTCAGTCTTGACACGGCTGAAGAGACAAGATGGTGATGAAGACAGGTCGTGAGTGGCTGCTGGTAGAGAGTTCCAAGCTGCAGGCTACTAGTCCCAGACCAAATGGCAAAACACCTGATAAGACGAAAATTCAAATAAAAGTCTTAAAAGGCTGCATTGTCACTGCCTGCTACTGTAAAACCCAAATTTTTGCATGCCGTTTATTTCACAAATTTCGCGAACTCGCCAGATTCGCAAAAATAACTGGTCGTGAATATTCGAATGGTAATCAGTTACTTAATACATGTCTAATGGAAGCAAGCAAATATGCCTAAATTAAGGGTGCCAAAATAATTTAACCCTCTGATGCCCACTGTTGGCATACGGGTACAGCTATAAAGCATCCTGAGCATCAGAGTGCTCAACTGTAAAAAATAACAAATGACGGCTTAACGCAGTCTGGCACAGGTTGCTTTGTAGGTGTCAAAGGGTTAATAGCTGTAACCGCCAAAATTAATGGATTTGCATTATCTATCAGAAGATCAGGTTGACATCTAAGTGGGTGACTGTGTCAATAGGCAATAAGGCACATTTTAGCCGATACACTCTAGACTCTAAAACAAGACATGAGTGGCGTGACATACTTGATAAGCAACGATGAGACGCTGATGCATGACGTCATTGATGTACTGAATGACGTCACAGATAGTCTCCGATGCCTCCCTGACAACCGCCGCCTCGTCGACGGTTAAACAGAGTCTTGATAGTTGCTACAGACACAAACACAACAGACCCACTCAGAGGTATTATGATGTCTTCATGTGACAACCCCATCAAGGTTCCTTACTCTTCCAGCCCATCTCTGTGGTCTTCAGTACAACACTGTTGAGAAGAAGTATGTCTAACCCTTTGACGCCCATTGTTGCCATATGGGTACATCTATATAAAGCATCCTGTGCCAGACCGGATTAAGCCGTCGTTTGTAATTTTTCACATCCGGGCACTCTGGCGCTCAGGGCTGAGCGTGTGTGTGTCCAGATGTCAAAAATTACAAACTATGGCTTAACCCGGTCTGGCACAGGATGCTTCATAGCTGTACCCATATGGCAACAATGGGCGTCGAAGGGTTCAGAGTCGTGTGAAAGTTGCCATGTTGACTGAATGATCACACCGCTGATGCGGCAGGGTTGAAAGTCATCGGGCCGGCAACTAAATTTAAGATATTCTTGTTAACATGGATACTTTGTAGCATCTGTTAGCGGATTACCATTTTGTAATAGAACATGGAAGTGTCAGTAGTCACGTACCAGTAACACTGCTACAACTAGTTTCTCTTCTACCGTCTTTCCCATGTGTCAGCTGTGAAGCCATATTCAATGTCACTACACAACACTTCAAGTACTTTTAAAAACAAAACAGCAAATTCAAAATTAAAGTTTTACAATTTTTGACACTCACAGCCTCACACAACTTGTATGTTTAGTTCAGTTTTATTCCACATAAACTACAAAGTCTTGCAGAATTCTTTTGAGACAGTTGTACATACAGCAAGAAGTAGTTTGTATTTTGGCAGACGCTGGATTGGTGTGAGAAGGTAGGAGCGGAGTGGCAATGAGTGACCCAATCGACGCTGACACTCCTAGAAACAACACATGTCATATCATATCAGATGCTGAATTGGAGTGAGAAGGTAGGAGTGGAGTGGCAATGAGTGACCCAATCGACGCTGACACTCCTAGAAACAACACATATCATATCATATCAGACGCTGGATTGGAGTGGCAACGAGTGACCCAATCGACGCTGACACTCCTAGAAACAACACATATCATATCATATCAGATGCTGAATTGGAGTGAGAAGGTAGGAGCGGAGTGGCAATGAGTGACCCAATCGACGCTGACACTCCTAGAAACAACACATGTCATATCATATCAGATGCTGAATTGGAGTGAGAAGGTAGGAGCGGAGTGGCAACGAGTGACCCAATCGACGCTGACACTCCTAGAAACAACAAATATCATATCATATCAGACGCTGGATTGGCGTGAGAAGGTAGGAGCGGAGTGGCAACG
>Ga0209680_1000418_pt1 | contig 11576 bp, 10 predicted proteins | sample WorMetLIZISLAND1_FD_187413 | JGI IMG/M metagenome (GOLD analysis project Ga0209680, IMG submission 187413) | Marine gutless worms symbiont microbial communities from Max Planck institute for Marine Microbiology, Germany - Olavius loisae LIZARD... ... | reverse complement strand
ACCTCCTTCTGTTCACTCTCCTCCTGGTTCGATTGGATTGTGCAAATGTGCAGTGTTTTACGTCCCCTCCAACACAGTATAGGTTATATGTGAGACGGTTTTTACAGGTCAAAAGACCCAACCAACAATGTCAAAGAAATGAAGGAAGCTACAAAGAAAAACAAAAGCAATGCAGAGAACATAATACACACAGAAATACAAAATAGAACAAGCTAAAAAGATACGAATATATAACACAGTAAGTCCCCTAGTCTACAATGATATGGGGTGACTAGGGGACGGCTCCCACAGAGGGCAGGTTTGCCAGGCCTGAACGGCGGTGGGACTGCCACCGCGGTACCCCCGCCTCCTGGTTCACCTGATCCTGTGCATACCACCTCATCACAGTCATCACCTTCGTTCTCACCATCTGTCACTCCCTCCACCTTTCAGTCCAGACTTAAGACTCATCTCTTTTTCACAAATACTTTCCTCCATAGTCACTCTTTTTCCTTCCAGACTGACTTCACGGATCTTAACCTGTACTGTATTAAAGGGGCACTGGCACTGTTTGTTATAGTTCGTTTCTGACTGTGTGCTAGATAAAGCTGAATACTCAGCTTTTGAGTCTACGTTAAAGTCTTCTATCGTATCGTATCATACTGGAATGTGCATTGTGCATATGTAATTCCAACACATGGCTGTTAGACGTACTGTCCGATTGTCAGAGCGTGATGTCGATGTCGTACGGTTCAGATCCAATATGCGAGTGATCCCTGTTCTGGGCCTCCAACTGACCTGACACAAACACATAAGAAAGAAACATCAGTGCTGCAGCTGCACACTGTGACATCACTCACTGCAGGGGCATGCGAAGTAAAACACAAGACACTGAAGTTTTTTGTTGACTTGTTACAAGTGTTGGTCAACAGCGGAAGATAATAGACCAGAGACGAGCAACTGATTAACCCTTTGACGCCCACTGTTGCCATATGGATACAGCTATAAAGCATCCTGTGCAATACCGGGTTAAGCTGTCATTTGTATTTTTCTGCATTCTGACACTCTGATGCTCACGGATGTTACTTTGAAAATCTGTCCTTAACTGCATAACATGGCTCCCTACTACCAACTCCGAATATGCTGAGTGTATAATGAAGTCCAAAGTGACTTATTGAACAGAAATTTAAAGTGCCGCAATGAATGGTAGTTATCTGAATGCACACTACATACGACATTCCTAGTCACCATCAAAGGACTGACATGCCGCTGACCCCATAAGTGAACAAACAAGCGGGTCAACAGTCAACACTTTCAACATTTTTATACAATTTGCACACAGTTCTAACCATCCACAGGTGAGTTTGATGAGATGTAAGGCAAGTGGTTATCTATATGCTCGAAAATGTCAAGACACCCTTGCATTTGATCATTAAGTCTCTATCCACAGTTCGCACTGCACTGTACTATTGTCACAGTGCTCTTTCAGCAGACTTATGCAGTGTCATGCGAGCTTAAGTCGGTGGAGACAGTTTAATGCAGTTCTCGTTCAGCAAATGACGACAGCTAATCATTGCATACTGGATACATACTGTTGGCGTGTCCACAGTACCATCAGACTGCTGTTCCTGTTGAACCACGTCACCGCGAGACAGTGGAAGGGTATCATCTAACTGTACAGTTTCACCAATGCAAGCATATCCAGTAAGTATGTCATTGTCAACCACAGTCACGAAACATACGCTCTGGTTCCAAAAACGTCACCCCTTTTACAACATCAATAATTCCGTTGATCCTGAACGGACTTGCACAATATTTCACATAATAATACACCCAGAGGAACTGGCAATCTGCTGCTGTGCACATTTACTGTTTCAAAATGTCGTGTTAGGGCAGGCTAATTACAATTATTGTTGTATCACTGCAGCCATCACTGACATCTATGGGTCATGCATGGAGGGGATTTGCAGTCATGGGACTGTCTGCCATCAAAGACATGCTGAAGACATATAACACCGTCGGTAAAGCTGCTGTTCAGTAGAAGGTATGAAGTTGGGTCACACGGAAGAGCCAAAAACAGTTGTAGTTAAGATTAGTAAATTTTCACCACACCAGCTGTCTAGTTTTTGTGGGGCAAGTTTCATCCAGAAATTCTGGCAGGTTCCATATTTCATACAGCCTGCGTACTGTGGTGGCGTCGAACAAAGGAGGACATTTTCTACCTTCATGCATCAATATCTTTAACACGGTAAAAGATGCATCCAACGTTACTGTTAATGACTAACAGGAACTTGCATGTGGGCTTTCGATTGACCAACTGATGACGCTGGACTGCAGTAAGTATGAATTTTCTTGTATAATACAGATTTTGCCGGATCCTAATATGTTTGGATCCGGCCGGATCTAGATCCTGATCCAGATCCGGTGCATCTCTAGTAGTAATGCATAACACTGCATGAATGGCATATCCCAAAACACACATTCTGTCATGCCTAGCATATCACTGATGACTGACCCTATTGGACTGTGTAAACATCAGTGCAACATTACTGATACGTAGTGAGGCTGATGCTTCGGCATGGTGAAGATGCTGTTCAGTAGAAGGTATAGTTTTGTGTGATATGGCATATTTGAGATGCAACAACAACTATAATAAATATACACCCATATTGACTGTGACATAATTGTAACTCAAAATGAAGTTTTCAGCGATGTGCAGATTACACTTATATTGCTTGTGTTTCTCCACTAGTGGTTGACAATCGGAATGCAGTAGGCAGAAACGGCAAATTACTACCCATGTGTGCAATAACGTAACTAAAATGGTAAGCAATACAGCCACGGTTACTATTAACCTTCAACAGGTATCGCATGTCGTTGATCTGTTGTATATTTCTTCGCTAGGGGGTTTTCATACATGCACTGCTGTTGTGCGCTTATCTTTGCGTCAGCTGGAGTTTCTGTTAACTACAGTTATCACATCACTGAATGTATTCCTTGTTCTTCCTATGGTGAGAAGGAACACTGTCGGTGTTTCTGCCTGTATGTTACTGTCCTTTGATGTGCCAGCACACGCCTGTTATGCACAACTGCACAAGCATCCACGTGGCATCACTGTATGAGCTCGTTATGAGCAGGCGATGCATGGTTTAAAGTACAAGCAAATCTGATCCCACATAACCTATCTTCTCCATTACTCTGTGGACTCAGCAATCTGTCATAGCTACTGCAGGCACACTGACTGTCAATGCTGCAACATTGAGTAGGTCGTCACTGGCAGTTACGAGTGATCTGTCCATAGACTTGATGATAATAACAGTTTCACTGACGATACATACCACATATGTCTCACTGTTGATGTCAGCCTGTTGCTGGGCTGAAGATCCTGGCTCACGGTGATGAACAGTGGTCTCCTGTGGTGCAGTCGGCACCGAAGCCTGTTGCTGGGCTGAAGATCCTGGCTCACGGTGATGAACAGTGTTCTCTTCCAGCGTAATTTGACATTCAGTACTTGATTCATCCTGCCAAGTCATATGTACAACCAGCTCATCAACATTATCTCTGTAATGTATGTATGTAAGACTGTACCCCCTGAATTTCGGAAATCACATTTAACACAGTATGTGAACATACACCAGCTTGCCAAGTCTTCCAAATCCACTGCTTCTGTTACTGACATCAGCATGTTCAAGCAAAACCAGACAGCAATGCATGTGACATTTCCAAACATTGTGCTTGTCCAGACAAGTCAACTTACAGTTTGAGTAAACAGGTTAAAATGATGACAACTGCTTGGAAACTACCAGCTAGGTGCCAGACAACTGTTACATGTCATATGACTCAGACACTTGTGTAATCTGTGGACAGTTCACATGCTATAAAATATGACTATAGACGTTCTTCCATGCCCTAAAACAAAGCCATAGTGTACCCCCAGAAAGACCAGTATGATTGGTAATAACAAATATAAAATCAGACAACCACAATAAATCTACAAATACATCGACACACCTTGGCCGAACATGCATTTGCCACAATGTAGCATACCAGCAGTTTAATGTGCTGTTGGCTGGCCTTCACATGTGGAATATGTAACTGTAATCAAGATTGAGGACTATGGACTGGTGCAGCCAGTTTGTGATCTCGTTAGGATTCCTGGATCCGAATCAGAATCACGTGTCCCGTGGGCCATACCTCACCTCCAATTTATTTTGTAGTAATCCTTTCTTAGCTATTAAAGTAATCAAGTGAATCCAGATTTCGGACTTCAGACTCCCGGATCAGGGCATTGATTCGTATCGTCAACAACATGTTAACTCGTTGGTCCCGGGCCTATTCCCTAAGCCCCACAAAAACTGTTATTTCAAAAATGAAGTGAATCCACGGATCAAGACCGTGATTCAGACTGGATATTCCGATCCATGTCGTTGTGGTTTGTATGCCAGTAGACCAATTTTTGGCAAACTAGTAATGCCTTGAGACCCCACGATGACAATAGCGTTCCGCAAGATGCGCTGAAGACACACTGCTGACAAAAGCTTCGTATACATATCTAAATCTGTACCGTACTGATTCAAAAAAGGACGGACAGAGTCATAAATGAAAAAGTAGGATGCCTACTGATTCAGATACGGCGCAAGTTAAGCAGAGGCCTAAACGTAACAGCACTACCTTAGCTAGCCTTATCAGCACTAACATGCACAAAGCACGTGACAACAACACACTATTAACCTTAAAAGTTTTCACAGCACTGCAGTGTAAGTATGTTGAACAGTGTATTTGCCATCACAATGCTGCCTGTCTGCATCACTGTCACACGACAGTAGTACCATGTTATGGCACATGAAGCTAGGATCACTGGGCGTTCACTGCTGGATAGTTCCATGACCCAAGTTTCTTAAAATTGAAATGCATCCATATTCCAGACATTACCAGTTTAAGGGTACTGCTAGTGGGGGCATTGAGAAGGAAGACAGTCAGTAAATGTGGCGTTTTGTTCACCTGTAACTCATTCTATCTACGGTATATAATGTTGCAATATAGGACCATATTTCATTAACTAGTAATAAGAAATAGCATACATTCTTGTTATTGGCAAAAACATCGATTAACTTGAACAGCAATTACGCTACGTATTAGTTACTTGTTGCAGTATGATTGGCACCAATGTGAAGGGACTTTGGTAAAGATGTATACGTTACTCGCATCTGATGAATGCGAGACTGCATACATCACTTATTACAGCTGAAATTCTCTAAGGACTGCTTCACACTGACGTCATTACTGTCTGCTAGTTAATTGCGACATGTGGTCGCAGCGTATGCTCACAGCAAGTGACCTATTCACACTAGCACTAGTACACGCCATGAGTACTCACTGCAAGTACTAACATCAGTGTGACTGTGAAACAGACCTAAATCAAGACAAGTCATGTGAACAGTGGACTTCGGTGTGTATACATTTTTGTGGTTTGGTAATGCACTCATCTCCATTTCGCCATTTGTTACATCGCAATTGTGCACTTTGTCATGGCTGCAGTGCTGATTCTCTGCAGCACTGTAACTTCCCGTCAACTGCCGGTAAATGTTGGCCTACACGTGCTGTGAAATCACATTCATTACTTGCTTGCTTACACTAACGCAGAAATTGGCAAACAGCAATGATTGGCTGCAACAATGTAAATATGAAATGAAAGAAATATGTTTACATCTGATGATGTACGTTCATCTGCAGATAAACACGACAATCTCATTACCACACATACATACAAATTCCCAGCACTGTATTTTCATTCTGCAATGTGCATAGTGCCAGGAAACAGGCATAATTATGCAGGCATAATTAAAAACTGTTGGTATTAACGACAGGTGACAAGGCAAGGGTCCAAACAGCCAATGCTGCAGCACAACAATTTTGTGCAGTGCGAATTTTGGTCAGAGTGTCCCTATCGTTATGTTATCTGAAGGCCTATCTCTCATATCAACAGTGTTCCGATTTGTTTGCATACAGACAGAAGCCAGCGGGTGTTGAGCACTCAGCTTCAGTCTCCTTGGGTAAACATGAAAGCCATGCTTAGACAAAGCAACTGTTGCGGTGACTATTGCACAGACATCGTACATTGGCAACTTTGTTGGTTGCACTGACAGTTGTGCTGACAATTGCTGCATAACTGCCGAATAATAGGCCTCCTCTGTTGAGTTTATCATTAGTGAAGCTTGCATCCAGTACAAGTACTCAAAAACCACCTAGTACTTATATGCGGGTCAATGATTTTGGACCACATACGGACTCGATTTTTGGGAGGGCTACTTATATGCGAGAGCGACTTATACACGAGTATATGGCACTTAGCACTTGTGCTTCTGATCTTAATAGTCCTTGCATTGCTGTACTACATTTCTTGACTGACAATGTAGAGCACAATAACATAACAAACGGCAAAGAGTGACACATGAAGCTGTAAAGCATCATATTCTCAGAAGGGAGTGCCTCATTATAGTTTTCCTGCACTGAATGAATGTCACATATTGCACAACCGAAAAGCTTCATTCAGACCAGTTGACTGCCACCAAGTAACATTCCTAACATGCACTGTTCTGTTAATATCAGTCACAATCCACACAGTGCAACTACGATTACGTTCCAGAATGTGATCACTAGTACCAAGTACATGTATGCCTCCAGTGGCATGTGCTCTCACACTGTGACCTTCGCCTGTTGACCACAAAGGCGGATGCATTTCACTGAGCCCAAAAATAGACCAGTGTTGAAAATTTGGCACAAATCTACACAGTAGAGTTAGACCCCTAAGCATAATTTTTTGGAAAATTCGGCTAGCTGAACAAAAATTTCGGCTGATCTGGCTGGCTTAGCCGAATTTTTACGCAAAATATAAAATGCAGCTAAATTATGGCTGACATAAAATATTTGCGGCTAGAAATCTGGCTTAAGTGCATACGAGTAATGTGCTAATGCTTGAAAACATGCTGAATTTCTATAAACCAAAAACAGTGTGTACAATGAATGGATGTTCTTCTTAGCTTAGCAAAACACAACTGCCACTACAACGAATGACACAACTGTCACATCAAAAATGTTTTGCAGAAAGTTCAGCAGCTGCAATGTTACCGCGAAAATGCAAACAATGCAAAAGGTTTCTCAACAGTTTTTAACTATTATCCGAATTTTAACTGGAATTTTTCCGGCGGCTAATTCTTCATCGAAATTCGGTTGAATGGCTGATATCCGGCTAGGCCGAACTTTTTACAGCGGCTTTTCGGCGGAAAGTACAATTTCGGCGGATATGGTGAATTTTCGGCGGCTTGCAGGTCTAAGTAGAGTTGGAGATATTGCCAGTGAAGTTCTTTTATAGCACATATCATTCCACCATGATTTTGACTTTTGACCCCAGAACATCGGAAGCATCCATCCTGTCTGCAAAACGCATAACTGGTGCAACTTTAGTCAAAATCAATCAAGTACAAGTCCAAATATGATGGTAAAAAGGTTTGGGATACACATATAGATGGATGCATGAAGCATGCTTCATGCATCCTGTGCCACAGTAGTCCACCGGATTCTTATGCACAGGACCTAGACAACTTCTGCAACTGATCGGGTTGCCAGTACTGCTGATAGCTTAAATGATAGGTGAGAATTCATCTGTCTCCAAATAATAATGCGTTCATAATGCAAAACATCTAGGCATTACTCAATACGCATGCAGCTATGAGAAACTGATTGCAAGAACAATGAAAAACAACCTGAAAATGTTTCACCTGGGCAAATGAAGAGTATTATACGCTGGTAGTCTTTCATGACTTGCTCTTTGTACATGTGTAGCTGAAAGCGCTCCGAGCCTTCTGGCAGAGTTTCCACTTTGGTACCATCAGCGTAACGTAAAGTCCAGCTAATATCTGCATCAAAGTTTTTATCATGTGCTGCAAATTTCCGACATGCAGCATTCAGCACATCATCAGCACCGGAAGACTTTGCAATGCTGACAACTATTCGTCGTCCACGGACGACTTTCTGGCGCCGGTCCATAATACCGATCTGAATCTGACATGTCACACACGCAATGAACTCATGTAGTTATCACAACAACTGCAATAATCAATGGCCTGCATCACTAATTGGTAGTTAATGTCAAAGTTAGGTATGGTCATCAACCGTAATTAAAAGGGAAGGAAAGCGTTTTTTTACATGGTGACTTAATTTGTACATACACATTCCCCGAATATATATCTGACATTTATGTCTCTGGTTTATGCAATTAAAAGAGTGAAACAAAATTTTGAAAAGTCGTCCGTCGTTAATCATTTACTGTTAGTTGACGCATGATGACGTCACGGGTTGTACCGATTGTGGAAACAATGGCTAGTAACACCTCGCTGCTCACTAGTGAAAATGTTTCCGGTGTTCATTGCGTTGATCCAGGATACAAAAATTACTTTTGCAAGGATATAAAGAAACGTTAGTGTTCACAGTTTGCTGTCAGATAAACACCAGTTATTGAGGAGATGGCTTCAGTCCCTGGAAAACCCATTGTCAGACCCAGTAGTCTCTGAGTCAGCGTCATCGTGACAGTTCACGCTAGCAGATGTCGGCTCGAAAGCGTAAGGTTCTGGAAAACTTCCTCAGACTGTAGAAACCTTTTCTTCACTATCAGAACTATCACTGGAACCTCTAGATTATCTGCGACTGGCCATGTTTACATAATCAGTCCAACCAGTGACGTCATCATGCGTCAATCGACAGTAAATAAGTAACGACGGGCGACTTTTCATAATTAAGTTTGACGCTTATAATGCATAAACCATCGACATAAATGTAACATATAAACATGGACAGTATATGTACAAATTAAGTGGCCATATAAAAAACGTTTCCCTTCCCCTGTAATAATTTGGAACATAAAAAATGCTAATTGCTGCAGTTTTATACGTGGACAACACAGGCTGATCACATTTTCACATCACAAATACTGTTGTACTGCATACCAATTCAACTCGCCACCCAGCACTGAATATCTGATCAACTTGACTGACGATGGGTTAAACTATTCGGTGTTTGACATACAAAATGGTCAATGATGTCTGCGGCATGGTAGAAAATTTGGCAGCAGATCAAGTGGTTAATGATTCACAAATGAAATCATGGTAGACAGTGTCATATGGTACAGTGTACTACGGTAACTGGGCCCGACATAGAGTAAGTAAGCAAGAACGATTACAGTGTCCAAAGCAACTGCAGTCACTGCGCAGGCACTGTACAATCACAGGGGTAGGAAATGTTAAACAGGTGAGTTTAAGCCAGGACCGGAAGACTGCAACAGAAGTTGCGGAAGTAACTACGTTGATTGAGAGCAAACGTGTTACCACTAAGCCATGCCACCAACCAACCGACATGTCATACTCAACTCAACTCAAATCAGGTTTATTTAAAACCTGAAGCCGAAAGGCTAAAAAAGATACAATGCAATGCACGGACAAACAATTTTAAAAATGCAATAAACGAACGCAATACAAAAATATACAGCAAATAGTCCATTGTTCGCAAACAGTCCCATCAGAACAACACCTCGCCTCTGATGATCATTACAGACATCAATACACATCAATATACAGTGCAGTTAGTGATATTTTGTTTATTCTATTACTGATATTTAGCCACGGCATAGTGAATAAAAGATCGATATTTATTAGTCTTAGTTAGTGGTATTGGGTAAGCATTGAGTGTATCAAATTGACAACGGCATTAAGTAAAATAACTCACTCTGACATTGTCAGTCAAGCATTCCACTTGACGACGACGTCTTTTGGGAACAAAATGATCCTGTCGTTGTGATTCCTTGAGTTTACGATACTCCTCGAAGGAAACAGGTGCGGAACCACGACCATGACCACTCTGGATCTGTGCATGCAAAGCAAGTTCAGACTGTGTTATGTCATAAGTGCACTTCGCATAGTCACATTTAGCACACAAACACCTCGCCATGATGTGCATGTCATTCATACCTGTGACAATAGGGATGACCACAAGAGTGGCACACAGTTACAATTCGATTTGTCAAAGTTCCTAAAAGCAGGGATTGCACTGACTGGGACTTCAAATCTTAATTGCACGGTATTCAATCGTACACATTTTATGTTTGGTTGACACTGTGTACACAGGAGCAATGGAGCATTCTATGTACACAAAGATACTATGTACACGATGTCAGTATGAGCACCATGTGGCTAAATTTCGTTCACTCTGACAATGATAGTTGACAAAAAACGGGTTGTAGTCTCGGTCTGGAATGTCTCGTTCTCAAGACGGTCTCAAGGCATTTTTTGGAACGTCTCGGTCTCGTCTCCGACTCAGACTCTGACGTCTCGGTATCGTCTCAGTCTCTGCATAATCTAATTTACACAGAACTGCAAAGTTCAAACTTAGGACTATAAATAAAACATCTCTATTCTCCACAGAGACACTTAGGCCACCTGGCCTAAGTAACTTTGTAGAGAAATGGTAAATGGTAAATGGCTCCCTGATTTTATAGAGCGCTTGAAAGCGTCAGCATGGCATCAGCTTTATCTACCGCTCTTACCATTTACCCATGACAGATCCGAGTCCATCAACGCTGACAGTCTTAAACTCCAACTTCTTACAGCTCGGAAGAAGGAGTGGTGGCCGGCCACAGCCGACAGTTTACCCCAGGCGGTTTACCTGACAACTGTGAAACACACTGCGTTAGTGGGAATCGAACCCACGACCTTCCGATCGTGAGTCAGACGCACTACCAGTTGTGCCACCGAGACCGAGAATAGAGGTTTTCGTCTGTTTCTGAACTGTGAACTGTTTAACAATAGCACTTAAAACATGACTGTCGTGGACGTGAATGAAGAATTGGTTTGCATTAATTTCTGCTTCGGGAACAAGTGATAATGTTTCAAAGTGCAAAAACAATATTATTATTGACACTGTAAGCTGTATGTGTATTACCGAAAGTTTAAATTTCAAAACAGCCAAACTACTGAAATTAAGAGTGAATTATACCTGACACCACGTCACATGCTGAGCCTGACACTTCTAGTTAGTAGGCCTAGTTTGAATCACTGGCACTGTAAACGATTAAAACACAGATCGTGACAACATGGACACAAACTCACAAGAGTGTGCCTATTTGTTGGCCTACAAATTATACAGTTGAAGCTGCAGTCACGGTTCATACTTCTCGACCGAACGTCTCGAGAGGTTGTTTTCAACGTCTCGTCTCGGTCTCGTCTCGATACTGTCACTGCAACATCTCGGTTTCGTCTCGGTCTCGTCACTCCGAAGTCTTGCTCTCGTCTCAGTCTCGAGACTCTGACGTCTCGTTGTGGTCATCATACGTCTCATTTACAAACCTGCACCAAAAATGACTAGGTGCTAAACAATACCAGGTTTGAAAAAGTGGCAAAGAGCCATCACAGCAGTCATAAGCAAAAATGAGCAATAAGGTAACCTTAGCCCCGCACTTCATACAGTATGCAGCCTCGCTGCTGTTTTCCATGCCACACTGGATGCAGAACATCTGTACAGAATACAACAGCATGAATGACGAAGTACAA
>Ga0209680_1000417_pt1 | contig 11589 bp, 3 predicted proteins | sample WorMetLIZISLAND1_FD_187413 | JGI IMG/M metagenome (GOLD analysis project Ga0209680, IMG submission 187413) | Marine gutless worms symbiont microbial communities from Max Planck institute for Marine Microbiology, Germany - Olavius loisae LIZARD... ... | reverse complement strand
GCACCAGACACTTTCCATGGCCGTGGACTGATTGCTGGAAAGAACTGTTGGCACAGGCATGAATGGGTGTAGTTCGGTCTGCATTCATTTTCATATCTGGATTTTGCCGATGATGTCGCTTTTCTTACCGAACCACTTAAACTCCTCGTACTTGTACTTGAGATGACAGCATAGAAGCTGCATCTCGGGCTCAACTTGAACTGGCAGAAGGCAAAAGTCCAGCTTTGGTCAGCAGGGAGGATGAGCCATCAACAATTACAGTTACACTTTTTTGGCCATTGTCCAAGCATGGCGTTTCTCACTGTTTGGCCACGTTGTCCAGATGCCAGATGAAACAGAAGCCAAGAAAATCTTGGAGAACTGGAGGAGACCACCAGGATGCTCTCGTATTATGTGGAAGACTATCCAGCCAGAACTGAAATTCAGTAACCTCTCCCTGAATGAAGCAATTGACATGGCTCAGAATCGTCCACTCTGGAGACTGATGCTTTCGGTACTGTGCACTCCTAGTGATGCATGCCAGAAATGAATGATTGAATGTGTCTGTTTAGTAATTTTTTTCTCATGTCTTTCTGAATATAAAACATTGTATGTTTCAGCCCAGTGTGAGGTTGATGGAGATTTTGAAAAGTTTGAGGAAGTTGGTGATGAATTTTTTAGCAGCTTGACTGATGAGCGAATTGAAGACTTAAAGATTCTTCATGGAATCAAAGAGGGTTGCTGTTTTGTTAATATCAGTGTTAATGTTAAAATTGTTTGTTAGCATGGTGTTTTGTAATAATGTTACACGTTCATTGAGGTGTGAATAGAGGAATGTCTCTTCTTTTCAGTTTCCAGTCAGCTATTGCACAGATTTAGTTATGGTAGATGAATTTCCTGACAGGTGGGCAGAAGGATAGTTCAACCAGTTTTTGTGAAACTACTTCAGAGATTCGAGCTTTCAGAAATGACCGCTGGTTAAGCAGTAACTTTTAAAGTTATAAATAATTAATTAAACCCAGGTTGTGTCTATAAAGTGGTTGTCAAATCAACAAGTATTTAACTTAGTGTTCGCAGGAGATTAGACATGTGAAACTAGAGTTATTTGCAGTATAAAAATGAAATGTGTTTGTGCACAGTTATGTTTCTGTGGTCACATACGTACAAATAGAACCAGTTTTCATCCAGAATTAGTGATTTTTAAAATTTTAGTGAGTTTAAAAACGTTTAATTGTAATGTAATATTCATTGTCAAATTGTTGGCTATGAAATAAGTTATTGTTGGATATAGTGTTGTAAAACCTGACTGTTTGTGCATTTATATTGGTGACAATGTTTTATGCTTATGTTGTCTGTATAAAGAGGTGAAAGTTGAAGTGCCTCAGTCATTTCCATTTCCTTTCCAGCCTTATGACATTCAGTTGGATCTAATGCGTAAGCTGTACTCAGCGTTGGAGCTCGGAAAGATCGGAATTTTTGAGAGTCCAACAGGAACTGTAAGATTTGTTTCGTTATGATAGTAACAGCAACAGTAGTAGTAACATAGAACTGTTAGTACGAAGAATGTTGACACTAATGCTGAATTTTGTGGACAGTTGTTTATGTACTTTCACGGACTTAAATTTGAAGAAGAACCATATTGATGTACGGCCAAGTGATGTTGATCTGTTATGTAAAGTGACCTGTAAAAATCGTCGCCCGTAACTGTCTTGGTGGAGACGTTAAACCATGCTCAATCAATCAATCAATCAATCAGTTATGTAAAGTGTTGTACTGTTGTATATGATATATGATTGTTGAATTCTGACGTATATAAATATCACATAAAGAGACATCTACTGTGAACTTCATCAGTGACTCAGTCCGTCATCTAGGACAGTCATCAGTTGCCGACAGTGTGTCTAACAGGATTGTGTCAGATGTTTGCATTAACTGAACTTGTGCATCGTTGCAGGGCAAGTCACTCAGTCTGATCTGTGGAAGTTTGTCGTGGCTTAGAGATTTTGAAAAGCGACAAAAAATGGAACTGAATTCACTGCTGGACTCCAAATTGTATGTGTTACGTTGACACTATATATCCATTCAGCGGGACTTCGAATGATATTGTATTTGCTGTACATGTTAATCAACAAGATAAGAATATTATAAGTTATTTAAATTGCATATTTTTTTTGTATATTTTGTGAGCAATTTATTACGTACATTACTGTTTAAGAGTTTAACGTTGTGACAAAGGTTTAGTAAATGCACGTGCTGTGTACAGGTCAGCTGATCGATCAGTCGTTAAAGGAGCCAAAGAAGGTGAATTTGTTATGCATTAATACTGAGATGGAACTAGTTACTACTAGAAATAATCTGTAAATATGCTCCCCAGTGTTTCAGGGTGTTTCATAAACCTTCTGTTGCGCTGATGGCTTGGTGATTGAGCCTGATTACAGTTAGGTTGTGGAGTTATTTGCAGCACAGTTGTATTATTCAGTCTTGTTCATCTTTAACTCATTAGAGTGCTGGTCTCTTGACAGCTGTTCCTAGCTGCAGTAACCAGACAGGCCACTGGCTTCACACCTTCATTGGAGAGGAGTGATGCCAAGACATAGAATTAATTGCTAAATTTGGTAGTGAACTTTTTGAGTATGAAAAATATGGTTGTAAAAATTTGTTAAGGATTTACGCACCCTACTCCTTGGTTAGAGGGTTTGGTTGATTTTAGAATTATAACTTCGCCATGTTTGGTAGCTTGTGATCAAATGGTGTGATTGTGAAGAGCATGAGTATGGGCTGGGAGTCCAAGTGGCTTATGTTGGGGCCTTTGACTCCACACAACTCCTTCTTGTCCCGACACATTTTAAATAAATTTGATAGCTTTGCTGCAACGTCCCTATGGCTCAGCTTTGTGATAAAAAATTTCTCTTGTTGCATGGGGACCCTTTTGCACAGGTCGAATGGACTCAAACTGAATCAGTTCTTGGATGCCAAATAGCTAACAGGTTGTTAAGTTTTATTGAAATTAAACTGGAACCTATTGCTGAAAACAAGCTCACAAAGAGATGCAAATAATGAAAATGAATCACATAAGTTGTCAGCGATAATAATGGTTCTGTGAATTTGCTGCTCTTCAAGTGACTGCTAACTCCAACCACAGAGAGACAGTAGTGCTGAAACGTGTGTATTGATACTGCATCTTGCCGTTTGTTAGTCTCGATATTGATCCCTCCACAAGTGTTTGTAACAGGAGAGGAGAGGATAACATAAAAGTTACATTGCAATGTAATTTAGATTCACATAAAACTGACTATAACACCATTTAACACAAAAATAACGAATAGTCGTAAATTGTTTACAAAGCATTGTGATCTGTGAAAGAAGTAAATGTGGCATGAAACTAGTGGGCTGTAAAATAGCTTTTTATTGTTATTTAATTTGAAAACCGACATGTGTTATGTTTAATGTGTTATTTTAGCAGAACCAGACTGGATAGCTGAGTTTGCAAAAAAGCAGGAACTTGTGGAAAAGGCCAATAAACTAAAGGTAATGACTTTGAGTTTCATTAGTTAAGAATATTGGTCTTGGGATTGTTTTAGCATTTTCAACAATGTTGCTACTCGATGATATTTTCATCGCATTCACTGCTTTAATTTTATCCGTCGATCAACATTCATATTTGCTGCTATAAAATGATAGTAATGACATGTCCTACCATTTTATAACAAATTTGAACATTGTGTCAGTGTTATAATGCAGTTGTTGATTCAGTTCAGTAATCCAGTCTGTACATTACTGCGTACCGTATGCCGAGGAATGGTAGCAATAAAACAGTCGATGATTCGGCTTTGTTTGTTCTTTAGTTCCAAGTTCTAATATGGGGGCAGAGCTTGTACAGTCACATAGGCTGAGGCCACTTGCCCTTATTCTGCACCTGAGTCTTTGGGACATCTTGGTTAGGTTTTTCTGTTAGATTATTGTCTTGTTTAATATCTGCATGCATGTTGTATTATTGTAACACGGTGAGGTGAGCATGGTTAGAGTGAGGCCTGTCTGGATGACTAACCACCCTCCTTCAGTGCTTTGACACTGTTGGTTGGGTCATCAGACCTGTAAAAACCGTCGGCTGTATAACCTATATTGTGTTGGTGCAGACGTAAAACCATGCTCAATCAATCATTTGCCCTTCAGTTATTTTAGATTATTCTGAATCTGAGTCTTTGGGACATCTTGGTTAGGTTTTTCACAGGCCAGGTGCACAATCTGGAAAGGTATCGGGGAACTGAAAGAAAAGTCGATTATTTATGTGCAGTAATGCAGACTTGCAGTGTTGATTTGACCTTCAGATGTATTCTATGAAAGATCATGCAGTTAGCATGAGGAATTACCGTAGCAGTGTTATCTTGTGAAGTTTACTGCTGGTCAGTTCACTGTGGTGCTGTGTTGCAAGGCGGAGCAAGAACTCCGACAAAAACGAGAAGCTAAGCTGCAGCAGCTTCGCACCAGTCTGAAGCCGTCAGCAGCCAAGCGTAAGGTACATTTGCTGTGTGTTGTAACACTGATATCCTGTGTTTGATGTTTACGTTAACTACCGAACTAAACGTGTTGATATTTTGGAAATGTTTGAAGAGAATCTCGGATTTATGAGCATTGAGCAACTTTTGTTGACCATTGATTACTATTGCATCAGTGAATGTTGATGGAGAAAATGGTGCACAGTATTTCAATAGCCAGATGACAAACACAATAGTCAGTGTATTATTATATATTGAGTAACATATTGAATCTTTTACAAAACATTTGGAGTTGTTGGCAGATATATACTGTGTGTTAATGTCGGTTTATAGGTACCAGGTTGCTGATATGTGCTCCTGTGTGGTTTATCTTTAGACTTAGATTCAGGTACTTTGTGCGCTGTGTTGTCATGCCTGAAGCAGTACCACCGTTAAATCAAGTGTAATCTTAGTTGATGGTACTTTTCTGGAGACAGTACAGTTCAGGCAGAGTACACAAAGCTCTTCCAAAGTCTAGCAAAGGAAAATACTTTAGTTTGGGGGTTTAGTAATTTGTACAGCATAGGTGACACTGTTGTCGCTCAACAAAAAGTGCTTAAAGCATTGAAGGCATAACATTCTGTTTACTATTCTGCACATGCAAAAGCCCTGTGCTGGTCCCAGGAGCTATAGAATAGGCTCGATCTATCACTTTCCTGTCCGGAGAGTGTAAAAGGTGACTAAACAAGGTTTTAGTTTCATTTTCTTTAGTTTGTAGATATATTAGTAGTTCTCTTACATGGTTGTTTATGTTTTTTTGGAGTTATTGGTTGTCATTATGTTCAGTGTGTAGGTAGTCAAGAGATTGGCTCGGAATATCATCTCCAAAATGATCTATAATATTTTGAGCTGTATGTTAAAACCTCAGTCAACTGAGTTGCACATGGGAGTAAAACGGGTTATTAGACAGATTGTTTGAATGAACTCAGTGGGCTTAAGTACGTGCTGGAGCAATTGTTAAGCAAACAGTGAAGGTAAAAGTAAAGGTCTGGTTACTTGCTGTAGCGCTGCATACATGAGAAGACTTGTGAACAGCAACGCTTTACAGTCTTAGAAGTGGCAGCTGATAGGCATCAGCTATGTACTATGTTCGTTTTTCTTGAAGCAAAGATAGCGCAGATTGTACGATGTTGTGTGATTGTGTGGCTGTGGAATATCAGAGAGATCCACTGGATGAGCAGTTTGACGAGCTGTTCAAAGATGTGTCGGAGGAACTCCGTGAGAAGATCGACATGGAGCTGGCCGCTGACGGAGACGCTGACTATGACAACGACAATGACGTCTTGGTCGTAGAGTATGTCAGCGACGATGAAAACTTAGTGTCGGCCGACAAAGCAAACCCAGACAGTGAGATTGATGAAGAATGTGACCATGTATTAAAGGCAAGACATGTTACATCAACTCAGTTTACTGTTGTCATTTCCATGTCTGTTATAAATTTATCTGTCTCTCTGTAAGCATTTGACCAAGGTAGCATTTAGTTCACATGTATAGATGTTTGAATTGAATGTTTGTAGTTATATACGTCGTCAGTGATTGGCTGTGTAGATATATTACTGCAGTCGTACACACTCACAGCTGTCGCAGTTCGTCCATGAATTGCAGAAAAGTCCGTTCCATGAAGACACGCGTGTTGTTTCTCTTGGATCGAGACAGGCAAGTATTAGTCTAACTGTGTGAATGATATTGTATTGTGTTTGTACCTAGTCAGCTAAGGACCGTGGTGTGCTGTCCGTCTTAGCAGTCGTCAGCTGTTATGCTGAGGCTGTAGATGACAGTTTGTTGAGTCCATGCCTGTCATGGTTGTCTTGGCTTTCACTTGTCTAGTTGTAAGCAGTGATGTTAAACGAGGCCAAAGCTTCGGGGCCGAGGCCAAAGCTTCGAGGCCGAGACCGAGGCCAGAGCTACGAGGCCGAGGCCAGGACTATGAGGCCGAGGCCGAGGCCAAAAATAATTATGAAAAAGTACCAAATAATGATTAACAACATATAATTTAAGATTATTGCAGGAAAAATTAACAAAGTTTTGGAATTTTACACGATTACATAATAAGACAACGAGATCGAGGCCAGGCCGAGGCCAAAACCTCGAGGCTGAGGCCAAAGCTTCGAGGCCGAGGCCAAAATTTTGGCCTCGAGGACTTAACATCACTGGTTGTAAGCTGTACTTAGTACTAGACAACATGCTGAGCAATACGAGAGGTGCAGCCAGAGAGAGAGAGAGAGAGAGAGAGGCTTCATCAGACCAAGTCTTTGATCTCTGTTGACCATGTTAATGTCACGATGTTTTATTTGTGCATTCGCACTTGTATTTCTGTACCGCTGACCAGTACAGTGCATGTGGAATGGCTTTACGTCATGCAGCCTACTTCCCTAGGATGTAGAGTAAGTAAAAAGCTTCGGCTAGTTATTTTTGTGTTTGTATTGTTAGCTGTGTAGCTTGTAAATACATATGTGAAGTATTGCAGTGGTGGTAATACTTACAATACTACTAAAGACGGTATGTGACTTGAATGATGTTGTGTTGTGTCATAATCACTTCAGTACTTTCCGTGAAATAGATAGACTTTGTGAACCTGTTTCTAAAGTTTTTGTGCAACTGGACTGTTAAGAATTCAGCCATTCCATCAGTTTATTTGCACAAGTTATGTCCAGTACAATGCTACCGTTTTTACCTTGTAATCATGTTTCCGTTGTATTTTGTTTTTGCAGAACTTGTGTATTAATGAGGCTGTTAAAAGGCTAAAGGCACTTAGCCTGATAAACGATCGCTGTCTGGAGTTACAGAAAGCTAAATCAGGTGAGTTGAAATACACTGTGAATATATTAATGTTTACAGTTATCTGTGGTTATAAACACACCTTTTCCACCCAGCTCTATTTTGTTAAGTGACTGAAGTGCTTTGCATTTTCTCACTATAATCTTAATGTAATGTAATCCTCCATTAATTGTTCCGTCAGACTGCTTTCGCAGAGCAAGACTTGGACCAGACTTCCTGCACCTTTTAGTTCTGTTCTATTGTATCTTTATGGCTATATGCAGTAGATAGTTGGTGTGGATAACATGAAATCATTTTCTCACCCCATGGGCTAAGTTTCTGTGTCAGTGGACCTAGACTGAAACTTTTTTCACTCTCACACATTTTTGTTTATTGTGGTATGTGCCTGTAATTACCAGTGTGAAGGTGTCATGATGATGTAAGATTCCAGGTCAGCAACATCAAGTGAACGCTCTTCAAAAAAATCACGTTCGTCGGCCGTTGGAAGTGGATGTCCGTTTAACAAGCACGATCCACTCTTGGAATTCCGAGACCGACTTCTGGCAAGTTTCATGTTTGTAATTCTTTGATGTTTAAACTGTGAAAGTTTGAATCAAACATGAACAGTCTTGTGTGCAACAACACAAGTGAGAGCAGCAGATTTGTCTAAGAAATAGATTGTGTGGTCGTGACTATTAGGAGGGTTATCCTCAAGTTGTCATTTGTTGTGTTTTCACTATATTTTACGGTCATAATTAACTGGTTGTATTCGTTGAATTTGCTGGATAACGAGCATGTCAGGTTAGTTTTGGTTGGTGATGTGGCCTGCTGATAGCACTGGTCTCAGAGCATCAAAAGCCATCTTGTTTTTCGCCTTGCAAGTTGTATTTTTGTCTCATGTTTGCTGTCTTCATGTTTATAGTCAGTAAGATATAAACTACAGGTGTTGTTGACATTTCACTACACCTGTAACATGTCATGTTGTAATGACACGTGATATTTTAGATGTTGTTACAACCTAAACAAATATTTCATATTAGAAAGCAGTTGTCTCCACTGCTTTTTCGTGTCAGACTAAAAAGGTTTTGGTCTACAGCTTTTTAACAGTTTACTTAGCTACATAAGTGCACATGTGAGCACTTTTGTTTATTTTTGATGGCATTGATGTGACATATTTGGCCTTCTTTATGTCACTGGTTGTGTGGTATGTAGCCATAGCATTTTGGTCTGCAGTGTAAATTACAAATGATGCACAACGTTTAAGATGTGAGGTTGAGAGATGTGACAGGGACATGATGTGTTGATATGCAGGTTGATGTTTGTGACATAGAACAACTGGTTGTCACTGGTAAACAGATGAAAGCGTGTCCTTACTATGGAACCAGATATGCTATTCCATCGGCACAGGTTATTCCATGCAGCTGCTTTTTGGAAGAGTTTTGCGTTGGCAATTGGCTTTTACCAAAATGTTGATGCATTTGTCACCTCATGTTATGGTGAAAATGCATTTTGGCATCAACAGCAGTGTGTAGCATGGTATTCACATTACACACAGACATCTGCATTACTGTCTCTTACTAGCGTTGTCACTGGCTGGATTTCAATATGTTGCTGTGGCAACGAATAGTAATGTAATAATTTTTAGATATTCAGAATGACCATGTATTTTGTATAATAATGTGAATTTATTAGTTCTTAAAGTAGTTATGCAAGATATGAGTCGAATTGAGTAAGGCTTAATGTCCCGCTTGACACATCATTGTTATTTCAGTTATGCAAGCGAACGTGCAGGGTGTCTACACACCCTGTATATAAAATGTATTGTTTACAGTTGGTCGTGTTGCCGTACAATACTCTGTTGCACAAGTCGACGAGGGAATCGTGTGGCATTCGACTGCAAGGCAACGTGGTGATTATTGACGAGGGTCACAATCTGCTGGAGACAATCAGTAACATTCACAGCGTTGAAGTCACAGGAGCTCAGGTGATACATTCTGTAGTCACATCAGAACACCTGTAAAGCCTGGTAGTTCACTTATTATCGATGATTGTTGTTTTTCTCAAGTTGTTATAATTTAATTATTGCTATAAATTAGCATCATTGGTAATGTAAAAGCTGATCAAACTGCCAAATCTGCACTAAACTTTCTCAACATCACTGCCTGCTCACTACCGTACCCTGATATCACATCTTCTATTAAAAGACACTTATTTGCCAGTTGGCAACACCTTTGTCATAATTCAACTAGTAATAAACTCCATAACATCTACTATAAGTATGTATTAAACATTATGAAATTCATTTAAGTCATTGAGAACAAATGCTTCATAATCGTCTCAGAATAGGTCATACATATCTAACCCACTCTTACCTCTTAAATGATGCGGATCCCCCAATATGTATACCTTGTAATTCTGTATTAGCTATACTGATCAATTGTGTAGATTTTTACCTGTTGGCCTACTAATAAACTTTAAACTATTTCAGGCTTGATATAGCCGGTATTTGTATGCTTAAAGTGCCATAAAACTTTCACCATCCATCCGTCCATCCTATTGCTATATATCCCAATAATTTGCTGTTATTTATGTGTCATTACAAACAGTCGGTAACTGTTAATGCAATTATGTTTTATGTCGGCCAATGAAAGGAATTGTGTATTTTGTCGATGTTGTTTGCAGTTGAGCTGTGCTTTCTCTCAGCTGTCACAGTACGCTGAACGTTATCGGCTGCGGCTAAAAGCCAAGAATGTGATGTACATTAAACAGCTGCTGTTTATTCTCAGCAACTTCGTCAAAATGCTTGGAGGTTCATATTTTGAAACTTTTATCTTCTGTGGTGTTTGGCTTGTTTTAGCCATTTTGTCCTTCAAACAGTTGTGTTGATACTACGAGGGGTGATCAAAAAGTTCTCGGCCTGGCCTAGTTGTGTTCAGAAGAAAATTAAAATAGTATTTGCTACTTATAGTAGCAAGGCTCAGAACACGACATGCACAATATGACTGACTTTTGGGGCTATAAATATTTTGTGCATTTTAGTGGTCGTCGGTTGTTTGCATTTGACATGGAAAAATGCGAGTTACGCAGTGTAATGAAGTGACAATTTTGACCGATTCGTTCGTTCAATTGCATGCTTTGTTGTTCTGACTCAGAATCGAAGTTGTGGATGCACGTTTTATCCTGAATAACGAGTTGTGATATAAATTTTTGCTGGGTCACGTCGGTATTGTTCGCGAAGTTCTTCAGAAACTTTGTACCGTTGAGTGTTAGCATTCTCAACACCCATCTGACAGACACTGCTCATACGCAAAAAAATGCACCAAATATTTATAGCTCAAAAGTCATATTGTGCTCGTCATGTTCTGAGCCTTGCTACTATAAGAAGCAAATAATATTTTAATTTTATTCTGAACAGAACTAGGTCAGGCCGAGAACTTTTTGATCGCCCCTCATATAACATTGACATTAAGTAGAATTGAGGAATTGTCGTGATACTTGCATTAAGTGTTAACAGCATTGGAGTGAGTTCCATTATGTTGACTTATAAGGCTCATTACTTTGTGCTGTCACTATTCACAGGTGCTTTTGTGCAGATATAAGCAAGTTGCATAGTTGATACATAGTGATGGTGAATTTTGTTGTGAAAAGATACTTTGATTTGACAGGGAAAGCTGGATTGCAGCATGATGAACAGCCGCCACAGAAGCAAGGTATTATGTGAGATTTTATGATTTATTCATTATTTGATGCTGTTGATTTGACAGCATAACTTATGTCTGGCCAATATAAAAGCATTTTTAAGCAGTCAGGAAAGGCTACTTATCGGAGGCTTTTGTATCTGGATCCAATCTGGCATTGAGTGACTTTGCAAGAATAGTTTGATTAAATGAAAACAAAACAGAAGTAATAGTAGTAACAGTAGCAGTAATTGACTTTGATATGCAGTATCTATCTACATGTAATGTGATTGTAAAATGTTTCCATATTGATATACAATACACTTGTCTTTTTGATGATCAGTTTGCTTGCTTTTGTATTTGCAGAAAGTCGACTGTTGACGATAAACGACTTTTTGTTTGATACACATCTTGATAATCTGAACTTGTTTAAAATAAACAAGTACTGCAAACGCAGCTTCATAGCAAAGAAGGTTTTTGCTTTTTGTTGTTAGTATTAGATTTAAATCTAATGTTTTATGGTTGTTAGAATTTTGAAATGCTGTAATATCTCGATTATAACATACGCGTACACTTGTGTATGCAGGTAGACTTTTGACACCTGATTCCAAGGGTAAAATTGAAGTACATGTGTATAATAT
>Ga0209680_1000415_pt1 | contig 11591 bp, 14 predicted proteins | sample WorMetLIZISLAND1_FD_187413 | JGI IMG/M metagenome (GOLD analysis project Ga0209680, IMG submission 187413) | Marine gutless worms symbiont microbial communities from Max Planck institute for Marine Microbiology, Germany - Olavius loisae LIZARD... ... | reverse complement strand
GGAATCGCATCAACGGGATCGAGAACTTCTGGAACCAGGCGAAGCGGCATCTGCGGCGCTTTAACGGCATCCCGAAACAGAGCTTTCACCTGTTCCTAAAGGAGTGCGAATGGCGGTTCAATGGAGGTGATCACCGGGAACTGCTTAACCAATTAAAGACATGGGTGAATTCGAGACAAAAACGTCCTTAGCTAGGACAGCCCCTAAGTTTGTGCCTGAAGGTTGTGCAGGGAAATGGCGGACAGGGTGGGATTCGAACCCACGATACCCGCATTGGGTATACTCCCTTAGCAGGGGAGCGCCTTCAGCCGCTCGGCCACCTGTCCGTCCGCGCCGTAGCGCCTTGACGATATATCGCCCCCCGGGTCCGCGATCAAGCGTTACCCTGTCTTGCGGGATTCTCGGTTTTCGGTGAAGGTCTTTGATGCCGGCAGCGGCGGTGCGGCCGAGGCCCCCTCCTCCGGTTCGGAGATGTTCCATGAAACGATACCATCGGTCAGTCTTTTGAGATCGTCGACCGACGTCTTGAAGACGCAATGGAGGTGTCCGGCGGCGGCATAAACCGTATCGAAGCGCTTCAGCGACCGGTCGATGGCAACCGGCAACGGATGCGCCAGGCCGATGGGTGGGATGCCGCCGATGGTGAAACCGGTGATTCCCTTGACCTCGGAAGCCTGCGGGCGCCGCACCGGCCCGTCGAGGTTGAGGACCCGGCCCAGGTTTTCAGGGATACACCGGTGATCGCCGGCGATCAGCGCCATGACCATTCGCTGGTCGATTTGAAAAACCAATGACTTGACGATGGCGCCCAGTTCGCAACCGACCGACGCCGCCGCGTCGTCGGCACTCCTGGCCGTATCCGCGAGTTCGACCGCCGTGTCTTCCAAGCCGGCATCGGTCAAGGCCGTCCGAACCTTCTTCACAGTCGCTTTGTCGAGCAGCCCCATCGGCACTCTCCGGCCCCTAGTCCGTTAGTTGAGGAACGGCACCGCCATCCCTTTCTGTACCGGCTCTCTCGCCGCGATTTCATCATACCAGCGCTTGACGTGTTCGAAATCACTAAGATCGATCTGATGACGTTCGAACCGCGAGATCCATGGGAACGTGGCGATATCGGCTATCGTGTATTCGTCGCCGATGAAAAACCGGTTTTCCTCAAAGTGATCATCCATGACGCTATAGAGCCGCACCGTCTCATCATGATAGCGTTTCTGGCCGTAGGGTACGACTTCCTTCGGCTGGAACAGGAAATGATGCGCCTGGCCGATCATCGGTCCGACACCACCCATCTGAAACATCAACCATTGCAGGGTCTGGAGTCGCTTGACCGGGTCGGCCGGCAGCAGCGGGCTTGCCGTCTTCTCCGCCAGATAGATGAGGATGGCGCCGGATTCAAAGAGCGTCAGCGGCTTCCCATCAGGCCCCTCAGGATCGACGATCGCCGGAATCTTGTTGTTCGGATTGATTGCCAGAAAGCCGGGCTCGTGCTGCTCACCTTTCCCGATATGGACTTCGTGAACGTTGTAGGGCAGGCCCACTTCCTCAAGCATCACGGAAACCTTGCGGCCGTTCGGCGTCGCCCAGGTGTAAAGGTCGATCATCGTATTTTTCTCTCCTGACTGGCCGCCGGCGTTTCAGCAGCCCCCTCGTCTCCCCCTATCATCGACTGCCGCCACGTTGCAAACAATGGCGTTTTTGGGCACGCCTCCTTTATAAACCGTTCACTTGCCCTTGCTTACCTCAGCACAAAGTTGGACAATTGGCGCTCAATCAATAAACGGACAGGTTGAAAACGTAGGAGACGAAAACAACGAAATCAATAATTCTCGAGAGGCCCTTCGTGCCGCGGAAGCCGCCCTCGAATATGCTTTGGAACGCGAAAAAGCCCTCATTACCGTCCAACGTATGCGTATGGCCGAAATGGCCCATGAACTGCGCTCTCCCCTGACCGCCATCGCCGGTTTCGCCGAACTGACAATGAACGAACAGTTCGGTCCCATCGACAACGAGAAATACCGAGATTATGCGACGCGTATTCATCAGGCATCGCGAATGATGCTGGATATCATCGAAGCACTATCATCGGAGAGTATGAACCGCGGATCATCCATGTCCATACCGACCGGGCCTGTCGATGCCGGCAAGATCATAAGTGGCATCGTCGATCTGTTTGTCGACATGGCCGACGAACGGGGCATCGATCTGAAGGCTACCGTGGCCGATGATTTTCCCCTACTCGATACCAACGCCACGCGTCTCAATCAGATTCTGGTCAATTTGGTATCTAACGCCATCAAGTTCACACCGGAAGGCGGTACCGTCGAAATCCAGGCCCAGGTGGACCCGGAGTCGGGCGCCGTCATCCTGGTCGTCCAGGACGACGGTGTCGGGATGTCGGAACAAGAGATGGTCAAAGCCCTGGAACCTTACGAGCAAGGATCAAAGGACTCGCCTCATGGCGATACCGGCACCGGTCTTGGCCTGACCATTGTCGACCGGCTGGTTCGAGAGATCGGCGGTGAGTTCGAAGTCAGTTCCGAAAAGGGAAAAGGGACGGTCGTTCGGATTAGGCTGGCCATATCCTCTTCAGGCGATACACCTGCCCAGACCGGCGATGGTTTCGAGCCGTTCAGAGAGCGTTTGTGAACAATTTTTGTCAGGCGACGGGTACCCGCCGCGACAAGTTCCGGGCGGCCGTGATACAACTGGCAGCCCCTACAATCGGCTATCCAGAAAGGTGACCGACATGCCGCATCCAAGCCCTCAAAGATCGTTTGCACTGGTTCTCTTTATAGCGTTTCTGCTGTTGCTTCCGATTATTGAAGCGCCATCCGCCGCCGTCGACGGAGCGGTCGAGGTTGCGGCCGGCAATACGGTCATGCAGTGCATGGCCAACTGCATCCGTCATGAGGGAAACACGGCTTCCGCCAAGGACACCTGTAAATTGAGGTGTGGCAACGTCGCCAATCCCTCCCAAGGGGGGCGTAAACAAGATTGCATGGGCACCTACAAAGCCTGCAACCGCGCCTGTGGAAAGTCGGACAAGGCCTGTAAAAGTGGCTGCAAAAAGAGCCTGATGAACTGCAGTTGATCCTGGGTGATCGAACGCCGGCTGCGACGAATCGCTCTCCTTAGAGGTTTGCCATCACTTTCGTGAGCGTCGTTTCGAACCGTTCAAGCTGCTCTCGGTTGCCCGGAAGTCCAATGCGCAGCGCCCCCGGTATTTCCAGGAACACTCTTGTCAGGACCCCTTCCCTGGCGAGCGCTTCATAAAGATCCGCGGCTTTCGGGTGCCGGACGAGGCGGAACAGCGCCGTCCCGCCGATCCTTTTGAAACCGGCGCCGGCCAATAAAGTGTCGAAGACCTCCGCCTGTTGGCGCAGTTGGTGGCGGTGGTCGCCAATCCAAGACACATCCGAAAGAGCCCGTTGACCAATCGTCAAGGCCGGCCCGGAAACGGCCCAGGGGCCGAGGCGGCGGCGCAAGTCCGTTCCGATCGACTCGTCGGCGAGGGCAAATCCTAGGCGCACCCCGGCCAGGCCGAAGAATTTCCCGAATGACCGGAGAACGACGATTCCGGGCTCGCCACACCAGTCGGCGACGCTGGCGTCGGGATTCAAGTCGGCAAAGGCTTCATCGACGACTAGCCAACCACCGCGACCGGCCAAGCGCTGATATAGGGACATCAGGGTGCCGCGGGCCAGGATCCGGCCGTCGGGATTGTTCGGATTGACCGTGATAAGGACGTCGACGCCTGAGGGTATGTCATCCGCCGCAACTTCCGCCACATCGTGACCCGCTGCGCGCCAACGATAGGCGTGCTCTGCGTATGTCGGGGCCAGTATCGCCACGCGCGAGCGCGGTCGTGTTTCGGCAAGGGCACCGATCAGGGCTTGCGAGCCGGGCGCGGCGACGATGGATGCCTTTACGGCTCCATAATAACCGCGTGCAGCCTCGATCAAGCGGTCTTCTCGTGCCGCGTCGGGAAGGCGCGTCCAGGCGTCGAGCGGCAGCGGCGGCAACGGATAAGCGTGGGGGCTGATTCCCGTCGACAGATCCAACCAACCGGCCGACGGTTCTCCGAACCTCTCCGACGCCGCTTTCAAGTCGCCGCCATGCACCACTGCAGTTTCTTCGGTCATCGGGCACGCTCCTGACGCCCGACCGGCGGGCGCATTGTTTCACATTTGTTAACATGGCCAATAGATGCCGTTCATAACGACGACAATCGGACACGGTATTTATGACACCTATAAGGACAACCTCGCCAGCGCGACAGGACAATGGGGCCAATATGATGTCGAGAACCGTGATGATCGTTGAAGACAACGCCATGAGCATGAAGTTCTTCAACGATCTGCTCGAAGTATCCGGGTATCGGACGTTGCTTTCTCGTGGCGACGATGATGTCGAAACGATGGCGCGCAACTATCAACCGGACCTCATTCTCATGGACGTGCGCCTGAAACACCGTTCCGGCCTCGACATTGCCCGCGAACTCAAAGCCCGCTCCGATACGAGAACGATCCCTATCGTCGCGGTGACCGCATACGCGGATCATGGTGCGCGTGAACGCTGCCTGGAAAGCGGATGCGACGACTACCTCTCGAAGCCCGTCGGCGTCGATAAACTGCGCCGCACCGTCGGGCATTACGCCAAGAAGCCGAAACTGCGGCTCGTTGTTTCGAACTAAGCCCCCTCTAAAGGTAACCTGTGCGACAGCCGCCCCGGAAACGGGGCGGCTTTTATATGGATTCAGCGCGCCGAGACGTCATCCCGAGGGCAGGTCCGTGAGTCCGCCCTTGATCAGCCCAAAGAACGTCGGCGGCCGGTCTGATCCCGTGAAGTGCCACCCCATATGGGCACCGCATCCCCTACACAGCGCATAGACCCACTCGTAGCCTTTGAACCAAGTGAACTCATCGGTCGGCTCGCCCTCGCAAGCGGCACCGGGCGCCTCGGAGAACAACAATATGCGGAAAACCCGGCCGGCCGGGTTGAAGAAGACATGCTCGTGACCATCGACGGCGGTGCGCCAGCGCCCGCGCGTGATCAGATGACCGCAACCGGCGCAATAGATGGCATCGTCGGTGGTCTCGTCGGTGTCCGGCTTCTTTTTGTCTTCCGGCGTGATTTGCAGCATCATCGAATCCCGGCCATCGGATCGGGCGCGCACGCACTATCATACCCGACGACGTCGACCGATCACACTTGGTGATGCCCGGACCCGAGATTCAGGTCTTGAGTTTGTCGCTGAGCAGTTTGTTGACCGCCTGCGGATTGGCCTTGCCCTGAGAAGCCTTCATGACCTGGCCGACGAACCAGCCGATGGTCTTGTCGTTACCGTCCCGTACCTGCTGGGCCTGGTCCGGATTGTCGGCGATCACTTGGTCGACGATGGCTTCGATGGCGCCGGTGTCGGTGATCTGCTTGAGGCCTTTTTCCTCGACGATGGCCTCCGGATCGCCGCCGGTCTCGAACATGATCTCGAAGACGTCCTTGGCGATGCGCCCGGAGATGGTGTCGGCCTTGAGGAGATCAAGCAACTGGCCTAGGGACTGGGCGGAAACCGGACTTTCGGAGATCGACTTGCCGGCGGCGTTCAAATGACCGAACAGGTTCGAAATGACCCAGTTGGCGGCTAGTTTCGGATCGCGGCCATCTGCCACGGTCTCGAAATAGTCGGCCGTTTCCTTCTCGGCGACGAGGACGCCGGCGTCGTAGGCGGATAGCCCCAGTTCGTCCATGAAACGCTGTTTCTTCTGGTCGGGTAGTTCCGGAAGCTTCACCGCGCTGGCGTCGACGTAAGCTTGGTCAATATCCAGCGGTAGCAGGTCCGGATCCGGAAAATAGCGGTAATCGTGAGCGAACTCCTTGGCCCGCATGGAGCGGGTCTCGCCCCTGTGGGCATCGAACAGGCGCGTCTCCTGGACGACCTCCCAGCCCGATTCCCATACCTCGACCTGGCGTTCGGCTTCGTGCTCGATGGCCTGCATGATGAAGCGCACCGAGTTGACATTCTTGATCTCGGCCCGTGTGCGCAGATCCTCGCCGGGTTTACGAACGGAGACGTTGACGTCGGCCCGCATGGACCCTTGCTCCATGTTGCCGTCGCAGGTGCCGAGGTAACGCAGGATCGAACGCAATTTACGTAGAAAGACGCCGGCCTCGTCAGGCGAACGGATATCCGGTTTGGAGACGATCTCCATCAAGCAGACGCCGGATCGGTTGAGGTCGATGAAGGACCGCCGCGGGTCCTGATCGTGCATGGACTTGCCGGCGTCCTGTTCCATATGCAGGCGTTCGATCCCGACGTCGTGGGTCGAGCCGTCGTCGAGATCGAGGGTCACCGTTCCTTCACCGACGACCGGATATTCGTACTGCGAAATCTGGTAACCCTGCGGCAGGTCGGCATAGAAATAGTTCTTCCGCTCGAAGACCGAATGCAGGTTGATCTTGGCCTTAAGGCCGAGGCCTGTCTTCACCGCCTGTTCAACACAAAACGCGTTGATCACCGGCAGCATGCCCGGCATCGCCGCGTCGACCAGCGACACCTGGGTATTGGGATCGGCACCGAAGGCCGTCGCCGCGCCGGAGAACAACTTGGCCCCGGAGACCACTTGCGCGTGGACTTCGAGCCCGATAACGACTTCCCAATCCCCCGTATCGCCTTGGATGAGGTAGGTCATTGGCCGCCTCCCCCGCCCGGCTTGACATCGAAAGCGGCCTGACTTTCGAGGACCCCGGCGACGCGGAACATGGTCTCCTCGTCGAAGGCCCGACCGATGACCTGCAAGCCAAGCGGCAGCCCTTCGTTGCTCAGCCCGGCCGGAACCGATATGCCGGGCAGACCGGCCAGCGACGAAGGCACCGTAAAGACGTCGTTCAAATACATGGCGATCGGGTCGTCCATCTTCTCACCGATGGCGAATGCTGCCGAAGGCGCCGTCGGCGTCAGGATGGCGTCGACCGTCTCGAAGGCTTGCTCGAAATCACCGGCGATGCGGGTGCGCACCTTCTGAGCCTTGACGTAATAGGCATCGTAATACCCGGCGGACAATACGTAGGTTCCGATCAGGACGCGGCGGCGCACCTCGTCGCCGAACCCTTCGGCCCGCGTGTTTTCGTACATCTCGTCCAGGCTTTCGCCGTCGATGCGCAAGCCATACCGAACGCCGTCGTATCGCGCCAGGTTGGACGACGCTTCGGCCGGCGCGACGATGTAGTAGGTGGGCAGAGCATACTTCGTATGCGGCAGGGAAATATCGATGATCTCTGCGCCGGCATCGCGCATCATTTCCGCACCCTTCTGCCACAAGGCTTCGATCTCACCCGGCATGCCGTCCATCACATATTCGGCCGGAATGCCGATCTTGAGGCCGCGAATATCGCCGGTCAGTGCGGCTTCGAAATCCGGCAGGTCAAGCGGAGTCGATGTCGAATCCTTGGGATCGTGGCCGGCCATCGCCTGCAGCATAATGGCGGCGTCCCGCACGGACTTGGTCAGCGGGCCGGCTTGGTCGAGGCTCGAGGCAAAGGCGACGATACCCCAGCGCGAACAGCGGCCGTAGGTCGGCTTCATGCCGACGATGCCGCAAAATGATGCCGGTTGGCGAATCGAACCACCTGTATCGGTCCCTGTCGCGCCGAGGCAAAGGTCGGCCGAGACGGCCGCCGCCGAACCGCCCGACGATCCGCCGGGCACTCGATCCTTGCCGTCCTCCAACCGCCAGGGGCTGAGCACCGGACCGTAGTGCGATGTCACGTTCGACGACCCCATGGCGAACTCGTCGAGGTTGGCCTTGCCGACCATGACGGCACCAGCATCGCGGAGGTTGGTGGTGACCGTCGATTCGTAGGGCGGGACGAACCCATCGAGGATATGTGAGCCAGCCGTCGTCAAGACGCCCTCCGTGCAGAACAGATCCTTGATCGCAACCGGGATACCGTCCATCGGACCACGCACATCGCCAACGGCACGGCGTTCGTCCGACTGGCGGGCTCTTTCGCGCGCAAGCTCTGCGGTTTCCGTGATAAAGGCATTGAGGCTCGAGTTTTCACCGATGGCCGCGATGCAAGCGTCGGCCAACTCAACCGCACTCGTTTCCCCAGACGAAAGCATCCGCCCGGCTTCGGCGATGGTGAGAGCATTCAAGTCAGTCATGTCACTCTACCACCTTCGGAACCGTGTAGAAGGGGCCCTCGGGTTCAGGCGCATTGGCGAGAACCTTGTCGCGGCAATCGCCGTCGTTTACGACGTCCTGACGTTTCGGCATGACCATGGCGGCGACGCTGGTCATCGGCGCAACGCCATCCGTATCGACTTCGGCCAATTGCTCGACCCAGCCGATGATGTTGTCGAGTTCGCCGGCAAGCGGTTCCAGGGACTCATCGGGCACCCGGATGCGGGCGAGAAAGGCGATGTTTCGAACCGCGTCCTTGTCCAGAGACATTGGGCCATCCATTCAGTGGAGATCAAAGAAACGGCGCCGCCAGCGAGCGGCGGCGTACAGGCGCGGAAATTAACACCGCTCCAAGACCTCCGCAAGCGCGGTCGGTAAGGCGTTTACGGTCGAAAGATGTCAGTTCGCGACCTTGGCAAGTTCGTTCCAGACAGCGTCGTTCCATGCGCGATAGGTTAGCCAAACCGCAGCATCGAGCGCGTCCGTTAATTCGTCGGCCTTGAACTCATCGAACTTCGCCCTCCGTGCGAAGCGGTCTTCTGACACTCCGTCGAAAACGACGCGGGATTTCGTCCGCTCATAGAGCACCGTCGTCGACACGACCTCCTCCATACTTGCCTCGAAACTGATAATGTCGACCGTAATCTGGTGGACCTGTTTTTTAGCGATTGTCGACGCCCCTTCTGTCATGAACATCGGCGTCACGAATTGCAGAACTTTGCCCTTCCACCTGCAGTCCCAATCAACCGCGTAATCGGCGACTTTGAAGAGTTGCCCTTCGGCCTCGCTTTTCCCTTCATATTGAATCGAATAACCGCATTCCGGCCGTCCTTTTTCCTTCAACGAACCGGATTGGAGTTTCTCCAAGGTGCCGTCGATGATCTCCAACAGGATCGGTTCGTATACGAAACCGTAATCCTTTCCATCTTTTTGCACGGCCACCCAAGCGCCTGTTGCTTTGCCGACCGTCTTAATTCGTTCACCCTTGCGGAACCGGCCGACCCGTTTGCTCTTGGTCTCGGGCTTCGCCCGCACGTTGACGTCCGTGGTCACCACGTAAATTCCGGGTTTCGGTTTGATCTTGGTGCCAAGAAAAGTCTTGGGGGTCGTCTCCGCCTTTTTGGATCCGTTTGAACTTTGCCCCACCGCGCCAGTTCCGAACGGGAGTACAAGACCCGCCGCAAGCACCGAAGCGACGGCGATTCCCCGGAAAAAGCGGGTTCCTAGAGCCATAGCAGCACAACACCAAAGCCATGCAATATCAGATAGTTATACATCATACTGGAGCAAGCATCATCCCACCAACCCTTTTCAGACAGGCCACCGGGGGCTAAAACACCGCATGCCTGTGGTTGCGATACATGACATCAAAAGCCATTTGGAACGGAACCAATGCCTGTTGGGGCTCGACCTCGGCAGCAAGACGATCGGCGTCGCCGTTTCCGATCCGGCTCTGATCGTCGCCAGTCCCCTTCAGACGATCCGACGCACCAAATTCACCGAGGACGCCGGAGCCCTATTCGCCCTCATCGAGGACCGGCATGCGGGCGGATTGATCCTCGGGCTCCCGGTCGCCATGGACGGCACCGAGGGGCCGCGCTGCCAATCAACCCGGCAATTCGCCGCGAATTTGCTTGAAAGGAGTGACATCGCCATCGCCCTCTGGGACGAGCGTTTGAGCACGGCAGCGATTGAGCGATTTCTCGTGAACGAAGCCGACATGACCCGGAAGCGCCGCGCGCAAGTCGTCGACAAGATGGCCGCCGCCTATATCCTTCAAGCGGCACTCGATGCTATCGGCCGCTGACGCCTTCGCGTCTAACTCGAGCGGCGGTGAACGTGGCTCCGGTCTAATTGGTCAGCGAACCGCTCGCCCCGCCGTTCCGGACGGCAACCAGCTCTTCCATACGGCAAAGGGCTGCGTGTTCGTTGGCGAAGGTTTCGACATCCCACTCATCGACCATGAATTTGAGTAAGACTTTCGCACCCGTACGCATAGCATCCAGATAATCGAGTATGGCGTGAAGAGAGCCGGCCTCGACGCTCCTCAGGTTAAGCGACACCTCGAGGCACCTCGGTGCGGATCCGACGACGACACGCACCATGCCGAGGTGATCGAAAAGAAAACGCCTATCTTCCTGGGATTCGGCGGAAGCGCAATCAAACAGAGTTTGAGGCTGGTCGGGTGCCGGCGTCAAATCGGCCGGATGCCAAGTCCCGAGATCGTCGATCCAATAGGTGCCGTCACCGGACGGCCCCCCTCCGTGATGGATGCAGATAACTTTGTCGCCAAAAAGTAGGTACATGGCTCACCTCGAGACGTCACAACCAAGATTAGTTCGCCTTCCGGGTGAGTACAATACAGGGAAATAAACTGAAACATTCCTGACGGATTCGGCACCAGCGGTGGTTCACTGATGGTATCCGAGCAGCTTTAACAATTCTCCGCCGTCCCTGAGAAAAGCCGTGTGGGCGTCGTCGTCAAAACTGGTCTGCCAGATGCCGGGTTCGATATCGAGCGGCGAGTCATCCCAGGCCAAATCCATGCAGTAGCGACGGACATCTTCGTCGTGTCCAAGACCGGCAAAGTCGAACAACGACGCGACGGGACCGTCGGGATTATCGACCAGATCTTCGCAACGGATCTCGAGGTAACGGTGCCGGTGCCGGCGGCCGAACGTCTTCGCAGCTCCGACACTGCGACTCCAAGCGGCGCCAAACTCTTTGGCAAATCCAGAGAAGGTTGGATACTGACGGGGAAACTCGCCGCGGCTTATCCCCAAATTGAACTCCCATGCAGAAACCGCCTCATCTCGCCCGTCTCTGACGACGTGAACGATTCCGGCTTCTGGTAAGATCCGGTTCAGGATTTCGAGGCCGAGAACGTGTTCCGGAGTCTTCTCGACGATGCAGGTGACTTCCATATCACCAATCCAACGATCGAGCATCAACGCAACGGCCGTGCGCAGCAAATGGTCGACGTCGTCAACCGTACAGCCGGCGGCATTGCCGGCAAGGCCGGCAAGTTGTAAGCGGTTTCCGATCTTTTCGGACTCGGCGTTGTATTCATCGACGGCCTTGGCAATCTTTGGAAACAGGACATCGGTGAAATGCCCTTCCCCCTTTGCGCAGGCATTGGGATGGGCGTCGAGGCACTGTTGCACCCAAGCCGTTCCCCATCGTGTAGCACCGACGATCAACAGGATCCGCTTTCTGAAGATGGTGAACCGCCCCGGGTTTGCCGGAGGCTCATTTTCTTGAGAAAGGTGAGCTTATGGAACCCAATGGATCAGTGAAGAGATATTCGCCGGAAGTGCGTGCGCGGGCCGTTCGGATGGTGCTGGAACACCGAACCTCCTACGGTTCGGAATGGCAAACAATCTGCTCGATTGCACCGAAGTTCGGTTG
>Ga0209680_1000413_pt1 | contig 11618 bp, 10 predicted proteins | sample WorMetLIZISLAND1_FD_187413 | JGI IMG/M metagenome (GOLD analysis project Ga0209680, IMG submission 187413) | Marine gutless worms symbiont microbial communities from Max Planck institute for Marine Microbiology, Germany - Olavius loisae LIZARD... ... | reverse complement strand
GCGTATCGTTGCCGGTGCCGCCGTCGATGGTGTCGTCGTTCTCGGTGCCGACGATGGCCTCGAAATTGAGGATACGGCCCCAGTCGTCGCTGCCCGACATGACGGTCGCATAGCTGCCGTCGTCGGCGACGTCGATGTCGACACCGGTGGCATCGGTGGAACCGGAGAAATCGGCCGTGTCGTTGCCGCCGCCGCCGTTGAGCGTCTGTGAGGCACTGCCGTCGCCAATTTCGAAGGTGTCGTTGCCGGCGCCGCCGTAGAGCGACGTGGTCACCCTCGCGCCCGATGCGATCTGGAAGGTATCGTCGCCGGTGCCGCCGGTGTTGGTGGCGAGATTGAGGCCCGAGGTGTCGCCGCTGAAGTTGTAGGTGTCGCCCTGGTTGGTGCCGGTCATGGTCTCGATGCCGGTGACCGACATGGTGATCGTCGTATTGGTCTTACCGGACGCGTCGAAAGACGGGTTGGAGAAGGTGAACGACTGCCCTTCCGTACGGCCCGACAGGTCGAGGACATCGTTGCCGCTGCCGCCGTCGATGGTGTTGGAACCGGCCAGCGACGTGATGATGATGCTGTCGTTGCCGGCCACGCCGTAAAACGTGTCGCCGTCATCGCCGGCGGATGAGTTCAAGGTGTCGTTGCCGGCCCTGCCGAACAGGATGTCGCCGCCTTCGGAACCGGTGATGTTGTCGTTACCACCGCCGCCGAAGACGATGGAGCCGAGAACGTTGTCAGCGTCTACGATGGTGTGGTTCGCCCAGGTGTTTGTGGAGGCAAGGGAAATCGTGCGGTTCGTCGTGTCGTCGTTGGGCGCCACGATCAGGAAACCGATCCCGCTTTCCGTGTTGCCATCCGAATCGGTGACCTTGGCCTCATGCGGCCCTTCGGCTCCGGAAGCGAAATTGATCTGTTCGATGGAGGCGACCTCCATGGTACCGAGCTCCCCCGTACCGTCGAAGGCATCCACCATCGTCAGCTTCGGCGTTGCCAGCGTCGAGTCGTAAATTCCGGATACGTCCGACAAATTGTTGAAGGTGAGCGTGTCGAAGCCGCCACCGCCGTCGATGAAGTCGTTTCCGTCAATTTCCGATTCGCTCAGCGTAAAGTTGGTGTCGGCAGGCCCGCCGATCAGGACATCGTCACCGGACGTGAAGTCGGCAGCGGTGTATTCGGTTCTTTCGACGTCCTGGTTGCCGCCGCTTCCTCCGTCATCATCGTCATCACCGTCGTTGCCATCGTCACCATCGTCACCTCCACCGCCTCCCCCTGGGCCGGTGTTTCCGCCCGTACCGGTGTTGCCGCCTGTCCCGGTGTTGCCGCCTGTCCCGGTGTTGCCTCCCGTCCCGGTGTTGCCTCCCGTCCCGGTGTTACCGCCCGTCCCTGTGTTGCCTCCTGTCCCCGTGTTGCCGCCGTCGCCGCCGTCGCCACCGTCTCCCCCGTCCCCGCCGTCGCCACCGGTTCCACCGTCGCCGCCGTCACCACCGTCTCCCCCGTCCCCGCCTTCACCGCCTTCACCACCTTCGCCGCCTTCGCCGCCCTCTCCGCCTTCACCACCAGCTTCTGCGGCGGCAGCCTCCTGGGCTGCGGCCTCTGCGGCTTGCGCCTCGGCTTCGGCGGCTTCGGCTTCGGCGGCCTGGGTCTCGGCAGCGGTTTGAGCCGATTGCACTGCTTCCTGGGCTTGGGTCAACTGTTCCGCGCCCGGCACCTCGATCCCGGCCGCACCGGCGGCGGAGGCGACGGCACCGACGGCACTGGTCTCGACGACGGCCGCCTGCGCCTGGGCAACCTCGGCGGCGGCCTGGGCGGTGGCCTCGGCGGCCGTGGCCTGGGCTTCGGCCGTGGCGGCGGCGGCCTGCGCTTCCGCCTGTTGCTGTGCCGCTTCCGCTTCCTGGGCGGCAGCCTGGGCTTGCGCCTGAGCAGCCTCGGCTTGGGCGGCCTCGGCTTCGGCGGCGGCGGCCTCGGCGGCGGCGATGTCCGCTTCCGTCGCTCCGTCGGCCTCGGCTTCTTGGGCCTCGGCTTCGGCTTCGGCCTGCTGCGCCTCCGCCTCCTGGGCCGCCTGCTGCTGGGCCTGGCCCTCGTTGGCGCCGGCGATGACGTCGGGCGGGATCAGGTTTTCGACATTGGGCAGTGCGCTCAGGGCATCGCCGAAGGCCTGGCCCAGTTGCTGCGGCGTCATGGTGAAGGGCTGCGACGGCGGCAGGTTGGCGCTGGCGATGTTGACCGCCGACAAGGGGATGTTCAGGGTCACCACGCCGGCCGCCGTCTGAATGGTGAACTCGCCGACCAGGCCGCCCGCTTCCGGCACCACGACCACGGTCGTCACGCCGGCCGTATCCGTATTGCCGCCGCCGGCCGAGCCGCGGATACCGATGGTTGCCGTCGGCGTTCCGATCTTCATGGCGTCGACGCCGGTCTTGGCGATCTCACCGGATACGAAGGTGAAGGCGCCCTGCAGCAAGGACAGGCTCATTTCACCCTGCTGACTGCCCGGGTCGTAGATCATCTCGTCCAAGGTCATGCGGCCGTCTTCGGCCAGCGAGAAGGTGCTCTCGTCGGCGAAGACGATACCGACGGCGCCCTCGGCACCGGTCTCGACGATGTCGCCCTGGAACACCGGGTCGCCTTGCGACAGGGTCGTCTGCGTTCCGTCGAGCCGCGTCACCGTGACCTCGCCGGTGGCGGTCTCGACACGACCGATGGGTTCACTGGCGACGCCGGGGGCGGCTTGTGCGTATTGTCCCGGCGCCTGCGGCCCGGCCAGGCGGGACACCAGTTCGCCTTTGAGGACGACGCCATCGGGCGTGCGGATTTCTGGCGGGTTTTCGAGACGGAAATAGCCCTGGATCAGGAGTTCCTGGCCGTCGGGGCCGATCAGCCTAAGGTCCGAACCCTCGCGAACGAAATCGGCACGAAGGAACCACGGTTCGCCCTCGATGACGATAGCATCACTGCCTGTTGTCGGATCGACCTGGATATAGGTTACGTCCGCGCTGGGATTCCCGCTCGCGTCGTCGAGCATTCGACCCTGCTCCCCCGCTTGTCTCGTTTTGATTTCGGAACCCCAAAAGCCCCCGCACCATAGCGCAAGACCGTAATCATTGACAGTTGGCTATGGCGGTCGGGCGGCGGCAGACCGACCAAGATGGATTGAAAAACCGTCGCGATGGCGCTACCCATGCGGTCCGGGGGCCGCGTCGGCTCACCCGGGTCAAGGAAGCGCACCGTCGTTGCGGAGGGAATACGATGGAATTCGTAGTCATGATGGCCGTTACGGTCGCACTGTATTATTTTTCTTCGCAGGTGCTCAACCGAATCGAGGCCAGCCGCGGCGAGCAATTCGAACACCGGACCGTCGTATTCTTCGTGATCTTTCTAACCTCGTTGATGCTGGCGTTCTACGCAATCAACACGTTTTTCGCGCCGTCCGGCCCGGCGCCGGCCTAGTCCTGGCTTCCGGCTTCCGTTAACAGTGACGCGTTGCCGCCGGCGGCGGTGGTGTCGACGCAGAGGTGGCGCTCGAGCACGAAACGTTCCGGCGACAGGCGGCCTGAGATCAACGGCACCAGCGCACCCGACCGGGCGGCGAGGCTTCGGCGGATCGAGCGTATCTCGCCGTCTTCGCCATTGAAGGCGACGGCGGCCAGGCTCTCCAGGCCCTCCAGTTCGGCCGGGTCCAAATGGCCGTCCAACGCCGCCACCGGCGCACCGGTAGCGACGAGCGGCGCCAGCCAGGCCGTCGCCTCGGCGCCGACGGCGACGGCACCGTTGCCGAGGGTCAAGGCCTGAACCACCTGGACGACAACGTCCTCCTCGCCCGGCCCCAGGCACAGCACGACGCCCCTCGGATGCACGGAATACCGGTTGCTCTCGCCGGTCGGGCCGGGCATGTCCAAGGCGCCCGGGTCGACCGATACCGCCGCCGACACCGCCGCGATGGCGGCTGGTCCCAGGGCCGTGGCGGCCTCGCGCAAAAGGGCCTCTCCGTCAACGGCCGCCCACGTTGACGTATCCGTATTCACCAGTGCATCGCTGACAGATTGCGCCGCGATATCCGTGGCCCTGCCGATGGGTGCGGCGCCATCGGGTCGGCCCGGCGTCATCAGGAAACGGTCCACATAATGGGGGCCGCCGGCCTTGGGACCGGTTCCCGACAGACCCTCGCCGCCGAAGGGTTGCGACCCGACGACGGCACCGATCTGGTTGCGGTTGACGTAGAGGTTGCCGACGCGGGCGCGCTCGACGACCTTCTGGACCCGGTCGTCGACACGGGTGTGCAGGCCCAGGGTCAAACCGTAGCCCCTGGCGTTGACGGCATCGACCACGGCATCGAGTTCGGCGGCGGCGAAGGTGGCCACGTGCAGCACCGGGCCGAAGACCTCGCGTTCCAGGTCCTCGATCCCCGATACGCGGAACACCTGGGGCGCGACAAACAATCCCCCTTCCGGCGCCTCCAGTTTCTTGATCAGGCGGCCTTCTTTTTCCATGCCCCGGCAATAGGCGGTGATCGCCCCATGGGCGTCGACGTCGATCACCGGGCCGATGTCGGTGGACAGCTGCCACGGGTCGCCGAGGCTGAGTTGATCCATGGCCCCGCCCAGCATTTCGAGGATCCGCTCTTCGACGTCCTCCTGGAGGTAGAGGATGCGCAGCGCTGAACAGCGCTGACCGGCGCTTTGGAAGGCGGATGCGATAATGTCGCCGACGGCCTGCTCGGGCAGTGCGGTCGAATCGACGATCATGGCGTTGAGACCGCCGGTCTCGGCGATCAGGGGCGCATCGGGCGCCAGGTGTTCGGCCATGTCACGGTTGATCGCCTGCGCCGTCTCCGTCGAACCGGTAAAGCAGACGCCGGCGATCCTAGGGTCGCAAACGAGGGCGCGGCCGACCGTGGGCCCGTCGCCGGGTACAAGCTGGACGGCGCTCTCCGGGATGCCGGCCTCGTGCATCAGTTCGACGGCACGCTGGGCGACCAAAGGTGTCTGTTCGGCCGGCTTGGCGACGACCGTATTGCCGGCGGCCAGCGCGCCGGCGATTTGGCCGGTGAAGATGGCGAGCGGGAAATTCCAGGGCGAGATGCAGGCGACGGGGCCGATCGGCGGGCGGCTGCCGTCCAGGTCCTTTGCCCGGCCGGCATAGTAGCGCAGGAAATCGACCGCCTCGCGGATCTCGCCGACGGCATCGGCAAGCGTCTTGCCGGCCTCGCGGGTGGCCAGTGCCATGAGCTCGGGCGCGTGGTCTTCATAGGCGTCGGCGGCCGCTTCCAGTTTCCCGGCGCGTTCCGCCGCCGGCGTCCGCGACCAGGCTTCGAACCCGTGATCGACCGATGCCACGACGGCGGCGACCTGATCTCCGTCGGCCTCTCTGGCGACGCCAACGGTTTCACCGGGCCGGGCCGGATTGCCGATCTCTCGAAGGGTGCCGCCGCCGTCCGCCTCCGTCGAACCGGCCGACCAGCGGTGGTTTCGAAAGTCGGTCCGCGCAGCATCAAGCCATTCGACGGTCACCGGGTCCGTCAAGTCCCAGCCCTTGGCGTTGAGTCGTTCCGGACCGAAGATACCGGAGGGTGCGGGGATCACTGGGTTGGCGACGGCCTCCCCATAGTGGTCGACCAGCGCGATCGGGTCGTGGGCGATCTCCTCGGCGTCGACGCTCTTGTCGACGATCTGGTTGACGAAGGAACTGTTCGACCCGTTCTCCAGGAGCCGGCGCACGAGGTAGGCCAAAAGGTCCCGGTGGTCGCCGACCGGTGCGTAGATCCGGCACCGTGTCCCCTGGTCTTTCAGAATGATGTCGTGGAGCGATTCCCCCATGCCGTGAAGGCGCTGGAACTCGAAGCCCCGCCGGTCGGCGTCGGCGATGGCGAGAACGGCCGCCGCCGAGTGGGCGTTGTGGGTAGCGAACTGCGGGTAGATGCGGTCCGTCATGGCGAGCAGTTTCCGGGCGCAGGCGATGTAGGCGACATCCGAATTGGCCTTTCGCGTGAACACCGGGTAGCCGGCGAGCCCCAGGACTTGCGCCCGTTTGATCTCGCTGTCCCAGTAGGCGCCCTTGACCAGGCGGACGGCGACCCGCCGGTCGAGGCGGCCGGCCAGGTCATAGAGCCAGTCGACCGTCGGCACGGCACGCGGACCATAGGTCTGAACGACCATGCCGAGGCCGTCCCAGCCGGCGAGCGACGGAGTGGACAAGACCGCTTCGAAGACATCGAGGGTCAGGTCCAGGCGGTCCATTTCCTCGGCGTCGATGTTGAAGCCCATGCCGGCGCTCTGGGCGAGCGAAGCGAGCGACAGCGTGCGCGGCACCAGTTCGGCCATGACGCGGTCGCGCTGGGCATATTCGAACCGCGGGTGCAGCGCCGAGAGCTTCACCGAGATGCCCGGATTGTCCCGGATGTCGCGGCCTTCGCAGCGCCCGGCCAGGACCCCGATGGCGTGCGAGTAGGCGAGGTGATAGCGCTGGGCGTCGGCTTCAGTCATCGCCGCCTCGCCAAGCATGTCGTAGGAGTGTGTGTATCCCTGCCCCTCGAGGGTCGCCGCCTTGTCCATGGCTTCGTCGATGGTCCGCCCGAGCACGAACTGGCAGCCCATTTCCTTCATCGCCTCACCGACGGCGCGCCGCACCACCGGTTCGCCGAGGCGGCGCACCACGCCGCGCAACGCATTGACGACGCCTTCCTCGCCGGGATCGGCGATCACCGTGCCGGTCAGCATCAACGCCCAGGTCGAGGCGTTGACCAGCGATGAACTCGATTGGCCCAGGTGTTTCCCCCATTCGCCGGGCGCGATCTTGTCTTCGATGAGGGCGTCGATGGTCTCGACGTCGGGGACGCGCAGCAGGGCTTCGGCCAGACACATCAGGGCGACGCCTTCGCGCGTCGACAATCCGTATTCGGCGAGGAAGCCCTCCATCATCGTCGGCGCCCCCGATTGGCGGACCCGCTCGACCAGGTCGACAGCCATGCCGGTAATCCGTCGCCGATCGTCCGCCGACAGATCGGCGATCGCCACCAGGCTTTCGACGGTCGCCCTTTCGTCGGCCAGATAAGCGGCATGGATTGGGGACCGTGTGGGGTTCAAGAGCTCAGCCTCCGATACCGGGGTCTTCCTGTAGGGCCGTCACCCGAGTCAGCGTAAAGAAATTGATGCAGGAAATGGACCTTATTTTCTGATATATGTAGGCAATTCGTATAATTTTTCTCCGATTTTTAGTCATTATTGACCGCAAACGGGTGATAGATGGATGATTTGGACAACATTGACCTGAAGATCATCGCCGAGCTCAAGGTCGACGGCCGCATCACGATTACGGAACTGGCGTCCCGTGTCGGTCTGTCGAAGACGCCGTGCCAGATCCGCATGCGGCGCCTCGAACAGAACGGCTACATCCAGGGATACGCGGCCATCGTCGACCCGGTAAAACTCGGCGCCGGGCACATCGCCTTCGTGCAGGTCACCTTGAACGACACCACCTCACGCGCCCTGGAGGCGTTCAACGGGGCCGTCGGCGCCATTCCCGAAGTCGAACAGTGCCACATGATCGCCGGCGGCTTCGATTACCTGCTCAAGGTTCGCAGCAAGGACATCTCGACCTATCGCCACGTGTTGGGTGAGAAGATTTCATCGTTGCCCCATGTTTCGCACACCTCGACCTTCGTCGTCATGGAAGCGGTCAAGGAAGCCACGGACACCTTGCCGGCGGCGATCGCGACGCGACCCAATTGACGACAAAAAGACCGCCGCGTGCTATAATACGCTCACGCATTCTCCTTACGATTCTATCGTACTGAGAGGAGAAAAACTCCATGGTCGTCAAGGTTGTCGGCAACCTCGCTGAAGAAGCGAAGGTTCGGTTTGGCTGGCTGATCCTGATCGTTGCCGCCATTTGCCTGGTCGGCGCGATCTCATTTTTCTTCTCGGAGGACCTGGTGATCGCCGGCATCGACATGTCCGGTGACGAGGATACCTTCGGATGGTACTTCATGGCGTTGTCCTTCGTGTTCGCCTTTTCCGGACTGTTCCTCGCCCTGTCCATCGACAGCGGTGATTGAGGCGTATCGCCCGAGAATCCTCGAACCGGTTTACGAGACACTTTACAATTCCTAAATATGTCGAAACGCAACCGCGTCGGCTTTGGCCCGACGGGTCTGGGCCGGCCCACGACATGGGAAAGACAATGGGATATTCGAACCTCGAACAAACGGACACCGGTTTTCTCGTCAACCTCGAAGACTGGTCGGAGGACGTGGCCCGGGAGATCGCCGCCGCCGACGGTCTCACGGAGTTGACGGACAAGCACTGGGATTTGATCAACTACCTGCGTGAAGAATACGTCAACAACGGCGGTAACCAGCCCAGCGAGCGACATATGGTCAAGGCCATGTCGGCCGCCTGGGACGAGAAGATCAGTGCCGGCGATCTCTACGACCTGTTCCCCAAACAGCCGTCCAAACAGGCGACCAAGATCGCCGGGCTTCCGGAAACCAAAAGAAAAGGCGGCTACTGAGTTTCGGCGCCCGGCTTGGGATTGGCCTTGCGCCAGTCCCAAGGCCAGTCGAAGGTGCCGCGCCACAAGCCGTCCTTGCGGGCCTCGGCGAATTTCTGGGCCCGCAGATAGGGGTTGTCGGCGGTCGGCTGGGCGAAGGCCCGGCCGTCGATGACCATCTGCTCGTTGATGTTGAGCCAGCCGAGGATACAGTCGGCGACCATGCGCCCTGTTTTGTCGGCGGTGACGGGTTTACAGGTCAACTTTCTACTGCCGATCACACCGATCAGGGCTTGTCGCGACAGGGCGCCGCAATCGAACGGCTTTTTCTTCCGGGAGTGGCAGGTTTGACCGAGTTCGGGCGCGTCGATGCCATGGAGGTCGATTTCCACCGAACCGATGACCACGGTATCGCCGTCGACGACTTTGGCGGTGCCGGTTACGGGCTCGACGGCGCCGGCCCCGACAGGGCATAGGAAAAGAACGCCGTTCAACAGGCCGCCACGGACTGGGGCGAGGATCGGGGCGAGGGCCCGGCTGCGCACGCTCGGGACCGTCTTCCGTCCGGTGTGGGACAGGATATCCGGGTATTCGCTCATTGGCGCCGCCCTCCCTGGTCGCGACCCGTTCGTCCGGCCCGGTCTTGCCATCGGCCGAGGCGAACGGCTCCCTCAGATTTATGCCTTTTGCCGCGGCCGTTGTCGATGCGGCGGTTTGATCCGCTGGCTCGCGCCTCGCCGGGAGGTTGAATTCGGCCCGCTCCGTTGCCTCTCCAGTTCAAGGGCGTTACAGTCTTCGCCGCGTCTTCAGGGAAAGGTCATCATTCATGTTTCGGCTTCCGTTTCTATCGCTAATCATCTTGGTGGTCGCGGTGCCGCTTTTCTCCGCGCCGGCGGGGGCCCAGGAAAAAGACGCCTACCAACTGATGAAGGCGACCGAGAGTACGGTGTGGCGCCTCAACAAGTTCACCGAGGAAATCGCCGTTTGTACGCTCAACGGAACCAATTTGGTCTGCACGACGACCGCCGAAGCGCTTTCACCCAAGGAAGCGGAAGCAAAACGAAAAATGGAAGAAGCGGCGCGCAAAGCCGCCGAGAGAGAGCGACGCCAACGGGAGCTGGCCATGCTCGACCGGATCATCCAGTTCGTCCGCGATTTGATCGGTATGGCCGCGGAGAGCGAACAATAATCGCCGATTCCGGCTCGGCAGCCGCCAATAGACCGAAACGCCCTCTCACCATTGATTATTTTGTGAAGCCCCTTTATTTGTGTGGCCTTCTGAATGGGGGGCCTCGGAACGTGGCTGAAATTCTTCCGCAGCAATTGCTCTTGCTCGAGCTCTTGGTCATGTCCGGCGACATTGCCGTCGCCCATGACACCAAGACGACCATACTCGGCCGCACCCTTGAGGAATGCGAAGCCAAGGGCTGGACGGTCAGCAAGGTTTTCGGCCAAGGGTTCAACAAGGTGAGCATCACCGATCAAGGTCGAATCATGGTCTCCCGGGCCAAGGGTACATCCGTCTAATCGGACGCGGTGCCGGCTTCGACCCGTTTCCAACGGTTGACGGCGATATTCCTCCTAACTAGACTGCGCTCATATTCGAAAACTCGAATATGATTTGCAACGCGGCCGTTTCAGGGATGGCGGCGTTCGAATAAGGAGGCTTCAATGCAAGTGATCGACCTGCTCGATCGAACCGCCCGCTCGCCCGTCACCGCCCGGCCGGAAGACACACTGCAAACGGCCGCGACACTCCTCGCCATCCTTGGAGAATTGCAGGGGACGAATTGCGGGGCGACAATACGGATATTTTGATCGCCCTCCGTCGCCGGTTGAACGAATGTCGGCGGTACCGCCACGACTAAGAGACAGGTCAGCAATCGCCGGCAAAGGATTTTGCCGGACGTCGCAGCCCGTCCACCGAATTCCCGTTCAAAAAGATCAAACGGCCACAGCATAAGCGGGATCCTTTCATGGGATCAGGTCGGTTTAAACCTTATTCGACCGCAAGCTTCTTTGGCCTACCACTTGTTCGCCTTAGCGAGGGAGCCTAACCTGTGTCTCGGGCAAAGTGGCGGGCCGATATGAGTACGAATATCGATCTCAGCGGACTGCAGGTTCTCGTCGTCGTCGACGAAGAGTTCTATAGGGGCCTCGTCGTGCGCCTGCTCAAGTCCTTGAGCATCGAGGGCATCGCCGAAGCGGCGGACGGTGCCGCCGGATTGCAGGCCCTCGAAGGGCGTCCCGATCTCGTCGTACTCGACGTGATGATGGAACCGATGAACGGTCTCAAGTTCCTCAAAGCGGTCCGCATGGGCATGAGCCGTGCGCCTCGTGGCCTGCCCATTATCATTCTCACCGGATCGTCCGAAGAGGCCGTCATGGGCGCGTCCCTGGCCCTTGATTGTGACGCCTTCGTACAAAAGACCGATGGTCGAGACGTGATCGAAGAGCGGATCGTCCGTGTGACGACGACGACCCGCGAGGTGAAAGACGCGCCGGCCTACCAAAGCGTGCGACTTCCCGAAGTCGCCGTGCCGGCATTGTCCGGTTCCGCGGTGGACGATATCGATCGACCCTCCGGCATAAGCCGGGATGTCCCCATATACGAGGTCGAACCCGGCGCCGTGCTCGACAGGGACCTGCTGACGCCGGAAGGACACTTGCTGATGGCCGCCGGCACCCTTCTCGCCCAGCGCGACATCGACCGCCTCGGCGACATTTCGGAGATTGTCGATCTGCCTGAGCTGCGGATTCGGGGGGCCTGACCGCTGTGGGTTTTCAGAACGAGTGAGAAACAATCTCAGAGAAAATGCGGCAATCCCCCTGAGTCTCAGAGATAGTGAGAAAACGCCTCAGCCGCTTAGCCAGAGGTCGCCCTAACCCGAGACGCGGACAAATGTGCTCCGCGACTCGCATGACCGCCTACCCCCCATTTGTATGGACCGACTGCCTGATGCAATCGAGATCTGCTGGATACCGGAAGTCGCTGCTATGTATCCGGCCTTTGTGATCGGCTCGCGGGCCGTGGCCATGATGGGAATACGCACGCGCCATGGGTCTCATTAGCGGATCGGTTGACGAGCAACCAAACGGGGGGTCAGACTTCGGGTGCGTTTTTTCATCCGTTCCATGCA
>Ga0209680_1000412_pt1 | contig 11633 bp, 9 predicted proteins | sample WorMetLIZISLAND1_FD_187413 | JGI IMG/M metagenome (GOLD analysis project Ga0209680, IMG submission 187413) | Marine gutless worms symbiont microbial communities from Max Planck institute for Marine Microbiology, Germany - Olavius loisae LIZARD... ... | reverse complement strand
CATATAAGTAGCCTATCATCGAAATATCGTGATGCATAAAGCTAGAAAATAGCTTGTTTTCTCCACCCCCAACTGACGTCCCTGCTTAGGAGGAACTCATCAGAATTTATGGATGAAACTTAATCTGCAAAAACTAGAGGGATGGGGCTACTCTTTGGTTAAAATTATAATAATCCAAACTTTACGGTTTTCACTGGTCCACTCGTGTGACGGACGGACAGGCAATAGCATAAAACGCGCTCTTTATTTGCATGCTATCCCACCTTAAAGTGAAATAAGTGAGTTAGTCAATAAGCAAGTAAGTTAACATAATTTCTTTAGTTTAGGTTTGCTTAATCTGCTGCGTTTGGATGTTACTTACAGTTACCAAAGACTTCAAGATGTTAGTACATACATTCAGCGACGGTTTGTATTGTGTAATTGGTAAGGTAAGGTATGCTTTTCAACCTTTCTTGAGAAATTTACTTCCAAGCACTTTGTGTACAGCCTACTGGCGTGTACATACATGCAGCCAGTGCTATCTAGGGCTGTTCCCAGTAGCTCCAGTGTACTCGAGCTCAATAAAGCTCGAGTTTTATTTTTGAACCTTTGTACTCGAAGATTTTTTGTAGAGGCCAAACAGTGGTAAAAACTGGCAAGCCACTTGCTCAAACGTTTGTCACACAATTACGGGACAAATTTAGCCTTGTTTGAGGCGATGCAAATCAATTCAGGGACTGTCCCACCCACCTACAACTACTTGATGGACTGTATGACGCACATGGCGCTGAGTACTCGATAAGTTACTCGATAGAGTACTCGAGCGGTAAAATGCTCGATTCGCCCAGCCCTACTGCTATTATAACTTAAGGCGGATACGATTAAGTGCTTTACTTTGTAAACATAGTTGTTTTCTAGGTTTAAAGTGTTTAATTACGCAATCGTGTTACTGTCTGCGATGATACGCAACCAGGACAGCCTTCAGCGGATGATTCACGACACGTTGTCGTTGATGTGTCGAAACAGCTTGCCGCACAGTGCCGGAGTTCGCATCCAGGGTCTCATTGGTATAACGGTCGACGGTGAGGTGTTCTTGGTCCAGTTCGACGAATCATACGGCAACGATGCCACCATCAACGGACACGATAAACAGCAAGTCGTTGACGACACGGCTTCACCAAGTATGGTCGAGCCAACGGAATCTGGTTCTAGAAAGCGCCGCAGAATTCCAGAAACTGCCAACGTATTCAGCATTGCCGCCGAACCGTCTGCCTCCGCCGAGGCGGACAGTGACGTCATTTTAATCGAGGATGAAGTGAACGACAACCACGTGAAGCTTGAGTTCGACCAGTTCTGCAACTCGGTAAACAATGACTGCAACTATGATCTGATGTTCAAAGCCGAAGACGGATTGGTTACCGCCGTTGATCCGAGCGACGTACAGTATCAGACTGAGAGGGTGAATCGTGGTAGAAATACGCTGCTGAGAAACATGTTGGCCAATGAGAGTAGTTACACATCACACCAAGCGGAAGAGTGGCAGTCGGCGTCGGTGTCATACGAGGAGACGACTGTGAAGACCATGCAGACATCATCAATCAAACCTGAACAGACAGTAGCTAGACCTCGCATAAAGCAGGTGATCATTGGCCTTGTGTGATTTATGGATGTTTTGCCCCTTCATCAGTTCACACCTTGGACTTTTCGCCCCCAATACGTTTTGCTTCCCCCTCCAAAGCCCCCTGGTGCTTGGGGTGAGTGAGTGAGCAGTGTTTTACGTCCCGCCAACACATTATAGGTTATATGGACTAAGTAAGCAGAAAACGTTGAGTACGTCCAGGGGTGAACTGGTGAAGGGGCGAAACGTCCAGATTCATCATTCTGGGTTTATAGTCTGTCCGTTTTTCTTATCATTTTACGTGGAGGTTGGGGATGTGCAGGATTTGGTTTGTTGGTTAATTGGCTTATAATTTCATATACGCATAATCTGTAGCAACCAGTAATTGCGTATTATGTGGAGTTTGGGTTGTGAGGATCAAAGGCTAGGGCAACTGATTTGGCTGGTTGTTTGTATGTAACCTGCAATTTAGGTCCAGTTGTCCATTAGAACCTGTAGTAGATGACTACTGTGCGCATGTGAGTACTCATTTGACTGTTTATCGCACGTGCTGTACTTTTAAACCTGTCTGCTAATCCGATGCACTATGTACAGGAGTACTGGAGCCAGCCAGCAAGACAGATTGTCCGTCGCTACCGGCAACGCCAGCAGCAGCAGCAAGCATTGGCAGCGTATTCGGACGCTGGCGACGATGACAGCCTGGTAGTAACGAGGTCGTTGCATGAATGCGGCTACCCAGACTGCGGAAAACAGTTTCACCACAAACAGCACCTACTGCGTCACCAGACTCAGAAACATGGCCGCAGGCCGAAGCGGATTATGGATTATGTGCCTGCAGAAAGTCTGGGTAACACCAGGCGATCCGATGTACAGCAACGGATAGGATTTCAGCACTGCTGGTATGGTTGCTCACTGCAGTTGTTACTTTATTATTTTGTAGCCCTCCATATGAAGCCGTATTAAGCAATACACGGTACACCATGTGTGCATGTACATCCATCTGTCTTGTCCGTTTTTAATTTGTGTTTTTTCCTGTATTTGCCAGAACGTGCAAAGTGAATGGCACTGTAGTGTATAGCCTAATTGTGTTGATGTGCGATTAAGAATCTATTCAACTCCTATACCATTTACTCAAAATGAGGAAGTCACAGAAAGTTCAAACTGCTAATACATATAATGTGCTTTAGATCAAATTTATTCAAGGCACAATGTACGAATTTTGGTTTAGTGTGTGCATAATCAAAACTGTCAGACAATGGCCTAAAAACTGGGAAACTGTCGCAGATGCGAGTGGGCCTTGTTGACACAGCTGACTGTGTCGAACTGTGAATGCTGTATTTGATATTAAATTAATTGAAATCAATTGATAATTTAATACTTACTAGGTCGACTCTGGACAGATTTCAGTATGTGTAGAGTATTTTTGAGGTGAAACGGTCCAAGGTCACTGGTGTCGACATGCTTTAGTGTGTTGAATAACCAGACTTGTGAACATTGATGTAAATTTTATATTGTTAGCAGTTCATTAACTTTAGGATTTACAAAATTTGTTTCCTTCCACTTTTCAGAATTTTTAATTTAAGTAATTTAGTTTTTGCCACCGTGTGTATTGATGCAGAGAAGTCGTGAATAATGGGTAAAACTACGCAAATTCACATTACTGCATGTTGTTAGTGTTATGATAAATGATATAAATTAACGAATACAGATCGAAAAAATCAGTTCCCTTTTTCCAATGAGAATTATCATGTTGACGCAAATTCATTGTGGTTCATGGTGGATTAAAAGTGACTGTGAATGCTTTGTTTTACCTGCTAATACATATAATGTGCTTTTAGATCAAATTTATTCAAGGCACAATGTACGAAATTTGGTTTAGTGTGTGCATAATCACAAGAAGCCAAGCTGTCGCTAGGATAGCCGACCGTACGTACTGCCAAAAATTGTAGCAATCACGCGACCTAGGCCACGCCCACTTTCAGGGAAATTATTTATGTGCCTGCTCGGCATTCCCAATACAAAGCCGCCTACCAAATTCGAAGTCTCTACCTCAAATAGTTTTGGAGATATGTTCGATCGTATACCAAAAATTGTAGGGTCACGTTACCTAGGCCACGCCCACTTTCAGGGAAAATTATTTGTGCGCCCGCTAGGCATTCCCGATACAAGCTGCACACTAAATTTGAAGTCTCTAGCTCAAGTAGTTTTCGAGATATTGCGCTTTAAGCATGTTGGGGTAACGAGTTTGACCTTTCAAGGTCGCATGAGGTCACCGTTAGTACGGTCGGCTAAAAACTGTCACCCATGTTAGACAATGGCCTAAAAACTAGGAAACTGTTGTAGATGCGATGTGGGTACTGCGGCGGCAGCCCCACTGCCGTTCAGGCCTAGAGACCCTGCCCTCTGTGGGAGCCGTCCCCTAGTCTCCCCATATTAGTGTAGACTAGGGGACTTGCTGTGCTTATTTTGTGTATATCGTTTTGTATCTCTATTATTGTCTGTGCATTTGTGTGTTTAGTTGTTTTCGTTGTTTGCTTTGTCTTTTGTAGATCTGCCTTCAGTACTTTGATACCGTTGGTTGGGTCTTTAATTGACCTGTAAAAACCGTCTCCCATATAACCTATACTGTGTTGGCAGGGACGTAAAACACTGCACAATCCAATCCAATCGTAGATGCGAGTGGGCCTTGTTGACATGGCTGACTGTTCCGAACTGTGAATGCTGTATTTGATATTAAATTAATTGAAATCAATCGATAATTTTTAAAATATTTACTAGGTCGACTCCTCCCCAGAGTCGACGTAATAAAGCTGGTCTCTATGTCCGTCTGGCTGTGCACAAAAAACTTTTCCGATTTGAACTTAATTTGTTATGTAAGTAGTGGTCGATGAGTGATACAGGACAGTATGCCATATGACCTGATCCAAGGTCAAAGTACAAGGTCACTGAGGTCTGAAATGTGCGAAAATGGCTGATTACATTAGGTTGTCTTCTGCACTGGTATGCATGTAATCAAGAGACTAATGGCGAATTATTATGATACTCAGAGACATTTATCTAAATTTTAACCGTATAGATTCTTGATATTCATCCTCGTTCAGCGTCACGTGACCTTCAGACTTAAAGAGTGTTCCACCTTTGGCAAACGAATTTTGCCTCTTACGAGGAGTCGACCTGCAGTCGCGTATGTTACTGTTTGTCTTAAGCGTCAGCTGATTTGTGGTGTCGTGCAGATGTTACTTTCTACTGACGTGCTTTGCCGCTGGTTCAGCTTCAGTTTGTGATAATTTGTTGTACGTCAAATAGTTTATTTTATGAGCACTCAACTGTGAGTGGTTTTATGTCACGTGACGACGTTTTCAAGTACTCAACTTTGTTTGGAATATTGTAAGATGTGGCTAAAGAGTAATTTTTACTGACTGTCTGTTGACTGGCGATAGTTCTGTCTGTGTTGCTTATTGTTTGTTTCAGCTTTGTCACCGATGTATGTGCACGTGATTAGTGTTAGACTAGATGTATTCACATGTCCTGTCACTCAAAAGGAGTGAAGGCCTCAGAGTTTCATCTACAATCATTGCTCACCATTTAGTTGACCTAGCTCGCTGAAATCTTGCGATGTGGCTGAGTGCAACTAAACTTAATTCACTTGTACGATGGTCTGTGGCCAGGAATCAGGATATGCCTTCTGTTGATGGCTTTCTAAGTAGTTTATTTATTTATTTATTTAATGTTCACAGGGATAACACGCGTGAAAATAACATCACCAAGGGCAGTAGCATGCCACTAACAGGTGACAAAAGTACAATGGTTGCATCAATGCAAGTTACATTACCAATACCAGAGCTAGTTATATTATTACCGTGCATTTCAGCAATTTCAGTTGGTTTTGTATTGGTTCTGTAAAGTCGACACTGAATGGACATTGAATGATCACAGGCTGTTGAACGTTGATTTGATGTGTTAATTCTCAGTGCCTTAATTTCAGTGTTATGTACCGGTCCAGTTTATTAACAAATATTAGGTATTTCATTTGAAAAGAAATGTGTTAAGATGTCCCTTTGACACCATATGGATACAGCTATAAAGCATCATGTGTCAGACCGGAAGCCGTAGTGTAATTTTTGACATCTGGGCACTCTGACACTCACCCCTGAGCGACAGAGTGCCCGGATGTCGATTACAAATGACGGCTTAACCAGATCTGGCACAGGATACTTTATAGCTGTAACGATATGACAACAGCTACTTCAGAGTTGAGACTCAAAATCTAAAAATCGTGATTGTCCTATCTTCTGCTGTAAGTACTTATGTGCTGCTATCTATCTCTCATCTGATGCCAAATGCTCTCTGTGGCTCTTCATCAGTTGCAGGTATAACAACACGGTAAAACTCATCATCACATCATATAATGACTTCACAATACAACACACATTAGTGCTGTGACGGTAATCACGATCACGTTCAAAAACTCGTTCAATTCAGTCCATATTCTGTGAAAAAAACTGCAGCTTTGGTTTCGGTTTAGAATCTGTACAAAACAGTCGTTTTTGAACATTTTTTGTGAAAAATAGTGCAGTATTATACAAGTACAACTGACTTGCCCCGCCCAGGTGGTCTTCACAGCCAATCACTTGATTGACACTGACAAATCGGTACAGAAAAATACACAAACTAAATACTGCCACAAAAACAGTATGGCCACAAACCTGCAATTTCTCTGAACGTTGCAAACTCAGGGAATCATTAGGGAATTCTGTGCAATGTCAGGGAAAATTGTAACAAAACAAAATAGTTTTTGTTCATCATTCAAATTTGTTTACAACGGCTGTTAACTGGGTAAACAGTATCATTACGATCTCAGGGAGTAGCGACCCTGCGCACTAAATGTCAACTAAAATACTATGCACTATTGATAGTTGCTAATTGTCGCGTAAAAGGGTCATTATTACAATTACCTTTTGTTGCAATAACCTACCGAAAAAGTAAGCTTATGGCTCTGGAAAAGCCTGTAAAACTCGGGTAATTTTTATCTACTATTTTGCGGCCACCCTGCATAGGCAAACGATGAAAAATACAGCAAAACAAACAAAACTACCCTGGTTCAGTCTTACGACACTCGGCCAGGAAACGAGATGGGCTTTTTCAACAATGCTGCCACGCCCACACGGGGTGGTACAACTTACAACAACAGAAAAAAATAAATGAAACCAGACCTGTGGGATTTGCATCTTTTTTGAAAAATTACCGTACATAACACATACGTATTTGAGGCAGGTGGTTCTTTTTCGGCTCCAGAGAAGTTGAGACATTTATATGGGACTTTCTCTTAGGGTTTGGAACTCCTCAGAGGTGTTTTAACGTTACGGTTAATGTGGGGATAGACACTGGGCCTGCCAGAGGACTTAGCATTAGGTAGTAACACGCTTGCCGCATGTGGTACAAATGATAAAAAAACTGTCAGAAAGCTGCAGTTTCAGTTTGGCACAATTTTCAGTTTTAAAACTCAGCCAGCACTAACACACTGTACTATATACTCTCACAACACATCATTAACAGTGGCTGATTGACAGTGAAACCAGCAGTAAACTGTTCAACATATATTCATTACACAAATACACACACTCAGACACAGAGATTTCAGCATATCATGTGTATATGGCCAGTATCAGTCCACAGACAACTGCAACACAGTGACATACGTGCTGTAAGCTGCAAGTAGTTAGCGGACGGTTCAAAACGGGCGACTCTAAATTAACAGGAAATTGAACCTATGTCATCCGAGTACTGTAAAGCCACATTTATAGCGACAACTCAACTGCCAGTTGAGTTTTGTCGCGTATTTTCATTTGCAGCACTCAGACAGCCACTCGGCATTTGCGGCAAGCAGCCAAGTTGCACACAAAGTTTGCAAGCAATGACGAACTTGACATTGCAAGATAAACTCAGCGCAAGAATCATAAGTCAAGTTCCAGACTCAACTTCAGCAAGTCATAGCTACTGGCAATTACAGTCTGGACATATGTACACCCGTTCTCCATAGAACTAACATGTCGTGTGGACCGCGAAGCAAGCTGTAACAACAGCTGCGTAATGTACAGTGCCCGCAAGTTCTGCATTTTCAGAGCCACAAACACTATGTGCCAAGAATATTGCTACCAAACTGTAAAAAATGTAGACAAGCGTGGAACTGGTGTTAAATTCGATCCCACAGCAGCAGCAGTATTTACAACGAGGAGGATTATATCATAGACGTACAATACAATCACAACACAACCAGTGATATACACAACAAGCAGATCACATGACACGCACAGACACAACAACAACCGACGAAGCAGATTCACTCGCTGTGTAGACACATGTACACTGCAGCATAACTCCAACTGCAGTTGGAGTACAGTTTAATTCTCCGCCCGACAAAGTCTAGGTCATTTCGGAGGCAGTCTTCACAGCCAATCACTTGACTGATACTGACAAACAAAACACTACAGGAATATAAAGCACAAACTGAATACAACTGAAAAAGCAAACAGTGCAAAATACTGTAAAACACTATTTTTTGTGTACATCTAATTCTCATGAGTAGCATTAAATTGTGAAATTAAGTACCCGTTAAAATTCGGATTGCCATTATGCCACAGCCCAGCAATGCGATACCGACCTCAGATGTAAGTTTGAGGACGGATTACACCAGGCAGAGACGGAACAGTTTTTACGGCTACTTGCGCAGTGAGATAGCTTAGAGCAAGCGGTTGCCAAAGCTAAGCAGTTTCACAATGCACAAGATATATGCAATGCGTAGTAATTGAGACCAACTATGATGCTGTCACCAACCTCACAACTGAAGCAGCTATCCTTCAAGGGATGGAAACAGTTGCTAAGACATCGGGTGACAAGCTTGACAAGATGTTGCAAAGTACACCCGGAGATTAAACGCCAGATTAAATGCAGCGAAATTTCTACACTCCAAAATCGACAAATTAAGGTGCAGCTACAATATAGTGTTTTACAGTACAGCAAAATAAAAAAGCTATCATCGTTTATTCGCCCACTATCAACACTCGGCCAGGAAACAAGACGGGCTTATTCTACAAAGATCCCGAGCCCACACGGGGCCCCACATGTAGTGGCACTATACTGCAACAATATAAATTAACACTATAATACAAGCAGCTGTGTAATGAATCAGTTGGAGTATTTCTTCATGATAACAGTGATAATAATAATGATGATAATGAGTCAAGACCTGGTAATGCTTTGCACCAGTCAATACGGACAGATGAGAACACTTACCGTAAAACTTCGAATACAATACGCCATCGAATATAATACGCACCCCAACGTTAGGTTTTTGTCACAATGTAAAAAATCTGTAGACCTATGTATAATACGCTGGTATGTAACTAGCAGGTTGAACAGTAGCGCTGTGCCGCAGGTGCTGCCTGGCCCCTTACCACCACGTCCCTCCCCTGCCAGCAGCAGCAGGTGTTCAGCAACCACTGTCAAAAGTCAGCCACGGTATCTTACTCTCCTGCCACCCATATCGACTTTTCGACGTCGTCGTTCTTGTAGCGAGGCAGTTTCGTTTTCAACGATCGTTTCAGTCTGAGCTAAACGACAGAAATATCTAGATCTATGTATAATATGCACCACTGAATTTCAAAGCAATTTTTTTGGAAAAAAAAGAGCGTATTATATTCGAAGTTTTACGGTATGCATTTTGATACTGAAGAACTGTCTAACTATAAGACAAACTACTACATATCCTGGTATGTGCAAAGGACCGCGGCGAATTATCAACCTATTCATCTTGTCACTGATTCATTTAACTATAATGCATTCTTTGCAGCCGCAAAATACAGTTTTGGAGTGAATATTTCACTGGAAACCATGACTATAACATGTCTGATCTGCTTCATACAGACAACTGTAGCCTTGTCAGCCAGCGACAGTGGAAACTTCTACACAGTAATTGTCACCTATGGCTATTCAACAACTTGCTCATATAACTTTCAAAACTGCAGCATTTCAGATTATATGGAACAGCAAAGATACAAAGAATTAGTAGAAAAAGCTGAAAATGACACATAAAACTCGACTCTTCTAATCTTTTCTTTCATGATTAAACTGGCTGACATCACTGTAAAACTGAATGTAAATAGAAATGCCCAACTAAAAGGCATAACTGTTGATACTGGCCGTTACCATCAGTGAGACACTGGAAGTGATTTGCTTATGTTCATACAGCAATGTGAGTGTAGCAATAGCAGAAGACATATAGTTGAGATGTACGATACAGTAACTGTACTGCTTGTAAGGTTTGAAATTGCAAGCAAAAATAAAAGTAAAAACATATTTACATGTGCAAGGGCAGCAGAATATAACAAGTTTTGTAAGAGTTTTACAAAGGCTATGATAGGTTGCAGCAAAAAATGTAAAAACAGCAAATTTCCACAGACAGCAAAAACTGTGGTAAGTAACAACACTGGTTTCTTCAAACACAGACACGCCAAACTCCTGAGACACAACAGGAGATACCACAACGGTCACAGTTGTAGCTTGTTAGTTAGATTTTTAAACCTCACAATACCACAGATGCCATGTCATGATTTATACTACTTTCAGCAAAGCATGACCGATATCGCACCACGATCATTTCATTATTTTGCCATCTCTGCGGCCGTCTCTTCTGCAGTCAAGCAAGTGATCAACAACTTGACATCACCAACGTACTGCAGTATTTTTATTTTGTGCCGAAACTGAACAAAATAAAAAAAACTGATATCAAAAATAACAAAATAAAAACGATCAATAACATCACGGCAACAGTAATCATTTTGCAGCCGTATCTCAAAACGTTGGTTGGCTTATAACAACATTCCCGACACTGATTAAGTGCTAGCAGGAGTTTTTTAATCTCGCAACTCGTAAAAATCATAACAATAGCAAACACAAAACCCTTTCAAGTTTCCAGACGGGTCTTATAAACGTATACAATGCCAATGACAGTTTTGGCACCACAAACTAGGTAACCTTTTACGCCACATGGGTGATCTAATGCCGAAACAATGGAATGATCTTAGAGCAAACAATAAGACAAACTCCAGCGATACATTTGTCTAATATTAGCCACAAACGCAATGTGAAATGAAGGAAAAACAAACAATGACAAAGCCAGAAGCAGTTGAGAAGAAAGAATGAAAGGCAAGATCAACGGAAAACAGTTTTGATGCTACATGACATGTTAGAAGGTCAGCAAGCTGTGTAATTGGCTCACGCATGAGGAAGCAGGTACCACTGCCGACGTCAGAAATAATGCTAGAATTTTAATAACAATAAAAAAGGACAGTGGCAGATATTAAAGACAGACAGTGTGCCATCAGAGAACTTCTTCAGGACAACAGAGGGCGAGTCGGAGGAGAAATCTGCCGATATAAGAAATAATGCTAGGATTTTAATAACCACTAAAACAAGGACGGCAGCATATATTTCATATGGACAGTTTGGAATCAGAGAACTTCTTCAGGACAATAGAGGGTTGATGATTGAGCAGTGTTTTACGTCCTCGCCAACACAGTATAGGTTATACGGGAGACGGTTTTTACGGGTCAAAAGACCCAACCAACAGTATCAAAGTACTGAAGGAGATGCTACGAAGGACAAATCAAACAATGAAAACAATAAAATACACATATTAGAGGGTGATTCGGAGGAGAAATCAAGGGAATGGAGTAGATGACTGTGTAAATGGTTCAGGGATGAAACACTGAAAGTAGGACAGTGGAATGATGTGAAGAACATGCTGTGTGCCTAAAGACAACATAACGGGATGAATACACTGTTCAACCAACAACAAACTGGTAAGAAACTATGACGATGATCCACTTTATAATCACGATGGAAATCAACTCAAACGTGCCGCAGTCAATGTTATAAATTTCGGAACACCGTCTTATGTCAATTGGCACGTTATTCAAAATTATCCACATACCGTGAAGTAAAAGTTAAATCTATATTTTAGACCAGAAAATCTAAT
>Ga0209680_1000411_pt1 | contig 11640 bp, 7 predicted proteins | sample WorMetLIZISLAND1_FD_187413 | JGI IMG/M metagenome (GOLD analysis project Ga0209680, IMG submission 187413) | Marine gutless worms symbiont microbial communities from Max Planck institute for Marine Microbiology, Germany - Olavius loisae LIZARD... ... | reverse complement strand
GTGGCTCAGAATCGTCCACTCTGGAGACTGACGTCTGCGTTTGGCGCTACGCACCCCTAGTGGTGCATGCCACACAAGAAGAAGAGAAGAAGATGTTCTAGTCCAAGGAGGCTGGTTGATATTTCTCGTAAACATCACGTCAGTTGTAGGCTGTTATCACTGCTAACCACGTGTTTACAAGGCCTTGTTCATCACTGTCAGATTGGATGGCATAATAAAGGACGCACAAGGCACAAAAACCTGTTCAGACATGTTAAAACCGACAAACCCCCGATCACAACTCTCTCATCGGCATAACACTGACTCACTGTGTCACGTGCTATACAACTAATAACTTCAAAGCAGCAATTTAGTCCACCAAGAACCAAAAAACCATGTGAAAACTCTATTGACTGCAATTGTGGCCATAACCTTTGACCCCATGACCCAAAAACGACCTAAAATCATTTTAATGGCCTTTTTCCAAGTTGTTAGGTCATAATTATCCAATCCACTATTGAAGAGAATACAGTGCCTCTAGTAGCAATACTTGGCAATGCTGACTGTGCAGACCTGTACGTTCTGACGCTGCCTGTGGTGTAGTAACTTGACCAGCGGCTTAGACAGCAGCAGCCACAATGCGCTGATTAAAATGACGACGACAAGCAGAGTCTGAACGATTTTCTACAAATCAGACAGGTCACCTCCAGTGTCACTCTACATGACATGAACAGCATGGTCATCACCAACAGGATATCAACCAACTAACTGAGCATCAGTGACTGAGTAGATCCAGCACAACTAGGCTATACAGTGCCATTCACGTTGGATGTTCTAGGAAATACAGGACTGAAGACAAATTAAAAATAATTGAAATACGCAAATTAAATACAACTCAGAAAAAGCAAACAATGGAAAATGGAACAAAACAAAACTAGCCTGGTTCAGTTGCTTTTTACGACACTCTGCCAAGAAACGAGGTGGGCTTATTCTACAACGCTCCCAAGCCCACCTGGGGAGACAATGAACCAACCGACCAATCAGAGAGGTTTAGCTTGCCTACATAGCTAAAAGCTACTTCAAGGCCAACGAACGAAGACTAAAATACTAAAATTTAATAAAAAAACAAATCAAAGACGAGTTAAAAGGTATAATGTCAGGATGTAACGTAGAAAATAAGCAAGTTTTAATTCCGTAGCAGAATCTATTCAACGTTGGTGATGCAGCGACATATCGTAGCAGACTGTTCCAAGTGAGTGCGTGAGTGAGCAGTGTTTTGCGACCCCACCAACACAGTATAGGCTATATGGGAGACGGTTTTTACAGGTCAAAAGACCCAACCAACAGTATCAAAGTACTGAAGGAGATGCTACAAAACAGAAAGAAAACAACGAAAACAACTAAATACACATATACATAGACAATAATGTAGTGAGTGCTACAGCTACAGTGAATGAGTGGCAGCCGACAGTGGCGCGGTTGGCAGAAGACAACTGGAGAGAGCGGTGACCAGGGATGTCAGAGACACATGTGAATGGTCTAAGATACAGTTTATACGATGTCTGCAAAAAGTCAAAAGCAGGGCAATAGCAACGCATGTCAAAATGACCTTGAGTATCGTTGAAAGTCAATAAATTTCTACTTGCAGAAACTACCTAATACCTATTGCTAGTCACGACAACAGCGGTATCAGCAGAACGAGATAAGTCTCATGTATTCACCGTCATTCATCATACAGACTACAGCAGTGAACCACAACAGATCACAGCGCACATCACATACCTGACCGGGATACCAAGTCTGACTACTGCACGGCTCTTCTGGGTATTTAAACATGAACATGTTGATAAAACCTGTCGGACACAGGCACACACACGCACATACTATATGTATTCATATTCTATAGTGCTATAGTCAGACGACGGCGTTATCGCTAAGCAAAGCCACAAGAATGAATGATACAGAAAAAAGTGAACAAGAAAACGCCACCATCAACAATAATTTTACTCACTTTAAATCCACCTGAACAAGTAGCAGACTCAACTGGTAGACACTCGAAGAAATCAATTGATAATCGTCATCAAAGTCAGTATGATCAACATTATATGAATCACGTGTGTGGCAATTACGGTAATAAAAGTGAAATTTACCAATCAGGAGGTTCGGAGAGCAGGCATAGTAGCCATGAATGTACGGAAAATCGACAGGAACGACCCACTTGACGAAGATCAAGGCACACAGGTATCCAAATATTGACAGCAGGAAGACAAGCTGAGGAATGAACTCACACAACACACTGGTGTAATGCTTGAAGTACCTGAATCATTAGATACAATACACCTGATCAGCTGCGGTTGGCTCAACCCTTTGACACCCACTGTTGGGTTAATATATACAGGTTGAGTTGAGTAGGGCTTAATGTCTGGCTCGAAACATTAAGGTCACTTAAAAAAACAATTTTCCCAGCCAATCAGTTGACTGGTGCAGAACACCCAGCCTTCTCAAAGAATCACATGGCTGATATTAACAAAGCTTAACGTAACTACAACCAGGAACTGTGCAAAAATACACCAAACACAAATACTGCTAATATTCACAAACTACAGCAAATAAAACTAAAGCCTGGTTTAAGAGCCTTTTATGCCATCGAAGCAGGAAATGAATTTCGCATATTGTACAGATCCCAGGGCCTAAAAGGTGCCATATGTTAAAAACACAAAAAATACCGATTTACCAACATTGACAAACAAAACAGACCAACTTGCTCACTAGTTTCCATGTCAACTTTGTAAACCATCAGGTAAAATGCTTATGCATGCTGAGTGATAATTTATCATTTACTATGTTAGAAAATTCAAAAGTGAGTGCCAAATTTGGTAGAAATTACTGGGAAATGTCTACAGTTTCAGCAGATACATCTGCTGGTTCCCTTCTTCAGATACAATGTATGAACCCCTATTCTTCTGAGACCTTGGCACTGTATAAAACATTTATTTACATACTTAAACAGATCTACACATCCTGCAGTCAAATGAGTTAAAGATTTATTTCTCATCATGGAGAAACATACTGTGATCGATACGTACACGTGATTCCACACACTCAACATGACTCCAAGCAGCATCTGTGAGACACCAAAGATGACCGAGATTTTCTTCTTAAATGAGTTGGTGTAACTGATTTTGTTTTGAGCCAACGACCACACCTACAACAATTACATATTACAGCATGAAAGCAGCTGATAAATAAACAACTCCCACGAGGGTTGCCGGGTGACTCCTTGTAAGAGGCAACATTCGTTGGCTAAAGGTGCATAATGGCGGAGAAGATAGATTTTAAAATTGGTCATTATCACAATTTGCAGTCGGCTGTGACCTTGACCTTGGATCACTTCATATGGCATACTCATGTATCACTCATCAACCTCTACATCATACCAAATTTTGTTGAAATCGGAAACATTTATGTGAAATCGGAAATATTTATGTGGACAAACGGATTAAGGCTGGCTCTAATAGGTCGAATCAGAAGAGTCGACATGAAAAACAGCAATAAGTGAGCCTGGTGATGAAATTCTAAATGCCTAATAAACCACAAACGGTATGCGGGGTGTGCCATAATTATGGACCCATTATTTTTTCATCTGCACAACTTTGCTAAGAATCAACTACCTTAAATGAGGTTCTCAGAAACAGCTGAAGGACCACTGATGGCTCATCCATCTAAAACTTCAAACCTCTACATCAGACGGTTTAGTGCTAGCTCTAGTTTGAATGATTTGAGCACGAACAGACGAAACTAACAAAAAACTAGGCAACGTCCATTTCGGCAGTGGGAGTAAGTAGATTTATATAGCGCATAATGTGTAATACCTCTAATGCGCTGTATGCACTAGTACTTAGCAAACAAACGAGTTTTAAGTAACTGTCTGAAACTGTTCGCAGTTAACAGCGGTTCACGCAGTTCGTCGCTCAAGCAGTTCCAGGCAGCCGAACCCACGACAGAAAAAGCCCGACGACCATATGTGGAGAGATTGTGTCGAGGGACGAGCAGTTGAGTAGCTTTGACCCTAAAAACCTTCCCATGCCAAATTACATTCAGCAGTTCTGTGACTGGCTTAGACTGCAGAAGCATCAATGTCAGAAGGTTAAAAACGCATACGAACTACGTTAACACATGAACAAATGCAGTTATTGTACAGACTGTAAACTCGAGGCATAACTGAGCTTACTGGGTCAAAGCCGAACACATATGGAGAACCACTGAAAAAAGTCTGGTTGCTGGCATCAAGTTGGATTTCTGTATGATCAGTGAGATAGGCACGTCTGTACAAACAAGCACGTACAAAGTTTCACATTTCTATCTCAATACGAACACGATGATCACTAATATTTCTCACAAAATGTACACAAATTATATCATTAACAGCACAAAAGTAGAAAGCACATATACGTAAACAGGTATTCATGAATTAATTCCACTATGATGAACTATTCCAAACGTTACATCTATTGTCTAATACTGGCAAGGCTAAAATTACCGCAAATGCAGTTTCAGTTTCACTTTCACAAAGCAACAACAAACATCCAGTTATGGCTGTAAGTGAATACCTCAAGGTCAAACCTCGAATGGCTAAAACGAGACAGGTTTGCAAAATGTTTCACAATAGGATTATGATGGAATAGCAACCACGTAGCAGTTACAGCATAGCCATATCACACACCCAACAATGTACAGTAGTTCTAAAGCTGTACAGTATTACTGCACAGCTTTTCATTAGAAATGCTTTTCTGAGAGATACGGCTTAAATGAGTACATACATATAGCATTTTCTATGTAACATCTACAATACCAGTATCAGTGATTGGTCACACACAAACGTGGCTAATATTTTGGTTTCATTTACATGAATGTTTAATAATTTTTGGTCCACTTCTGACCATATGCAAAACTAATTATTTCACAAATGATGTCACACTTCGGTTGTGGAATAACTTTTTGTCAGACGTCATTGTACACATCTCTTGCCTTCTCGAGTGTGCACCGATAAAAAACATGGTTTACCGACACATTTGTCCATGACAGCATGTAAACTCACGAGTAGTTTGAATGCCATGACGTTCCAAAGATATCCACAGACTTTGAGAACACGTCGTTGTACATGAGGCCAGAATAGACCGAGAACAGACCCATCAACAGGATGATGTAGCGACCACCGAAGATGATTCGAAATATCTGCAACGAATAATCAACAATGGTCAACTGGTTTTGTAACCGCGTCTCTGTTCTGCTAAGTGCAATAATAGATAAGGTCGTGTCTGTCCATTGCGATATAATTTCAACAAAAGAGACCCACGATGATGATGTTTTTCACCATACAGTAGTACAAATACTATAAATTTTGCTGATGTAAAGTTGCTGTAAAAATTTGAATGGTATCAACCCCAGCAAAACAATTTTCTATAGTATCTAATTCTACAATGTGCTGTAATGTTCACAATATCATCCGTGTCATCTGTTCACAATAACAACAATGAAAGACACTGTAAACAAATGCAGTGTCACACCTCGTTGTCCTGAACTGCGTTGACGAGACGTCGTTCACGAATGACCATGAACACAGCAAACAGCAGCAGTAACAGTCCATGTCCAGCGTCACCGAACATCACCGAGAAGAGGAACGGAAACGTTATGATCGAGAAAGCCGCTAACAATACACACTAACCCTTTGATGCCCACTGTTGCCATAGGGTACAACTATAAAGCATCCTGTGCCAGATCGGGTTAAGCCGTCACTTGTAATTTTTGACATTCAGGCACTCTGACACTCAGGGCTGAGCGTCAGAGTGCCCGCATGTCAAAAATTACAAATGACTGCTTAACCTGGTCTGACAGAGGATGCTTTATAGCTGTACCTATATGGCAACAGTGGGCAGAGGGTTAACAACGTATGTCATAGTAATGACAGACGACAGTCACCATCGCTACTTCAAAGATCAACAAAACACAACTCATCTCAAACTCAACCCTAAAGAAAACAAAATTAGGCTGTTACTATGCACTACAGCAGCTGTATAACCTGACCAACATCTTACCTGGATTCACCTCCTTGTAATTGGCCACGCCATATGCGTCATTAATGACCTGAAATGCACGCGTGAACTTGTTGAGACGGTGATAGGTCGGCAACTCATCAGCCAGGACAGGATGAAGCAGGGATGATACCTGACTGCCAGCCATCTCCTGCAGTTTATACACCTCCTGTGATGTACTGATGCTACGCGTAAGGTCACTCAAGAGTAATCAAAGAAATAAAAGTATCAATCAATGCAGCAACCCAAAATAGCTCAGACAGCTATATGTCCTTTTCTTACAAAAGCTTGCACACAGCAATGTGTAATTAATCTCTTAATTCTTTACATTATTTAAACACATTTATATACTCAACAAGAAGAGACCGAGAAACCTTCTTTCCTTCCCTTCTGGGTGGCAAGTGACTCTCTCCATGTTGCTGAGGCCACTAAGGTCCAATGCAAATCCTGTGATACCATGCATAACATCGCACTATGCCGTGGCTAAGTGAGTCGCTGACATCACGTGCCACAACTGAACCACTAGCCATGAGTATGTAGAAATAATTGTCCCACCTCTTAACGATTCCTGCAGCAGGAGGCAGTCAAGTCGAGACTGCCTCCACATATGGAGAAGCTTGTAGAATTAACGGAGAGATAGGAGTTACTGACCATCATTGTAAGATACATCTACTCTCTGTACAGCTTATTTCTTTGAGAGTACTACTCCAAGCTGTGACATGTAGTCATCCAACAACTATAAACAGCATCGTCAACTGAGCTATGTGTACTTAACCTGCAATAACATTTATGTAGGTTACCTTAATTAATGTGCAACTAAATTTTGCCATCAATTGCATCAGGCATAAACACACAACAGCTCTGACCTCTTTATTACAAGCCAGTATAAACTGACTGACTTCAAGGTTGCTCTCCGCAACCAGTCTGGCAGCTCAGTTGAACTTACTGTGCTAAACTGAAAAAGCCAATTGCCAGAACGTGACAGTAATTATCTGTGCATAGAGACTTACGCTGGCACGCTGCAACACAGCCTGGACGTTGCCGTATTCGCCGTACGGCAGCCAGCACTCTGCCACGTAGTTCTGACCCTCGTTGAGGAACTTATTCATCACCATGTAAACAGCCTTCAGTTTGATCACTTTCACCGCCCAGACTCGCAGGTGCAGCGCGATTGTCTGTAGCGTCCGCAGTCTCTGCTCCTTGGATTTGTTCAGCACCTAGCAACGCATCCACACGTTTAGATACATTATCAGAACACTGCGATAAAGAGACAACACAAAAATACAAACTGACATTATTTTACAGTGCGTTCTAAAGTTATCAGATATACCGCCAAGTAGCTTAATCTAACACACTCAATCAGTTAAACCATTACATCGGTCAAATCCCAGCTGAGAAGGCTGGGGAGGCAACATGAGTAAACAACTTGCATAAGGTTGCTACCCAGTAGAACAGTGACAGGACAAGGATGCAAACCTCGGACCTCTCGGACCGAAATCCAGCGTGTTAACCACTACACCACTAAGCCTCATAAGCAGTTCGAAGAAATTCCACACAATGTTCAGTTGTATGCATAGTTGTAATGTGAAAAATATCACTTACAATCTGCAGATCGGCAATACGAGAGCCCAGATTAGCCAGCATCTCCCTGCGTTCTTCCACTTTTTCTGGGCATGGATACACTGTTGCTCTATATCTGTCAACAAAATGTACAGACAAACACTAAGCACAACATTAGAACTAGAAGGTGCACAAAGAGCTCATACCTTTGTGAAACCTCCAAGTAATTTGTGCATCTCAAATAAATTATTAACTTACACGCAAGGCTAGTCATTCAAGCTTTTTTCTAGATAACGATAATCAATGAAAATTCTCCCATAAGGGTGAAAATGGAAAAATGAACAGCAAGGAGGAATTTAGTGGAACAAGAAGATGAATAGGAGACAAAAGAGGAAGTGAAAGGTCATGCAGCAACAACTCTTTAGTAGGACGTCAAAAGCAGACCATTAGCTCTATAAGTCAAATTGTTCCCAACAACAATAACTGACCATATACTACAATCACTTCATGAGACAGAAGATACACAGTCAACATCAACTAAAGCATTTGTGACAGATAATAAAACAGCTCTAGACAGTCAGCATATAACAGACTAACAACTAAATATAGGTCAATTAAATAACAAAACTACCAATCAGAGTAAACATAATTACTATCAACAATCTAAAAATCTAAAAATATACTGACAGAAAAATGTAATAAACAATAAAGTGAATAATAAACAACATTCCGAACCCATCGCATATCTTTCGGACTTTAGTATGCAGCTGGTCGCCCTGAAAGACCGCCAGAAACACTACTTTACGCGTCTCTTCGCCCTGCAAGCAACACAAATTAACTGCCAAAGTCCACACAGAAGACTTCATACCTGAAATATATTTTTGTTTTAAAAAAGTAAAGCCAGAGATTAATTGCCCATCACTCAAGAGCGATGTCCTGTATGCACACAAAACTGATGCTCTCAATCAATGGTGTCTGCGACAGATATTAGTCTAAATCAAATTGTACCACCATGTGTGGAATGACAATGTGAGATGGACAACCAAGCAACCACATCTTTCAGCCATTGTCCAAACACAGCACTTCTCCCTGTTTAGTCACCATGCATGAATACCACATGATAAAGATGCCAAGAAGATCTTAACAGCTTTCCCCTCTTGGAGGGCTGGAGGTGACCACCAGGACGCCCTCGTACTACATGGATGAAGACAATCCTGCAGGACAGTTGCAGGCAGTCACAGAAGACATTTTAATTTTCGCAGTACTAGTGTGTTCAACGCATTAGAGGTTTTTTTACGAGAATGCGCTATATAAATTTACATTTGACATTGACATTGAAATCCAAAAACTTCTCACTGAATGAAGCAATCGACATGGCGCAGAATCGTCCACTCTGGAGAGGAGACTGATGTCTATGTTTGGCGCTACGCATTTCTAGTGATGCATATTAGAGATAAATGGATAGATGACAGAGTGCAATATGTAGTAATGGTTAGCAATGAATAAGGCTGACCGTGTGAGGATCCAACACTGGTTCAGCAATCTCTACGTGACGCACAAAGATATTTCCATGTGACGCAAACCACAGCATCCTCAAGAACCCGCCAAGTCGAGCCATCGGGATCACACCGGCAACGTATCTGAAAACATTATAAATGGAATCATTGAAACTAGGGCTTGGGAATGATTGATTAGGCAATTAATCATTAAAAAATTAATGATCAAAGATATTTTTAATGATTAATCGAGGACATTGTGCTACTTACTTCAGCTGTTTGTCATCGGCATTGAGTAAATGAATGAACATCGTTTCCCAGATAGAATGGCAGTTCTTACACAAGATATTCTTTGAGCACCGGTTAACCTCACTGCCTTGTGAGAGTGTTTAGCTCAGCCAGTTATACTGTGAACAAAGCATGTTCTGCACTTGCCTCCACAAACTGTGAATATGTCCGCTCATCTGTCTTCAGGACTGGAGGTGTCGCTGACATCAAACTGCCAATACTGTAACTGTGATACATGCAACTGTGCCTTTTGAAGAACTTCGATGAAGTCCGCAAATATGTTCTTCTTATGATAAAATTGGCTGTTGATTAATTGTTAAATCTGCAAAAAGTTTACTAAGAAAAAATTAACGCCCAAATTAAAACCACAAGAAGACACTGACAGCTGTCACAATCAGCTGTGTAGTTAGATTTACAGAGACAATGTTGTTGCACTCCAGCATATGTGAAGTGCTATAAACAGGTAGCTGTTTGTAACAGCACTGCTATGAAGACTGATTTTTAATGTGCTCTACTGCTGACAGTTCATCTTTGCAACGGAGTATTACGTGTATTTCAGCCTGCACTGGGAAATTATCTCCTAGACCACCTATACGCCACATGTTGCCTACATTACAGTGATCAGGACAGCCTCATACTGTACAACGGCATCTTTGACACCGTTCAACGTCAGTGGATATCACAAAAGCCACAAAATTTGGCACCAATGTACGCATAGCTTCCAAATGGACAAAGATACGTATATCCTATCTGGTATGCAAATGCGCTGTCGAAAATATTACTAACTACACATTACAAACATAACTTGTATCGGTAACAGAGAAACCATGCATTTTTTCTCTCAGAGTACTAGTGCATAGATTAAGTGTGCTAGATTAAGCTGTATACTCAGCTTTCGAGTCCACGTTAAACTCTTCTATCGCATCGTATCGTATAGAGTGCATTAGGGGCTTTGGCGATTATGCGCTATACAAATCTGTTTAAATACTTACTTAGGTGGGGTTACCAGTGTTAGCTGGGTTTCTAGTGTCACGACAAAATCCACTGAAACAGTGCAGAGTGAGAGCAGCAACTTCACATCAGTACAGCAGGGTAAGTAGGTACTCAACTCACCTGAGCTGCATGGACGGTCCGGCGGCAGAGTCGGCAGCGGCTGTAGGGTCATATTGACTCAGCTCGACATCATGCGGAGACATCCCCTGTGACGGCACAGAGGGCGCACCGCCCAGCGCATCAGTCACTGTGCCTCTAACCATAGGCTGCAGTGCATTGGCACACAACCCACTAGACCAACCGGTCCCAACCATATTACTAGTATACCGTACGCCAGATACAGGAGGAAGCAGTCCCAGCATGCACTTCTACCTTCCTTCCAAGCATGCATCGCCCTACATTCACGACTCATGCAGTATTAGTAAATACGGTGCGGCAAAAAAAAGCCAATCACAGTTAGCTGCAGTGCACAGTTAGTAACCAGCACACAGCACAGCTACTCTAACATTAGTTACATCAAACTCACATAGAAGGTGGTCCAAAAACAAGACTTTTATGTGCAGACATACCGTAGCATTTTCACTGAGAGTAAAAACAACAGTGTCAAAATGAAAAACACTTATAAGTGTGATATTTTATGGACCACAGTGTAGTGCCACATGTCTCAGGAGATGAAGCTATGCAGTATCAGCCACCAATCTATTTTTACACACAAAGATAAGACATATGAGCCACAATAACTGGGCATGAATGCTCACAGACGAACAGAGTCAGGTAGCGGCAAATGACAACAGTTGTTGACGACTGTTGTGCCCGTGTTAAACAACACAAATATCGCTGACTACAACGGGATGTGGATACTCAGCTCATGACCAGGAGGTTATGAAAAGGCGAGAGCACACGTCCATGGTCTACTGATGAGCAGTGTTTGTTCACTGCTTTTACCATTCACCTGCAGCTTGGTGGTCATTATCCTCCGACAATGTCAGCGATAACAAGCCACTCCACAATGTAAGCAGCGGCATAACAGACTTTTCAGAAAAAAGTCACGGATTGGATTGATTGAAGTGAGCAGTGTTTTATGTCCCCGCCAACACAGTATAGGTTATATGGGAGACGGTTTTTACAGGTCAAAAGACCCAACCAACAGTATCAAAGTACTGAAGGTACAAATAGTACACAGACAAATCAAACATACAATAAGCAGACATGAACACAAAACACAGCAAGTC
>Ga0209680_1000410_pt1 | contig 11644 bp, 8 predicted proteins | sample WorMetLIZISLAND1_FD_187413 | JGI IMG/M metagenome (GOLD analysis project Ga0209680, IMG submission 187413) | Marine gutless worms symbiont microbial communities from Max Planck institute for Marine Microbiology, Germany - Olavius loisae LIZARD... ... | reverse complement strand
ACCTTGAAGGGTCATTATGCACTCTGTTTCAAAACACGTGCGTCTTTCGGAGCTCACTGTGAAAATTTGAATGAAGATAGATCTATACTGTCAGCGACAAAGATGTAGCCTAGTGACTCTAGTTTCTGTCAATATAAGGTTTGGGCCGATATTCAAGGGGGTTCATTGGAGAGAGGGCGTCAAACGACAGTGGGGTAATCGAAAGCATGGATTTATATGGCTTTCGACGCTACGTCTTTGTATACTATTATTTAATCCCTTGTCGCCTTTCCACTGACCCCGAAATATATGACCTTGGCTGACTCTGAATGGCTTGAATGTTTATTATACGTTACAGTATAGGTTGTGGGCACTGGGCAGTGCATGCGCCCGAAAATGTTAAGTGATATTTTTTCAGTTTCGCATTCACTCTGCTTTTGCCAGCTTCCGCACTTGGGCTAAGTGAACTAAATGATTCAACTCAATCAACTGAAGCAAGAACTGATATGAACTATGAAGCAGGCGTAACCAAAGAAATCCGGTGGAAAATGTTACGAAATGTTATTTAATAAAAAATTCTAACACAGCGAACTAAACAGGAGTATGTTATCTAAACAAATAAATGAATCCATTGCCGAAATATACGTCAGCAGATTGGCAATCATTATCCAGATCCAGATCCAGAACTGACCGAATGAAATGACAATAAGCGACATTCGTACGCTTCGGCTAAGTCCCGCATTGGACACAACGCGAATTGAAATAATAGTGTGCAGTAAGCAAGCACGTAAATAAGTAAGTCTTAGTAGTACATGTAGATCGGTTTATAGTGTGCACTGCATCTGCATTGTCCTAGAACCACTGCTGATAGGTTCATGGTCAAAACGGCGACACCAAAACGGCGACAAAAAAGTCGAGTCAAAACGGCGACAAACGCAATAATGAGTAGGTACATGACTGTGTCTATGAGGACCTCAATGCGGTTTACAGTCGTTTCCCGGATGGTTACTTTCCCGGATGGTTTTTTTCCCGGAAAGACGTTTCCCGGGTGGTCATTTTCCCGGATGAGACAATTTCTTATGATTAATCTATAGGCGCACACTTAACATGAATAACACATAAATTTATACCAAGACGGAAGATGAATTTGTTCGCGCTTTTAACCCCACAGGGTTACGCCAAATGCTTATCTTCCATCGCAGTTCTAAGACTAATGAGCTACGAAACGTCCAAGGTTCGATTAAAACTGCATATGTTTCGACTTTCTTATCCTGGCCTAATCTTATAAATTACAGATACTCTGTGTGATCCTTGTTTGTAGTAGCAGCTTGTTACTTGTTACAATGCTGACAACTAGACCCACCGAAACTAAATCGACTAAATCGAAGCAACGCAATGACAATGACGACCGCTACTTAATATTAGAAACTACTGGAACCTGGTAACACTCTTGGACACCAACTCGTCCCATATTTACCTGGGGCGAATTGGCAGTGGGGCGAATTGACTGTAAATCCATTTAAATATACGCAGTATGGTCGTTCTGTAAGGCTTCAGCGACAACTGCAATTAAACACTAGGCCTATCATCCACGAAGTCTTTCCGGGAAACGTATCATCCGGGAAAATGACCACCCGGGAAACGTCTTTCCGGGAAAAAAACCATCCGGGAAAGTAAACATCCGGGAAACGACCGTATACCTCTCAATGCTAAGCGTTACCGTTGTACTGCACGTTCGTTCGCAATCAAAAGTTCCATCCGCTGAGTGCGCATGTAGGACATATGAACAGACGTCCTGGGAGGGACAGTTTTGTCAAGAGTTCTTCTGCTTCTTCAGACATACTGTATATACGCATACAGGGTGCATCCACTGACTGACTGCATTCGACTGACTGATATTGCTCCAGCAAAGTGCCAGCAGACTCGGTATCGATCAGAATTTACAGCGGCATCGCGCGGTTTCCCTGCAACAGCATGGCTTTCTTGTCTTATTAGTAAACATTTGTCGAAGGTAGGCCCATATTTGCCCGCATGTTGTTAAGTTCTAAACGTTAAATTTTGCCTGGATGCTTGCAGAGCTCTTCATTGTGAAGTTCTACAAAAGTGCAGTTCGGAATGATTCTAAGATTACGTCTTTGTTGAATATACAGTGTGAGTCAAAAATCCCCCCACCCCTGAGGTTATCTCATTTTTTCACAAACAGTTAAGAATTTTTAATCCATTTTTTACACATTTATTATACGTTCCTACATACGCTAGACTACAAATTTTGATTCAATTATCTCCAAATTTGACGACGTTATGCCATATTAAGCGCGATTACCTAGTACACATAATATGCACAAAATGTCCACCATCGGCCAAAACGCGCGCGTTCAGACGTTTGCGTAAGTCGTTGATAGCTTTGTTGATCGTTGTCTGTGGCAAGTCACTATAAAATAAACACTAAAATAATGTCAACAAATATGCCAGATATGACATGATGTCAACAGTGACGTCATTTGCTCAATAAGCAAACTTAGAAGTTAAACTTCTAGTGAAATGTAAAAATTCGTTGGGTGGTCGCGCTTTGTATGGCATAACTTCGTCAAAGTTGGAGATAATTGATTAAAAGTCTGTAATCTAGTGTATAAAGGAACAGATAATAGGTGTGTAAAAATTGTTTAAAATTCCTATCCGTTTGGGAAAAATGTCAGAAAACCGCAGGGTGGGGATTTTTTTGACTCACACTGTATAAGCCGCATTCGTGTAAATTTCGAATTAAAATTTGTAAAGTGGTTAAGGCTGGGTAGGGATTAAGCAGTTCTAAAAAATTCGTGGATTGTCTTCCTAACTGAGCACAAGGTCTTCGACATTCTCAGTGTTCTCGCTGACACACACAGAACGCGCTCTGCCACTGCCTGGTTGCTGATCAATCGTATTTACCCGCTCTTCGGATTTTCTTTTAACAGAGTGTCGATACTTCCACATTTTGAGCACTTGTTAATAGCCTGTTCGACAGATACTTGGATTGAAAGAACTTATGTGTAAATAAAATATTGTTTAACGTTGTTTATTCACAAAACAATATGTTGCTTACAGCAAACATTTGTCATTTTTTGTGTTCTGTGATTTCCCAAGGTTAGGTAGTTGCACTAAATAGGTGAGGTGGGATATGAAACCATCTTTCGATGACGCCTAGACTGACTACTGACTATGTCAAAAATTGTTGTAATCGGACACTTATTGTTAAAGTTATTGTAGAAAATGTAGTCACATGTTTTTTATGGGACACAGTGTACTACTAACTATACCTATATGTAATTAAATTTTTCTTACCAACTAATTTCAGGTACATGTAGTTTAACTACATAGGCAACTACAAAGTAGTTAACTACTACCCACCACTGGTTATCCGATCCACTTTCATAAATTAGACGGCAGTTTTGGAAATAATGCGCTAAGATTGTCATAATCTAAAATATTTCTTGTTTGTGGGTTTATCGTTCTGTCTGTCTCTCTGTTCGCAGTTTTTTTTCAAAGTGCTTCTTCTCCAGAAGTTCTTGATCTGTGATTCGCACGGATAGTGAATCCAAACCTTATGACGTCAGCAATGATGTCATGAAATCCGCCGTCTTGAAGATCTCATTCAAGTGTCGATATCTCTGGAACGTGTCGTCCGATCAACTTCGTGTTTGATTCTAGGTGCCTATTGTCACAGTGAGCGAACCACATCGCCTACCGGCTTGTACAGTTATATGCTGGTCTGCATATTGCATTGTATGTTTAATATTGTGCTGTGTATATTAGAACTAAAGTAAACTCAAAATAAATGTAGCACTAATTTGCCGTAAACAAAATCAACTGCTGTGTTCTAATAAGCCGTTTCTATACAAAACTGAATCTTGTATTTTGCCGCAGGCATTTGACGTGTATATTTACGCGCTTGGTATCGCTTCGTTGGCTTTTATGATGGTGCTTGTGACTAAGAAGCAAATCAACTGCTGCGGACGAAGCTCAAACAAGTTTGGTCTGTTTAACTACAATACTAGATGCCATATTAAAAAACTTATTACTTCGATGCCCCATTACATTAGCACGCGTTCCACCCCACCACGCGTCTACTTTTATCCTCTTCCTTTTTCTTTTGCTATATATTTATCATTTCTTCGTACTCTCTGTCTCCTTTCTCTTGGCTTCTTTTATCTTCCTTCTTTCTTGTTTTAATTAGTCGGTGTCGTTTTCAGGAGCCAGAGCCGTTTTCTGACCGTTTCCCACAGTTTGGCATCCCCAAAACAAAGAAAGAGCTCTCGAAGGCAAAACTACAGAGTGCGTAAAAAATCTCCCCTGAAGTTATCAGATGTTTTTTCATTTTTCACGAACGGTTGAGAATTTTTTAATCGATTTTTACACACCTATTATACGTTCCTATCTACGTTAGATTACAAATTTTTATTCAATTACCTACAACTTTGACGAAGTTATGCCATTTTAAGCGCGACTATCTAGTTCACATAATATGCTCATAATGTCCACCATCGGCCGAAACGCATGCGTTCCAACCGTTCGGGAAAAAATGTTAGAAAACCGCAGGGGGATTGTTTTTGACTCACACTGTATAAGTGCAGCTTCTGCCTGGTTGTACCTGCCATTTGTGCTGTGTGTGTGTGTTTATCTCATGTTTTTATGGCTAATAAATGATTGATTGATTGATTGATTGAAAACTGTAGTCTACTTTGCGGATAGCACAGAACCCAAGAAGTAAATCAGGACACGGTTTGAATGTAGAATTATTTGCCAGTGATGTATGTACCTCTGTTACTATAGACATGAACGAACGTGGAGTGGAGCATGAGTCTGGTGGTGTGACAAGTGCTGCACCGGAGAAGCCTACAAATTCCAACGTGTCTTTTAACGCTCATGGAGTCAACTTTTACCTCCGACTCGGAGCAGCTGGTAAAAATACATCATGAGTAAAAAACAGGAAACTTGATGTTTCATTATAACTCTGGCAAATGTGAACCGATTTACAAAATTCGTTTACCGTAAGATTCCCGAGGATCCGTTTTATGTAGGCTACAATGATAAACACTAATTCCATTTCACCTGAAATGCATAGCTGCATTACATTGTGAAAGTTGAAGATTCAAAAATGCCACCTATAGGCATTTTTTTGCCATCCACAATGAACTGTTGCCGCTTTACAGTTGATAAAGTTATTTTTCACATGAAATTTGTTAATTATGACAATCCAAGTGAGACAGCGGTAGCATTAACTTTCACAGGATAGTGAAACAATAAGCTTACACTACACTACAGGTGACTTGGATAGCCTATATTTTATCCGATTTACATTGTAAATTTCATTGCGAATATGAAGGTGAAAGAATTTCGAAAATCGGTTCATCTGTCAAAGTTAACTTTGACAGATGAACCGATTTTCGAAATTCTTTCACCTTCATATTCGCAATGAAATTTTTCCATGTAATTCGGATAAAATGTAGGCTATCCAAGTCATCTGTAGTGTAGTGTATTGTTTAATCACTATCTTGTGAAAGTTAATGCTACCGATGTCTCACTTGGATTGTCATAATTAACAAATTTCATGTGAAAATTCTCCAGATACTTCACGAATTACTAACAACGATTAGTGGGACATGCGTATGTCTGGTAGCAGTTCCTGATTACATTTCTGCCTAAATCCACAAAATGGAGACCACTCCAGTTTGACAAAACGAGGTCACCTAAACTGTCCCGTGTCTATTTTGTTATAGCGGATGGTCTCAGATCGTGCCGATCATCTTGCCGCGCTATACTGAGTAAGAAAGTAAGTAAGTAAAACGTGAATTTAGCACTTACCGCCTACAGAAACTTCTTATGCGCTGTGGATTATATATGCATTGGACTGAACCTGCGAGCAAAATTTGACACAAAACTGTTCACGTATTTCCTCGAAATCGCGGTTTTTCTAGTTTTTCGATATTTTTATAGGCGCATTCTGTAGAACTCTCGCAGTTCTTAAAACCGCGCCGAAGCATCGCGCGGGGTTGTCAATAGCGATAGCTGGTCGTTCTTTTTATACGCGTTGAGAGATGTTAAATCGCAAATTATGCCGCCACGGGTCTTCGTTGCGAATAATGTTATGCGCATCAAAAACGTGCAATACAATCACATCTCGCACCAGCACTCTTTGTTGTACACAGAATTCACTTTTCCACAGTGCTACTAAATGTGAAATTCCAACGTCGTCTAATAGCTAACTGCAGCCGACAGAGAATCCGAGACTGCTATACTATTTATTACCATTATATAGGCTACTCATTCGTCTTGACACTCCGCCAGTTACTTGCATTTTATTGCACAACTTATGTCCATTTGAACTGTCGCGGTAATGTTTAGGATTCGGTACGGGAACGATAGTACAAGACTGCTTCCAGCTTGTCCAGTTCATTGAAAACAGCAGCAGAGCATTTCGCTGTCTTGGTTTCATTCATATTGTTGTCGTTCTCCTTCACATGGCCTTCACCTTCGGTCAGACGTTCTTCATCTTCAAGAGTCACAAGGTATGTGACGTCACTCTGTGATGATGCATGAGCAAGAAGCGAATTTTTGATATAGAAGTAGCCTATTGACCAGTAGTAGCGTTGACCTTATCTATTCTTAATTTTGGGCTCCGCGATCGATACCTGTGGCTAGTTCAGAAAATAGAGTGGCTTTCGGTGCAATGTTTGCCTGCATCCGAATCGTTATCTTTACAGAGTCACAGTAAGTAACTGAACAGTTTGGCTTTTAAGTGCTCCGGATGCAATGTGGTGTATAAGCAGTATTACCTTCCTTCCAAACGACAACAACATAATAGCAACCAAGCTCAACACAAACATGGAGTACAAAAGCATTGCATGAAGAATCGTGTTGCTGGTCGTGTGTAGATAGTGGTCAACCAACACATGGCCACTGCACGGTTCGCCTTCATGCACATGGTTGCCGTCAACATTTGTGTCTGGATCGCCACCACTGTCAGAGAGACGCAGATGGAATTTCTCGTCAATGCTGAACATTCTCACGGTCATCATTCATCAACGAGCGAACATGACCCATCTCACGCTTACGACAGCAACAGTTCGGTAACACCACGTCACGACAGCCATGTCCATGACCACGATTCGTCATCACTCGAAACAACAACATTGCACAGCAGTGGAAGTAAGATTCTACAGTTGCCTGAGCGAATAGACAGCTGTACTTTCAGTTTATAATGTTCTGAAGAGTTGCTGAGAAAATTGAAAATAATTTTCCATACTGTTTGTCTGGCACGCTGCTGTGCGTTAGGGTTAACGTAAAAACTTTGAGGTAAATACCCAAGTCGACCCAAGATATTGTGATTGTAGACCCTAGTGGAGGAACGCCTAGCAATATCAACGTAATCTATACAGCGCTGAAAAGTACATATACAGCTACAATTCCGCTGATAATACCCGGATTGTATATACGTGAATGTTTTTACGTTCTCCCTACTCCAATATCTGCGAATTCACATGAAATTTTCAGAAAATTCAAACCAAAATGGGTAAAAACCCTGTTAGTAAAAAGGTTAATACTCTCAACAGTAAATACCTGGGTATTTACCTTTTGCGTAAATACCTAGGCTGCTCGGAGGTAACCTTTTTGCTTTTGTCATTAGGTTTTACGTTATGCCTACTGTGCGCATTTCAGACGACGGTAGTCACCTGTGCACGCCGAAGAACAGTCTGTCGTCGGCTGCGTCGCCGTATCTGTTTCCGTGCACGATCGAGTACAGTTTGATTGCTGCGGCCGTGATCTACAAGATGTGCGATCACGTTGGATTGGACGTGTTGCCCGACAAAAAGGAGCAACTACTGGAGAACGAAGAAGACGCTGGGGCAGAAAGCGTCGACTGTCATAAGGTAGAACAGACACTGAGTGGACTGTGATAGCTGATACAGCTTAGTAGGAGATGGTGCTGTTTAGTGCAGTAACCCTGAACCCTGCTGAAGTGCTTAGCGTCGCTACGACACTTGAGAAGCTGTCTAATGAGACCAGCGGGCGCGCTGCCCGGAGTTACAAGTTACAACTGTTAGCTGCCACCGCTTTAAAAAAAACTGTCGAGTCGAAAGAAAACTCTCGGTGCAGTTAGCTTTCAGTAACTGGTTATTTGATCTCAACATGTGTTATTTGTAAGCGTACAACCGCCCGTGGGAACGACTTGTCACTACTCGCTGCGTAATCACAAAATCTAATGAAAGAACAAGAATGCTGTACTATCGCAAAGATGGCCGCGCTATATAAGTGGATCGAATAAGCCGTTGCGGAGATATGGTCATTCGCGTATTTTGGAGGCATATGGAACCCCCATTTTGGGGGAAGGGGAGATCTTAGGGGTCAGCGATGGCACCATTCGAAAGAGCGATGGTGGTGCTCTCCATTTTGACCGTTGCGCTATCTGTAACCATTCGGCCGCAATTTGCGATCGAATGTCTCCGACGCTCAAATCAACAGGGGGTGGGTCACTCGAAGTAGACCCGTGATGTTTGGATCTGCAGAGAGCGAACATCCCAGGCTAACTAATGGTGAAATTATTTTGGAAGAATTCTAACCAATGTGATCACAATCCACCAACGTTACAGACGGACAGACGACGCGTGATCGCAATACCGCGCTTTGCACTAAAGTGCATCGCGTGGTAAAAACCGTTTTGCTGAGTAAGGTTATGCAGTCACAACTTTCAACTTCCTGATCGCATATCCGTTCTCAGAGACAAAAACTTTATTACATGTATATAATTAACAAAACTTTATTATGAGAATGCTGTACTGTGATGCTCTTTATTGACAATTCTATTTTTTAGCTCTTATTCATTGTGTAACAGCGTTTTGACTGTTATTTTGTTAAACTTAAATGAAATGAATGAGAACATGAAAGGTCATAAGATGTCATAGTCAGCTGAAATGCATAGAATACAAACGAATACGTACACGTAAAAAGAAATCAAGTTACACACAGAAGTTCACCAAATCTGTCTTCTTTGATAATCGTTTACAAGAAAGCCTAGCTGACGCAAAGATAAGCACGCGACAGGCGTGTATAGAAGCCAAAAATCTACAGCAAATCAACCACACGCGATTTTATATTGATGGTCAGCAGTAACCATGGCCGTATCACTTACCGTTTGTGAGACATTTTCGCGTATAGAGCTTGAAAATCACCATTTTTGCCCACTGTATTGTGATTGTAGACCCACTAGTGGAGGAACGTCCGACAATGTCAACGTAATCTATACATCATTGAAAAGTACATTTGGAGAGCTACAATTTTCCGCTGATAATGTCCGTCTATATTCATTCGTTTAGCCGTTGTTGCCTCCCAATCTGCGAGACCACGCGAAATTCCGAAAAAAATTCGAACTTATGGGTGTGTTTGGCGTATGAATGAAGCAGTTCAAGGTTACCCAAGGTCATCGATCTTGGTGTCAATCGAAAGCGAAGTTAATAAAGTAACGACGGGCGACTTTTCAAAATTAAGTTTTGCGCTTATAATGCATAAAACCGTCGACATAAATATCAGATATATATTCGGAGAGTGTACAAAGTAAGGCGCCACGTAAAAAACGTTTCCCTTCCCCTTTAAAAAGAGCTCAGTCGTTTGTCCGTAAAAATCTGACATCGGTCAATCGCCAGGGTAGGCGCAGCCTCGCAGGCTCTGCTGGCTACGCTACAAGCCGTGACTGTACGGTAGAGCCGGAACGCCTTGTCTTCGTTTATTCCCAGTCTACTTCAATTTAATCAGAATCGGATAATTCTTCCAAGAAATAACTTCAAAGATGGCGGCCGTCCGCTGTCTTGAATTTTCAAAAAAAATTCAAAAATTTTCGCTATTCGACCGTCAATCTGGTGGGTATTGTGTTTAAATATAAAATTTCAGATAGGCCTACGTCGGACACGAGGCTTCATGATCATCAAGTCGAGTTTAGAGTCGAGTTTCGAGTTACTCGAATTTCTACTCAATGAAATTTTTGTGACAAAATTTACCGACTGATTTGCATATAATTAGCACAATTACGGTCATGGGTCCCCAGAGAGTTAGGTTAGGGTAAGTGACCAGTGTTAGTTTAAAACGATACTTTGGGCTTATTCCGCCATGTTACTCGAAACTCTACTCTAAACTCGACTCGATGAAGTATGAAACTCATCGGACACTCCGTTCAGGACTTACAGCCAAAAATGTAGTTTCTAATATATGGCTACCGTTCGCCGTTCCGTTTTGAATTGAAAAATTCTGAGGTTTAGTCACATAAACGTGAGAGGCTGAGGTACAGTGTATTGTCTGACAATGAGAACTACAATGAACGACTAAAAATTGATTGTTCAGGCGAACAAAGGTCTGTTTGGTGGTCTGTTCCTCGCGTCTTTGACCCTGGTCGCTGTCAGCTGCTATTTCGTGTTCGGCAACGATAAAGAACTGTCCAACTTCATAGTGTTTGGTACGGAGCTGTGTCTGCTGTTCATGCTGGCAATAATCGTCGTCGCTTCTTTTGTCAAGTTTCAGAAGATGCACTTCATCTGCAACGTCGATGAGAGTTTGTTAGACCAGTCTCTGATCGTCATCGCTGTCTGCGGAGTACTGGTACTCGATTGTTTCCACCTTGTCTCCGGTCTGGGCTCCATCACAACTGGCGGGCTCATCAGTGTCGTAGTGACCATTACAGCTGTCCTCTCCTTCACTCAGGTATGGAAAACACACCCATAAGTTCATGTAGACCTAGGCGTGACTCTTTTCAAGTAGATCAAACCATTTACAAGGCGAATTCGGTTAACTTAGACAGTGACGAATATTTTATTGTGTGGTCACTGTCTCGCATCAAAATACTTGTTTAATGTCTCACTATTATACGCCGGTCAGATACGTATTTTATATGGATCGACGTGAGTAAGTAGCCTGCAATGTTACTAGTGGGTGCAGGAATAGCCTACCTGTATTATATTCGAAAACCGGGTAATAATGTAATCTTCAGCTTCTGAAGGAAACTCCAGGCTGGTAGAGCAGTTAGTAATTAAAGAGTGCAAAATTTTTCCCAGAAAAAGTCTACCTTTTGAATTTCCATATTTTGAGCCTAGAGCAAATTTTGTTTCACGAATCTTTTCCATCTTAGTCATGCAGTCTTTATACTTTCTCTCTGCACAGACTGTCTTCAACAGCAAATGACCTGGAACGAATTTTTAGTGTTCACTGAGTTTTTTATTTGTTCGTTTTTCTCATTATTAAATCTTGAATCAATAGGCCTATCGTAACGCCCACGAAGCTATGCTACGTTTAACCTGCAACTATTGTGCTTCGACTTGCAAGTGTGTGAACGTTGCTGGCGCAAGTGACTTTCGCAAGTATCTATAAGATGTGTCATAAGCTTACTTATAAGCTGACCCACTTGGCAGCATTGTTAACGCAACGCAAGTTAATAATATTGACTTCGAAATGGATTTATGCCAGGTCAACGGTGTGTGTGCGTGTTCTAGGCATCAATGCAAATACTGTTCATCATCGACGCTTCTCATCGATGCGTGCGCGAGACTCAGGCTAAACTGAAGCCTGGACGCGCACTTGTCACTCTTCTCCTGCTGCTGAATCTCTGCTTCTGGGTCGTCTGCATCTTCGAAGTGAAGAAGACGGAACA
>Ga0209680_1000408_pt1 | contig 11661 bp, 11 predicted proteins | sample WorMetLIZISLAND1_FD_187413 | JGI IMG/M metagenome (GOLD analysis project Ga0209680, IMG submission 187413) | Marine gutless worms symbiont microbial communities from Max Planck institute for Marine Microbiology, Germany - Olavius loisae LIZARD... ... | reverse complement strand
TCCTCGGCAATCACCTTGCGAAGCCGTGTGTAAAACGAGGCCGCCGTGTTCCGGTGGACGCCAACCAACTCAGCGGCTGCTCGTGCCGTCGTCGCCGCCACAAAGTGCTCCATCAAACGATCACGCCTCCAACCACTGAGCCGGCTTCTTCTCGCATACATCCTGCAATCCTAGCCCAAGCATCTCGCTTAGCTAGGACAGCCCCATAGTTTATATGCGGTGAGGCCGCTTTAGCCGGCCTCGGCAATGGGCAGGGTGACGACGATGCGCAATCCGCCTTTATCGCCGTTGACGGCTTCGATGTCGCCGCCGTGGCCGTGGACGATGGAGCGGGTGATGGCGAGGCCCATGCCGATGCCGCCGGTTTCGCGGCTGCGCGAGGTTTCGATGCGGACGAAAGGTTCGAAGATTCGTTCCAAGTGGTCTACCGGAATGCCCGGTCCGTCGTCGTCGATGGTGATCTTGACGGCGTCCTCGGTGGCGGTCATATCGACGCGGGCCCTCTCACCGTAGTTGACGGCGTTCTCCATGAGGTTGCGCAGGGCCCGCTTGAGCGCGATCGGGCGGCAGTCGAGCACCAGGCGGTCTGGTGCGCTCAGGGTCACGTCATGGCCCATGTCCTCGAAATCACCGGCCAGGCTTTCCATGAGCGCGGTGACATCGGTCGGCCGGCTGTCCTCCTTTTGCGCCTCCTCGCGGGCGAACAGCAGCGTCGCCTCGGTGATCGTCTGCATTTCGTCGAGCATGTCGATGATCTTGCCGCGCAACTCCGGATCTTCGATGAATTCAGCCCGTAGGCGCAGCGCCGTGATCGGCGTCCTCAGGTCGTGCGAGACGGCGGCCAGCAGGTTGGTGCGGTCCTCGATGAATTTTTGTTGCCGCGCCCGCATCAGATTGAAGGCACGGATGGCGTCGCACACGTCCCGCGGTCCCGCCTCCGCCACATCGTCGACCGTTTCGCCGCGGCCGACGGCATCGGCGGTGCGGGCCAAGGCGCTTAAGGGCCGGGTCACCCGTCGCACGCTAAAGATGACGGCGATGATGGTGGCGACGGCGGTCAGCACGACGGCGATCAATGACTGCGCGGCCCACGGCGGGCGCGGGAAGGCGACGCCCGGCACCGTTTCGATCCATGGCGTGTCAGGCGTCTTGACGGCGATCCTCAAACCCAGGCGGTACTTGCCGGGATAGCGGTCGCCGTATTCCTCTCGCTCGTCATCATCATCGTCGTCATCGTCGTCATCGAACCAGCGATCATGGCGGTGCCGGCCGCGCCCCTCATGCCAGGGCCCGCGCCGCCAGAACGGCTGCCAGGGATCGCGGAAGGCGATGCGGATGTCGGCGTCCTCGATGTCAAGGGCGTCGGTCAGCCGCCGGGCCAGGCGCCGTTCGTGGCGGCTGGTCGGAACGGGGAGGCCGGGGTCGGCATCGTGCAGGGTCACCGTCAGGATGTCCGAGCTGAGACTGCGGGCGATGATCGGGCGCAACGGGTCAGGGGTCGCCGCCAGTGTCTTGACGACGGCCGCCGTCCGTGACACCACCTGGCCGCGGGTCGCCTGGCGCACCGCCTCGCGGCGCTCGTCGGCGAAGATGGCGATGGCGGCGACATGGCCGGCGACCAGGGCCAGCATTAAGAGCGCCACCATCTGGCCGGCCAGGCTCTTGGGGACCAGCCATCTCATGATTCACCTGGTTTTCGTATGGACGCCGTAAAGCGGTAGCCGCCGCCCCACACGGTCTTGATGATCTCAGGGCTCCGCGGGTTCTTCTCGAGCTTCTTGCGCAGCCGGCTGATCTGGTTGTCGATGCTGCGGTCGAAGACGTCGGCCGCGCGGGACTGGGTGATGTCGAGCAGTTGGTCGCGGCTCAGCACCCGGTCGGGCCGGGCGACCAGCGCGCTCAGCAGGTTGAACTCGCCGGTGCTCAAGGGAACCGTGACGCCGCCCTCGTCGACCAGCTCGCGGCGCCGCACGTCCAGGATCCAGCGATCGAAGGCGATGGTCTCCTCGTCGAGCTCGTCCGTGGCCGGCGGCAGGCTGTTGACGCGGCGCAGCACCGCCTTGATGCGGGCGACCAGTTCGCGCGGGTTGAAGGGTTTGGTCACATAGTCGTCAGCGCCGACCTCGAGGCCGATGATGCGGTCCGTATCGTCCGCCATGGCGGTCAGCAGGATCACCGGCGTGCCGGCCGTCTCACGGAGATGGCGGCACAAAGACAGGCCGTCCTCGCCGGGCATCATGATGTCGAGGACGACGAGGTCGACTTTGCTGTCCTTGAGGAGATGCCGCGCCGCCGCTGCGTCCTCGGCGGAAGACGTGCGGAACCCATGCTGGGCCAGGAACTTGCTCAGGGAATCGCGGATCTCACGGTGATCGTCGACGACCAGGATATGGGCGGAGGTGTTCATCTTCTCGGTTCCGGAACTCCTTGAATTGTCGCTCCGGTCGCGCCGACCGGCCACAGGAAAATTGTAACAAAGTATCCCAATACCGGCGCCTGGCACGGTTTGCGACCGAAAACCCTGTTGCCGGCAAGGTTCTGCGACGGGCGGGTGAGAGTATGGCTCTCGTGGAACGACGCTGTTCCCGGCTGGATGAAGTCCGGTCTCCCTGGTTTCCAAGATTGAACGAACGAGAGGTATATCATGAAACGCAGAACCAAATTGATCGCCGGCGGTCTCATCGCCGCTTTCGGCGTCGCCGCCATCAGCGCCGCCGTCGTCGCCAAGGGCCCGAACAGCGGTTGGTGCCCCCGCGGCGGTTACGGCAATGCCGGTTATGGCGGTTACAGCCAGATGATGGGCGGCCGCGGCATGGGCCGCCACGGCGGCATGATGGGCCCGGGCGCCGGCATGTTCCGGCAGGCCGATACGCTGTTCAAACAATTCGACGCGGACAAAGACGACGCCGTCAGCAAACAGGAACTGGATGCCGGGTTCGCCGCCATGCACGCGAAGACGGACGCCAACGGCGACGGCAAGATCAGCGTCGACGAATTCGGCAGCCTGTGGACCCAGTTCACCCGCGGGCGCATGGTCGACAAGTTCCAGATGCTGGACGATGACGGCGACGCGGCGATTACGGCGGACGAGTTCAAGACGCCCTTCGAATACGCCTTTCAGCGCCACGACCTCAACGACGACGGCAAGCTGACCCGCGACGAGTTCTGGAAACGCGGGCAGGGCCCCGGGCCAAGGTGGCGCTACGACGACGACGATGACGATGACGACAAGGACGACGACGACTATAAGCGCAGGAACTGACGAGGAACCAAAAGTGCCGGGCCCCCAGCCCTCCGGGGTCTGGCCGCTCTCCCCTTGTCTCTCCCCCAGGGGCTCTCCCCCAGGCTCTCCTCTCTCTCTGCGCCGCACTCGCCTTGCACGGCTTCAGGGCTTCCCCTATACCTGGGGCCGTGCGGGCGGGTGTAGTTCAATGGCAGAACATCAGCTTCCCAAGCTGAATACGGGGGTTCGATTCCCCTCACCCGCTCCATTCCCCGCAAGCACCGACGGCTGTTGTTCGTTGTGCCGGCCGAGAACGGCCGGTTGATCCCGATTACCCGACGTCTTTGCCCGATGCCCTGTTGAGTGTCTCGACCTCGGTTTGAAGCCTGTCGACCTGCTCGCAGAGGCCGCGGAGCAGGTCGTTCTGTTCCTCCTGGTGTTTCTCGGCATCCTCGGCGGCGGCGTCCTGCATGGAATTGACGATGATCGCGATGAACAGATTGAGGACGGCGAAGGTGACCAGCAGGATGAACGGCACGAAAAACACCCATGCGTAGGGATAAACGTCCATCACCGGGCGGACGATGCCCATGGACCACGACTCCAGGGTCATGATCTGGAACAGCGTATAGGCGGACCGTCCGACCGTGCCGAACCAGGCCTCGAAGTCGGCCCCGAACAGTTTCGTGGCCATGACGGCGGCGACATAGAAGACGAGACCGAGAAGGGCGACGACGGAACCCATTCCGGGAACCGCATTGAGAAGCGCCTGGACCACGACCCGCATTTTGGGAACGGCCGAGACCAGGCGCAGGGCGCGCCGCACGCGGAGTGCGCGCAGGACGGACGTGCCTTCGCCCGCGGGCGCCAGGGACACGGCGACGATGAAGAAGTCGAACAGGTTCCAGGCGCGGCGGAAAAACGCCAACCGGTAAACGACCAGTTTCGCCACCAGTTCGGCGACGAAGATCGTCAGGGCTGCCGTATCGATGAAACGGAGCAGGCCGCCGGCCGCTTCCATGGCCGCCGGCGACGTCTCGAGACCGATGACGATGGCGTTGATGATGATGACGCCGATGATCACCCGTTGCGTGAGGTCGGCCTCGATGAACAGCCGCAGGCGCTCGACAATGCCGCCGGTTGCGAGCACCGCGGCCTCCGGATTTAGCCAGGCCCGCATGGCGGGGTCGGCCCGAATGCGCCGGTCGCCAGCGGCGGGATCGGGCGTATTACGCATGGCCCTCTCCTCGGGCCAGCCCGTTGACCGAGGGCCCGCCGGTGGCGGGCTCGGAAACCCGAGCGCGCCGCGTCGACCACTTAAGGACCAGGAAGCCCATCAGTCCGGACAGGATCGACCCCGAAAGGACGCCGAGGCGAACCGCCGCCGCGTGTTCCGGATCGCTGAAGGCCAGCGTCCCGATGAACAGGCTCATGGTGAAGCCGATGCCGGCGAGCAGGGAGACCCCGTAGACCTGTGCCCAGTTGACGCCGTCCGGCAGGCGGCAGATGCCGGCCCGAACGCCGACCCAGGAGAAACCGAAGACCCCGATCTGCTTGCCGATGAACAACCCGAGCGCGATGCCGAGCGGCACCGGTGCCAGCAGGTCGGCGAAGCGCAGGCCGTCGAGCGCCACACCGGCATTGGCGAAGGCGAAGACCGGCATGATGAAGAAGGCCACCCACGGATGAAGGGCCTTTTCCAGAATGTGCAAGGGCGCCTTGTCGCGGTCGTCATCGACCCGGAGCGGGATACAAAGGGCGATGATGACACCGGCCAGGGTCGCGTGGACACCGGATTTCAGGACACCGACCCACATGATGACGCCGATCAACGCATAAAGCGAAATCCGCCGGACCCCCAGCAGGTTGAAGGCGACGAGGACGGCCGTGCCGACGCCGGCGATGGCCAGCGACGCCAGCGACAGCTCGCTGGTGTAGAAGAGCGCGATGATGATGATCGCGCCGAGGTCGTCGAGGATAGCCAGCGCCAGCAGAAACACCTTCAGGGCCGGCGGGACGCCGCTGCCGACCAGGGCCAACACGCCGAGCGCAAAGGCGATGTCCGTCGCCGCCGGGATGGCCCAGCCGTCGAGGGTCGAGGGATTGCCCCAGTTGAACATGACGTAGATGAGCGCCGGTATGGCCATGCCGCCGACGGCGGCGAAGACCGGCAGCGCGCTCTGGTTCCACGTCGAAAGCCGCCCCTCCAGTATCTCGCGTTTGATTTCCAGGCCGACCAAAAAGAAGAAGACCGCCATAAGCCCGTCATTGATCCACAACAACAAGGGCTTCTCGATACCGCCCGAGCCGACCTGGACCACCACCGGCGTGTTCAGGAGGGCGTCGTAAAGGGGGCTCAGCGGGGAGTTGTCCATGACCAATGCCGCCAGTGCGGCGGTCATCAGCAGGATGCCGCCGAAAGCATCGTGGTGAATGATGGCGGACAGGTTATTTTTCAAAGTGCGCATCTAATATCTCCGAGCGAAAATCAAAGGTCCAATCACGTGGGTTCTCAAATATCCGGACCGGCAAAACAGACTGCCGGCTTCCGTTCACGGGGACACCACTGACGGAACTGGGTCCACAACCGGGCCGGTCGTTGCTCCCGCACCTTGCGACTGCAGGCTCTCGATCGCCGTTTGCGCCGCCACCGGGTCGACGAACATCCCCGCCATCATGGCCAACAGGGCAAGAACTGCCGCCTCGTCCCATCGGGTCAAATGCGGGCTCATCGCGCGGTCGCGAGCGAGGAGCGCGATAAAGAGCGTCATGAAGGCGCCGACGAACAGCAGGTTGTTCATGGCCAGCGGGACCAGTGCGCCGGGCATCAGAGAGGCCAGGTAGATGGTAACCGCCACGATCACGCCGATGCGGAGAAGGGCCGGGTGCAAGGTCAGCGCTGGCTTGTCATCCGTGGGTTTTGACGGAAAAGGGTCTTGCCTGTTCATCATCCTATTCTCCAATTGGGCACCATCCTCGGGTGCGGCCGCACAAGGCCTCACCGACGATATGGGTTTTCCCCACATGAAATAAACTCTATTACGCGATAGAGTTTGATAGGATTTTCCGATTAGGTAATGCGCCGCCGGGCGGTGTCACCGTTCGATGACGATGTCCTTGAACTTTCGGGCCGCGACGTCCCGGATGACCTCGGCAACCTGCCGGAACGCCGTCGCCCGCCCGGCGCTTTTTCTCCACACCAGACCGACGGACCGGCTGAAGGACTTGTCCTCCAGGCTCTTGACCACGATCTCGCTGCGGGCGTGGATTTCCGAATGCACGTATAAAGCCGGCAGGAAGGTCACACCCATGCCCATGCCGACCATCTGGCGTAGCGCATCGAGACTGGTCCCCTCGTAATCTCGCAGCAACGTCGAGCCATACTCCTCGCAAAGGGCGCCGATGTGATCATGCAGATGGTATTGCGGGCTCAATGTCAGCATGCCCAAGCCTTCGAGGTCCTTGGTGGTGATCTTTTCCCGGCCGGCCAGGGGATGGTCGACGGCCAGCGCCAGATAAAGCGGTTCACGGAACAATCGATCGACGACCAACTCACGGCCGACGACCGGCAGTTGCCCGAGAACGACGTCGTGCAGTCCACTGCTCAATTCATGCTCCAATTCCCTTGGCGGGCCTTCGCGAACATAAAGGTTCAGCTCCGGGTTCTTGCGATGCAGGCGTGCAACGACGTGCGGCAGCAGATAGGGGCCGAGCGTCGGTTTGGCGCCCAGACGTATGGTCCCGACGAGGCCCCGCTGGGCGGCCGAGGTGAAATCCACGATGCCCTGAACCTCGTCGAGGATCTGTCGTGCCCGTTCGGAGACTTCGCGGCCGACGGGCGTCAAGGCGACGCCTGACCGGCTGCGCTCCACCAGTTGCACGCCGAGAAAACCCTCGATGTTCTGGATCTGCGCGCTCAACGACGGCTGGGTGATATGGCAGCGTTCGGCGGCCCGGCGAAAATGCCGTGTTTCGTCGAGGGCGACCAGACAGCGCAACTGTTTCATGGTGAGGTCGTTCATCCGCATCGTTTCCTCCGGGCCGGTCGGACGGCTGGGCGCTTCAGTGTCGTTGGGTCTTATCGGAAACTCCTATCACGTTAGCCATAGGGCCCGGAAGCGCGTTTGAGGACAACACTCTCCGTCCCGCGGCCGTTGCCGCGGGATTGCCGCCCGCTCTTACGCGGAGACTTGAAGCTGGGGTTCCCGTTGGCGGCTCGGCGGCACCGGCAGGACCGCCATATTGTCCGGTTGGGTCGGCGTCCGGTTGCCATGTGTTTTGACGGTCAGAAGGGAGCACGATACCTGGTTGAGGATCGATTCCGCCGTGTTGCCGATGATCAGGCCGCCGACCCCGGTGCGCCCGACCGTTCCCATAACCACCAGATCGATTCCGTGACCGGCGACGAAACGCGGGATCACGTCCCATGCCAAATGGACCGAGTGGCGGCCCGCCGCAGCGGGAAAGCGGTCGGTCAGCCGTTTCAACAAGGCCTCGCTGCGGCGCCGCTTGGACTCCAGCAACAGGTCGAATTCTAAGCTTGATACCTTGGCGAAACCCCTGCTGGCCAAAGTCGCCTCGCCGTTCAGCTTCCAGGCGTGAACGACGTGAAGGTGGCCGCCATGGATGGCCGCTGCCGAGGTGGCCAGTTCCATGACCCGGTCGTTTAATCTCTCGCGCTGGATGTCGTCCAGTCTTGGATCGACGGCAGCGACGATGTTCCGGTAATGCGGGCGCTGGCCCCTTTTCATGATCCAGACGGGGCATGGGCATTTGCGCATCAATTGGAGATCGAGGTTGGGAAACGACGGATCGCCGAATTCGCTGGCGCTGCCCTTGATGACCAGGTCGTGGCCATCTTTCAGAACCTTTTTCGTGATCTCGACGAGCGGTATCCCCTGCAGCACGTGTTGAGTGCAGTAAATCCCATGGGCCCGGATTGGTTCCGACAGCCGGCCGAGCCGCTCGAGATGATGAGCCAGGATCGCCGCTTCCGCTTCATAGTTGCGAATCGTTCCCGGCAGACCGCCGAACATCCTGGACAGTTCACCGGGCTGGAAATCGACCGTATCGACCAGGGTGATCGCGGCGTCATTCGCCTTCGCCAACCCGACGGCACGCTCGATCATGTTCGCATCGTCTCCCTTTTCGTCGCAGACCACGAGTATGTTCCTAAAGCGTTTCATGGCATTCACCTCTTCCTAATCACATGCAGGCTGCGGCCCCGGCGAGGCTTGTTCGCCAAAACGCGCGCTCTCGATCAAAACGTGGCCGCGCATCATTCAATATTCAATCTATCGAAATATAAATTTTGATCGACTTTTCCGATTGATGATCATCACGCCCCGGGCCGGTTCGCAAAGGATTTCGGTTTCCAGGGAGCGTTTGGGGTCTGTCGGCAAGCGAGGGAGCGGCGCCCGCTCCTGGCTCCCCTGTTGTTCCTTTAAACGGCAACCCCAATGATAGAAAAATCCGATCGAAACAATAATCCTTATCGGATTGTCGATTGGAGAATGTCCCCCAACTTGTATCAGGCATACCGGCGATGTGCCGAAACCAATTGATGGAGGAACTGAAGATGCCACGGACCGCGACCAGACTCTTGGACGATTTGATTGCAACACCGCCCGGTATGGGCGGCACGACAAACTGGAGTGCCCGTCACCTCACTGCGGGTCGGACGGGAAGTCGTTCCGCAATCGCCCCAACGAGGGGATACGCAACCAATGGATTGGCCGGCCCCCTGTCGGAGATGCTGCTCGGCGGGCGGAAGCCGCGCACCACGGCCCCGTTCGATTTCAAACTGAGCGGCGTCCATCTCGTCGGCGGGCTTGCCTATCGGGCCTGGCGCGATTGGAAGGCGAACAGACAGCCGACGTTCGACGCCGAACCGGACCTGATCAACATTCCGCGGGGAACCACCTTTTTGCCGATGAAGGCGTCCAAGATCGAATCGCTCGGTCGTAAACTGATTCGGGCGATGATCGCGGCAGCCAAGGCGGACGGTCGGATCACCCATCACGAGTGTCGTCGCCTCAAGGAATGGCTGGGCCAACAGGACTGCCTGGACGCTGATCGCGATTTCATCGACTTCGAACTCAGGAATCCGCTGGACGTCAACGCCGTCGCGCAAAGCGGCGATTCACTGGAAATCGCGGCCGAGATTTATCTGGCTTCCCAGTTCGCCCTTGAGCCGGGCGGCGTGGCGGAATGGTTCCACCTGCACCGGCTGGTTACGCGAATGGGTTTGGATCCTGAATTCGTCGCCCACCTGCGGGCCCAGTTCGAGAATCCGGCACCGATGCGCGAACAATTGGCCGCGTAAGGGACGACGCCGTCGTTCCGAAATCACCTGTCTGGGAACAATGGGAACAAGGGCGCACCCCTCCGGGACATCCCCCTGGACGGGGTGATCGGCCCCGGCCCAGGCTCGGCGGTCACGTCGGTTTTCCGGTGAGCGACTCCGGGGTGCGTCTTCCTACCGCTTCTCCCAAGCCGCCCGTACCTGGTCGGCCAAGGTCATCGGATCGAAGGGTTTGGCGATGACGTCGATGGCGCCCATTTCCTTGAACTCCTCCATCTCGCTCGGCATGACTTTCGCCGTCAGGAAGACGGCGGGCACGTCGGCGAGGCTGTCGATGGCGCGTAGCGCGGCGAGCGTCGCCGGGCCGTCCATGCCCGGCATCATGACGTCGAGTAAAAGCAGGTCCGGTTCGTAGGGCGCCGCCTTTTCGATGGCCTCGGCGCCGGAACTGCAGATTAGAACCTCGAGATTACCGACCGTCTCGAGGGCCAGTTTCGCGACTTTCTGGATGTCCGGTTCGTCCTCGACGTAGAGGACGCGTTTCAGTTCTTCCGTCATGGTCATTCGATCTCCAGGTACCGTTTTACCGATTTACCGACAAAGATTGAACCGGGACAAGGGAAAAACGCGTTTTGGTCGAAACGGCCGTCAACCGCCGGCCTTCCCATCCGCCTCGGTAAGGCTCGGCAGAAGCCCCTCGAAACGGTGCCGCCAGGTGTGAGCGGCGGCGTGTCGTTCGATCGCCCGTCCGCTCATCTGCTCTAAGCGATCAGGATCGTCGAGCGCGCGGCGAAGGCGATCAGTCCAGGCGTTCGGTTGGCCCGATTCGAGACCAATCATCTCATCCGACGTGAAGAAGTCGACGAGCAGCGTGCTCGGATTGCTGGCGATCACGGCGCCGTGGGCGAGCGCGAACCAGACCCGTTCGGTGGCGCCGGTGCGGAACTTCGGCGTCATATTGAGGACGATTTTCGATTGGCCGAAAAGCTGGAGGAACCGGGCCCAACACTTCGGCGTCCTCCGGCACCGGGGTTCCGGGCGCGATGTCGCCGGCAGCGACGATACGCGCCCCGGCGGGTAGCGATGCAAAGAGGGCCGCGCGGGCCTGAATCTGGCCCAACCGTTCAATACTCGTGAGCGCCTCGGCCCTGGCAATGGCTTCGAGCCCGTCGCGGTCGACGCCGGTATCCCGGCAGGCATCCGTCCACGCGCCGAGCGTCGAAACACCTGTCGTCGCCTGGGCCTTGGCGGCCGCCCATACGGCGGCGCGATAGGCAACGGGGAGGGATGATGCTTCGGCGAGGAACGCTTTCTCGTCCGGGTTTTTTCCGACATTGCCGACGAACAGGATGTCGATCGGCCGCTCACCCGCCTGGTCGCTGGTCTGGGCACCGACCTCGACGGCGGGCGGCGGCCCGCCGTGCGGCAGGAAAAGAGCCCGGTGCGGCAGTCCCAGGTATCGGCTCGCTTCAACGTGGTCCTGGCAACAGAAGAGCGAGACGTAAGCGGGCGGCAGAGCGGCGGCATCACCGTAATGCACCCAGGGGCCGTCCACATACCAGGACGTCAGGGTGGCCGGCGGCATGGCGCCCGTCGCCGGCGAAGGGCCGATACGAAAGCCGCCGTTGTAGCTGATGAAGACTGCGTCGGGCTCCAGCAGGTAGGCCTGCATCCGCTGAAGGCTGGCCTGCGAGGTTTTCAAGTCGTCGAGTAGTACGCCGTTATCCGGAACGGCGGTCACCATGGCATCGATCTGGGCTTGGCCCCAACCGGCGACGTCGCCGAGCTTAACGAAAACGAGGCGCATCGGTTATGCCGAACACGGGTCAAACCGGGCCTGGGCGCGGCGCCTGTCGCGAGGGTCCTCCATGGACCGACGATAGGCACGCCGGCGCGCCGAAGACAAGCGCCAAGCCGCCGGTTAGATGTTGGGGCTGTCCTAGCTAAGGACGTTTTTGTCTCGAATTCACCCATGTCTTTAATTGGTTAAGCAGTTCCCGGTGATCACCTCCATTGAACCGCCATTCGCACTCCTTTAGGAACAGGTGAAAGCTCTGTTTCGGGATGCCGTTAAAGCGCCGCAGATGCCGCTTCGCCTGGTTCCAGAAGTTCTCGATCCCGTTGATGCGATTCC
>Ga0209680_1000407_pt1 | contig 11665 bp, 5 predicted proteins | sample WorMetLIZISLAND1_FD_187413 | JGI IMG/M metagenome (GOLD analysis project Ga0209680, IMG submission 187413) | Marine gutless worms symbiont microbial communities from Max Planck institute for Marine Microbiology, Germany - Olavius loisae LIZARD... ... | reverse complement strand
GTACTTTAGTTTGTCTTCTGTCCTGTATTTTCCAGTGTGAACCAACGTGAATGGCACTGTATAGCCTAATTGTGCTGATGTGCCGTTAAGAATCTACTCACTCACTCACTCACTTAGGGTAGTTTTGTTTTGCTGTATTTTGTTTTGTGTGCTTCTCTGAGTTTATTTAGTTTGTGTGTTTTTCCTGTACTGATTTGTTTGTCAGTATTAGTGAAGTGATTGACTGCCTCTGAAATGGCCTACAGAGTGGCCCAAACATTTTTCGATAACTTCCATAAATGTAGACCGATTTTAACTATTTTTACTGTTACAACAAAAATGTACAGTGCATAAAAGTAAAATTACCCCTGCCACCTCACTTTTTGGACCACTCTGTAGATTGGGTCGGGTGGGCTGTTAAACTGTACTCTTACTCCAAATGCCGTTTCTTTAGTTGATTATGGAAAGTGAATTTTGATGAACAATTTATATCACGGTGTTAAAGTCTTATAATTCACTATCATGGACAGTGCAGTTAGTCATACATTATTTTTCCTGGACAGTTTTTTTACTGACAACACAGGGAGGGTGTAATTGGATAGAGCAGTTAGGGAGCTGACCACCCTGCCACACTGACACTGACAGCCACATTCCACCATTCATTTTTGATCCCAGAGGCTGATATTCCCCCTTGCTCACACTTGTCTGGTCTTTCGAAATACAGCCAAAAATGCCACTAGAACTGTATGCATGGTGTGGAGCGGGCATTCTCTTACCCGTAACTACACCCCTCGGCAACGCCTCCGCCTGCTCGCACTCTGACACAGTGATAACCTGTAGTAACATCTGAAACAGCTGAACGTGTTGGAGAAATTATGTTACTGCACTGCAAAAATTCTGATTTGACCAGAATCGTTCCATTTCAGACACACTTAAGCCTGCGCCCATGATTCACTCTGCGTCAATGTCACTTTTACGAAGCGGATGTAGTTTCATGTACATTTGATTGTAAACAAAAACAAAGTAACAAACATTATATCTTGTGTTTTATTACAACTTACAAGTGCATTAAAAGACATTTGTATAGATCTTGACTCATAAACTCAGAATAGGCTAGGCCAAGCGGTACAGTTATTTAAAGCGTTGTTTTGATTAGCACTAATTAACACTGCCTAAAATCTCACCTGGCCAGGCCAGACTAAATCCGGCCCAGCAAGGCAGATTTTCCTAGCGACGGCAGCCAGTTAATTAACGCAGATTACGGATTTCATTCTCGTTCACAAGCTCGAAATTCGGGACTGGAAAGTATTAGTTTTAGTTAATATGCGTTCTGTTGGCATTAACTTACAGGCTGTCTGCTCTTGCAGGCCATCCGGCTGTTACGCCAACGCTGTGTGCCACATGTAATTTGGTGTCTTCCCGATTCGCCGAAACTCGATTCGCCGAAATTAGGGTTTAGGGTTAGGGTTTCGGCGAATCGGGACTGAACCTGTCATTTAGTAGCAGGGTAAGCGGCATGGACGACATGCAACCACTGCGACTGCTGGTGCCATGTTGTGCTGGTCTTCGTGGTTTGACATGTACCCGCCAGTGTTGTATTCCTTGGCCTTGAGATGTCCTCGAGGACAAATTTTGAGGCCTTGGCCTTAACGGTCAAGTCCTTGGCATTGAGGGATAAGTCCAGGGCTCCTCAGAGCCAAACAAACTATGATATGAAGGCAGTTAAGGCTCCATGCAACTTTCAACTTGATAGCTTTGGTAGCTTTGAGCCTTTGACACTGTTTAATGAAGTGTTTATTGCATAAACTTGTGCCACCGTTGAGTTACTTTTTCTAAGTTTTATGTTCTCTCGCACCCCATAATCTAAAGCGGTCCTTGAACGTGTTCTGATGTCACGTCCTTGGCCTTGGCCATGAAGCTCAAATCCTTGTTGGCCAACAACACTGGTACCCGCAGACACCCCGGATTTATCTGCAGCTTGTGCTGACTGATAACTGATTAGGATATTAATGTGCTATAAAACTACATTGAGTCATGTTAATATTTCAGAATAAAACTACCAACCATCAATGTTCATTTTAACTACTACTGCAGAACGATGCCGAATGACATTACCAAACTGAGTCATCGATGACTCTAGATTTACATATGTAAAGCTCTGTCATAATCGCATAATCACACGTGCATTGTTTTTATGCGTCTAAAATATTTGTAAGCACGTGACAATATTGAGACTTATGCCTAGGCTGGAAGTCGCTGATATTTCAAAGCTCTATCACAGTGAAGGTATAGTTCACGACTCTACTGCAGGCCAGGCTAGGTTTTAGGCAACTATCTCTTGGCCGGGTCATATTTTAGGCTGTGTTGGCCAGCTTTTATTGGGCCAGGTCTTAGGCATAATCTGTTCTGGGTCCTATCACAGAACGTGGTTAATTAACACTAGCCTGAACCATATCTGCTGACCAACGACCATGCAACTGACCCTTAGTGACTCACGGAAGTTTTTAAAATCTCTTAACTGCCTCTAAAACTGCAGTTCCCGGGTGTATTAAATTGCTGCAGTTTAATTGCATTTGTTTATTTGCATCCACAGCGGCTAAAACAGCACTTGAAGCAGATCAACAAACTGTATGGAGAGATGGAGTGTTTGAATCAGAAAAAGAAGTGTTATGTGTTATGTTTAACGTTTGTACACCTCATTATGAGTAGCTTGTTAGTGCCGACATTGAAATGATTGAATCAGCAATTTTACGTGTGTCCTTTAAAAAAGGAGACAACTAACCATTCAGAAAAGACCTACCAAACTAAAAATAGATCTTAAGAAGTCATTGTACAATTAGAGGCTGAGGCATTTAATATTTAATAACATTTAATTTAATAATATGTAATATTTCTACATAGAAATACAGGAAAATATCATGACCCAATTTAGTTGTTCAAAACTGTCCATAACTTGTTAAACTCACACGTTTTCCCAGTTTTCCAGTCTTACTATGGTCTCTGTGTTTTTTCACTAAGTATAGCTATTGATCAGCTAGATGTGGTGTGTGTTGTGTTACAGCAAGCTGATATGAATTCAAAACCTCCCGCCAAGAAGAAAGATGATGCAGCGTTTGATGTTGAGCAGCAGTTTATTCTGCGTCTACCTCCTGTACGGTTATTTTGAGTTTATCAATTAGTCATTCAGTCAAAACGCATATCTGCAGTGCAGCACCATATGTCATATTTTGATGCATTTTGTATGCTTTATTTTAATTTTAGTTTAAATCGTTTGCTTATGACATATTCTGCCCATAAGTAGAATGTTTATCGATGTCTTTGAAGGACCTCTTGCCAAGAGTGGGGTAGCATAATCAGTTATCACTTCAAGCAAGGAACAATATCTTTGACTACTCTACGCCAAGTTTTGGTGTTATCCTGCACCCAGAGAGACAAAGACATTCACGTCAAAAGAAAGAAAGTTGTCTGGATAATGATAAAGTTGGATGCTGAGAATGTCTCTGTTGTGTTCAGCCCTCTCAGGGCTGACTGAACCATGCATTGCCTTTCTTTTTCTTCATTCTTGTGAGTATGGTGAACACGAGTTCACAAGCCCAATAGAACGCAGCATAAATCTGTTGTTCTCCTGTGAAAATAATTAAATATAAAGAGCTAAAATTACATCAAATGATTTGTTGAGATGATACTTGTACTGCACTGTCTCTCAGGCAATTGACCATTTTTGTTGTGCCTTATGATATGCCAAAATAGTTTAAAATTCCCAGTATTAACACTTTGTCACAAATTTCTTGTTAAGCTACAGCATAACAGACACTAAAGTTGATTGCACAAAACAGTTTGTATAAAGAAATTGATAAAGTTCAGATAGTCAGCAAACCAGGTACCGGGTAGTGTTTCTATGATTTACTGCAGGAAAATGTTTTGTCTTATAGTCTGAAAATTTTTCATTATTTAGTACTTTTCTCACCATTTAATGGCACTGAAATGGCTTTCTTTGTGCTGGTGTGCCGTTAAGAAACTACTCAGTACTCACTCGCTGAAAAATGCTGTTTGTTTTACAGGGCCCAGCAATGGCACTACGCAACGATGTGCAATCGGGAGCAATGAATTTGAAAGAGAAGTTATCCATTGAATTGGCAGCAGACGCCCGTCGTGGAAAAGTTACATATGGTGGCCACATATTCAATGCAAAAGTATGTACAGTATTAACGTTTGTCTTTGTTTCTTGGTTTTGTTTGATTGCATATTGAATGACAGTTTCCAACTCGTGTCCAACAGCATAACTGGAAGCATTATGGGCGTTCTGTGCTGTGCATAACGTGGAATTAATGACATAGACAACTGAATGTTCCGATTTATTGTGTTCAAAACAGCTTGTTGATCTTCCGTGCATCACTGAAAGTCTGAAAACTACTGATCGTAAGAATTTTTTCAAAACAGCCGACATCTGTCAGGTTAGTAGTCGATGCTATGTCTGCAAATAGTTGTTGCTTCTTGAATATAACATTTTGCTAGGAAAATTACAACGGTTGTAAAGAATCAGTTTCTAAATAGAATATACACTGTCGTTATTAGTTAGAGAATGCACCGGTCTTGGTACTGATGCTGAGTCGGCACCGATCTCTGTAGACCGGAACTGGACCGTTCTGACGAAAACCGGTCACCGATCCATCCTCCATTAGCCATGTGCCATATCGATTTAAATACTGATGGAGCGCACAACCACAGGCATAAAGCAGTGATCTCACCATGTTGCAGCTATTAAGTTTTATGTCACAAGCATCGGGCCAGCTGCAATGCTGCCCACGGCATGCACTAATGTTACCTCGTTATATGATAGCCATCTGACGCCACGCATCAGTCGGCCCCATCGCGATCTGCAGCAAAAACAATCAGGTGTGCTTTGCACAATGCATCCAAGTTGTCATCAATGTCTAGATCAACCTCAAATGTCAGAAAATCTGGGCTTTTTTGCAGTTTCGCTAAATTGCCACGCCTCATAGGCAAATGGCCAGATCTTCACCAAACTTTAGTAGCAATAGTGATAAATTAAATGAGCTACACTGTTGGTTTTATATGAATATAATATGAGGAATGATTGCTGTGTTGTTGTAGATGTTGCTGTGTCTGGAGGATGACTATGAAAGTCCCGATGAGCAGACTGATAAAAAGAAGAGAGAGAGAGACCGAAGGTTTCAGTGGAACCACGGAAGTGAGTTAGTGTTAACATAATTATGATGTGTCTCACCAAGAATTTGAATGAATTGCACGAAAGTATCGTATGAAATGCAATTATACACGCAACATTGGATGATAGATGATTCACTAAACTCTAAATACTACTCAGTTACCAAACACAAATGATTGATTCAGCAGTGTGGCTCTATATGAAACTCCCCAAAATTTAACAGATGTCCCGTGTAGATTCTTTGAGTTATATATTTGATCAGATGTCCACTTGTCCAGTATATTTAAATCCATTGCTGTATGATCACTAGTGAGTATGTGTGGTTTTTGTGTGAATTATTGTAAATTGTTTCACTGTGGCTTGTGCAATGCATGGATGACCCATAATGTTATTATTGTAGAATGTTTATTGATTTACTCACAAAGCTGTGTATGTGCATAGAACTACATATATATTGTTTCTATTGCAGTCTTTTTTTGTGTGTTTGTTACCTGATAACTTGATTCCGTCTTTAACAAATGTGATTAACTGGTTTAGTTAGTGACCTTCAGGAACTGATTAAGTTTTGGGACCTCTATATATGGTGGCCATATATTCAGTACAAGAATGGACAAAGTGGGACACAAACAACTGTCTGACATAAGCTCTAGTAGAATATGCAACATGGCTGCCATTAGGAAACAGATGACATTTACTAACTGCAGGTTGAATTTCATGCAAGTCTTCGATAATTATAGTTATCGGCTAAAACCGTAAGCCTGTGCAGTGTTTTAAACAGTGCTGTAGTAAAAGTGCTGAGCTTTTTATCTGATTGCATACATTTAGTCCTGCATTTTTAGTTGCTCATTATGGTGTAATTATTGTAATAATGACAAAAATGATGTAATATGTTAGTTTGCCTTCCGTTGAAAAACGTACGAAAACGAAGATTTCGGAAAACTTTACAAAAGAAGGTAACTGGTTTTGGTTCAACACATTTTGATTGATTAAATTTCAATGTACATTAATTGGCCCTGCATCACCGTGACTTTCTTTCATTCTGTCTCCATCATTCTTATCCTATTTCCCTCACATTGCTGCCCCATTTATATCTACTGCCAGTTTCTTTTTTCTGCCTTATGAAAAATTTTCACTTGGCACGCAGACAGATGTCAGGACAGAGGTACTATCGTCAGTCCAGTCTGAATGCTGTAGCACGTCTGATCACTGGACTCAGAAGTACGGTGTGGTCTGTCACTACCAATGCATGATGTGACCTGCACTGGCTGATTGTTCCTCAGAGGCTGCACTACAAGCTCCCCGTGACAGTCCATTGCTGTCTTCGACACCGAGCTTCAAGATATCTCGCCGGCTACTATGTGTCTGTGTCTGAAGTATCCAGTCACCAGCATCTGTCATCTGCCAGACATCGTCAACGTGTTTGCCACAGCATGTTTGGAAGCCGTTCTTTTTCTGTTGTCGGACCAACAGTCTGGATGGAATTCATTGCCAGATGATTTATTCTATGGGATCCAACTGTTGACTCTGTTTCTTGAAAACACATCTATTCACTGTTACGTGTCGTGTTAGCACAGTGGGGGTGTTATACATTATCGCGCTCTACAAATTAATATTTACTTAAACGTTACATTGTGGTGGATTTATTGTGTGCCTGACTGACATATTTACTCATTCCGTTTATTTATTCTTTCTTATTCACGTAATAGAAGTTGACAATATGTTAGTGGTACAGTAATGGCTAACGAATAAGTCAAGTAAAAAAATTTTGTAAATAGAAATTGTTTTATAATGCACCTCCGAAATGACCTAGATTGTGTCAGGTAGGCGTTGAACTCTAATCCATCTCCGTCTATAGTACATAACTGTGGTTTAGTAGTTAAAGCTGTGGTCTGTCACCTGTGTGCCATGGATTTGATTCTGTCATCGCTGGAGTAAGGAAAGGCATTTTATTCAGTTGCTCGAGATATAGTCATGTTTGAAATGTGCACATCAAAACCATCGAAAAGCACATTACTCATTGTTATTTTGTCTTGCAGAAATTCACCGGAGCCCACCAACTGTAGATAAATTTAGAATTTTATATGAAATTTCCGGAGTGTGTTAATTTGATGAAATACACTCGAATATGCTCAGTGAGTGTTATCGTCATTCGGATGACTGTGAACTGATTGTGTCTCTGTGTTGTAGTACCAGGATCAGCCGGACATTGAGAACGAAGTCCGACGATTGTTCCGCGCCGACAATGAAGCTGTCGACGTAAAGTGGGAAATTATCTACGAACAAGATGACGACACGAAGCAAGACGAGCCCGAGTCGTCATTTCCTCGGCCCGGCAGATCTGGCGTCGCGACTGGCCCCACGGGAAAAAGTCATGCTACTGGTACCAGCGTTGGTGAAATTGGTAGGTAATAATTTTGATTTTGTTAGTTCATTGGGTGCATAAATACTAAATTGTGAAAAAAGGTTAAAAGTTTACAGTTTGCTAGTATTGAAACGTCTACTGCTAATCTAGTTTAAACAGGGTTGCAGTCCTCAAGGCCGTAGCCTTGGCCTCAAGGCTGGCCAATTATGTCCTTGGCCTCACATATCAAGTCCTTGGCTGTGGCCTTGTCTTGAAGGTCCTGTCCTTGACTCTTATGGCCTCAACTGCATCTTTGAGTTTAAATGCTGTGGCAAAGCAGTGCAGCCGAATTACTGTAAAACACTATATTTTAGCTGCATCTTAATTTGGCGATTTTGAAATGTAGAAATTTTGCTGCATTTAATTTGGCGTTTTCTGAGGTTGTACTTTGCGAGGTCAAGTTCCAAGTAACTTCAGCCATGTGAACAGAGTTATGCATTACCGTCTGTACTAGTAGGCCTATTTAGTGCATGTTTGAAGATTTACAGGTTGTATTTGGGTGTATTTTTAGTCGGATACATTGCTGTAATTACAAGTGATCTTGTTTATTTGTTCCTGTGTTGATTCTGACGTTGTTTACGTTACTGTTTACATTGCTGTGTACACAACAGGAAATACATACTAGCGGTGTTGATATTCTTTGCAGATAAAGTTTAGTGATGGGCAGTCCGAATTTTTGCTGCTATTTAATTTCATGATTTTATGCTACTTGTGAAATTTGTGAAAGTTAGATGCAGACTTGAAAAATTAATGTTCTACAATATGCATCTTGACGTCATTCCTTTAGTTTTCCTGAGATTAGGACCTTGTTATAACCGACTTTGTCCTTCCAGTATCTCACACACGCTGCTAAACTTCATACTCATTACGTCGCTGACTGTTCACATGACATTCTTCACTGCCACTCATCCACTGAGGTCTGTGAGATTTGCAGTTTGTTCTGCTGACTGCAGCCGAGCACGACATATTTGGTGAAGTAAGCAGCTCCGACGATGAAGTCAACATCCTCGACAGCGGCGATGACTCGGCCGGACCGGTCGGATTTCGCCCGGAAGACGTCAAGGACTCGTTAGACCTCGGCTTTGCTGAAGCTGCGGCTACACTGGACCCGGACGTCTGTGAGTGGCTTTGAAAACACAACAGTTCTAGTATTCTCAGCATGTTACAGTTTTAGTTACTGCTGTGTTATTTTTGTTTTGATATGCTATTATTTGTAGTACTTGTTGATTTAAAAAGTTCGTTGCCTTCCCCTTAAATCCATTGAGCTGAAAATGGCATGACGGGTCACACATCCTAGGAGAAACCAATGCTGCCATGTCAAACTTAACCCTTTAAAGCCTACTGTTGCCATATGGGTACAGCTATAAAGCATCCTGTGCCAGACTGGGTTAAGCCGTCATTTGTAATTTTTGACATCAGGGCACTCTGACGCTCAGTAGCTGTACCCATATGGCAGCAGTAGGCTTTAAAGGGTTAATGTGGGTTGGGTCATATGTGTAATTTGCACATACATTTAATGAGTACGAGATACCATTACATGTTTCTGAACTTTGGTGCACAATGTGGTATTCTCACTATACATTCTGTTTAATAATTTTTATCTCTGCTTCTGACTGCGTTGCTGCGAAAGTATTTTTGTCAATATTCTAGTTATTATATTAATTTTTTCATGTCCTCTATACAGCATGCTGATAGTTGTTGCAAACTGCTTCCAGTGATTGAGAATACTGCCAGAATTCCTGTGCCGGTTGGTGTTTATTTTTTACTTTCTCTTCATTGACATTGTTTTGTGTATATTTCTCTAAACTAGCCTGCCGTGTGTAGCATACAGTCGTATTATTGCTTGCTGTAAATGTGCTCTTGTCTTGTAGCGGAGCTACAGAACAAGCTGCAGGAGCTTGGTCGACAACTTGACGAGCTAAACGAACGTCGAATGATGCTTGAAGTAGAGTTGTCAATAATTGACACTTCAGATCGAAAGGTAGTTCGTGCTGTCTACCGAATATTCTGATGAAATGAATGAATGAATGAATACTACTTTTGCCTGTTTCATGAAAGGATGTCTTTTCTTCAAAAATTTACGACTTTCTCAGTACGAATTACGAAACTACCTTTAGTTACTTACAATTTTGTTATGCTTTTTGATTGGTTTCTGGGAAGGCAATTTCTGTAGACTGGTGATATTAATGCTACACAGTGTGATGGTAATTGCTGTATTCATGTGTGTCTGTGTGTGGTCTGTAATAGGAAATGTTGCAGACTGAACTTGATCAAGTAATCGAGGACGAAAGTAAAAACCGACAAGAGGTACACGACAACTTGTGTTTATTTTGCTGATGTTGTCGTGTTTATACTTATGATAAAAAAAACAAATGTTGGTGTTGAAGTCTTATTACAGGTGCCGGATCAGTCTTTTAGGCCACCTTAATGGTGTAAAGCTGGATAGAGACCGTTGATGATTGTTGTTATAACTCATACTGCATAATTGGAAGCTGTTTTACTAATGCCGTTTTAGCATGGTATTGCTTGTGAGACAGTGTAGTACATGTTTCATTTCAAGAAAATATTCGATGTAATTTTAGCTCAGGTGTGTGTAGAATAAGGATAACAGGTTTAGAGACAGGCATCCTTCTGACCAGAAGTGCATCATTTTTTGCTGCCCTTTCACATTCCATATCCCTCATTGCTCAAAGTGAAGTGAATGCCCTGGCCAGCTATCAGTTGAGCAGAGTTTGACATCCCACTTGACGCAGACACTGTACAAGATGACTTATGTTGCACATCAGTATAAGTTGATTAGAATAGTGCTTGCCATATAATATACCAGTAACTGATACAATAGCAAACTGCTGAGTATAGTGATCGGCTTAAAGTTACTGACATGCTAATAATACAATGCTGATGCGCAAGCGGCTCTTTGTGGTAACATGTGAATGGCCTGAGTCACGAAAACCCCCACGTCTGGTCGAGTCATGAGGTCTTGTGACACTTGATATCAATCTGGAATTCACTGCCAGACAGTCTTTATGACTCAGCTCTGAGTCTCTGCATTTTCATGCATCATCTGAAAACTCACTTTTTTTGCGAAATATTGACGAGACTTACTTAGGTTTTTTTTATGAGAATGCGTTATATAAATTGACAGTCTTTACTTACTTCCAAGTCATGTCACTGCCAGATCATCTCGTAGACTCAAATCCAACTGACTCTCATCGGAAATTGGCTGACGTCTAGTCATTTGTCACGTACACTGCACTATGGTTATTTTGTGCCATGACAGAGCAACTATCTGCATCTCTTTCAGTTTAATCCTAGTTGTATTATTTTAATGATATAATGGTTATTGTCTCTCTCTGGTTGTCGGGATTATTGTGTGTGTTTCTGCGTGTCTTTGCTTACTCGATATCTTAACAACAGTTCTGGTTGTGTTCTGACTAAGCTTGGTATGCTGGTGTTGGTACTGGCAGCTGTTATATCTCTCTGAAACTGGTTAACTTCTGAAGTTGATCTACCCGCTGGGAAATAGTCATACATGGTTGAAGTTCTTAATTGTAATGTTGAGCCAGGTTGACGTTATAGTGTGAGTGTGAAGGGGCGGACAACCCAAACTCTCACACAATCGTGCACGGATCCACAGATCGTTGCGTTGTTGGAGACATGCACTGTAATGATTTCCCTTCTATTCATTTATTTTAAGCATTATTGTTACTGTGTATAAATTTGCATGTGTCATTGATTGTCATGTGTATACGACACGTGTCCTTAATTGTCATGTGTGACATGGCAATGCATTGTGTTTGCAGTATGAGATCCTCAGCTCAATGCTCAACCAAGGATAACAACTGTGTTCCGCTAGTCATTGAATCTGACATTAGTTTTTCTTGACAGTTGCAAAATATTGAATTAGTTTTGGTTTGAGCTGTCGAGCAATTAATTTTTCAATCGCGTTAACGCATGCGATTTGTTATTTTAATCGTGCGTTAACGTGTTAATTAATGCATCACTTTGACAGGTCTATTTATGTTGTATGTTGCTGTCAGCGAACGACTACACGTCTTACCTACAAGTTGTGACCACTGTCGAACTTGCTATCAAGC
>Ga0209680_1000406_pt1 | contig 11666 bp, 6 predicted proteins | sample WorMetLIZISLAND1_FD_187413 | JGI IMG/M metagenome (GOLD analysis project Ga0209680, IMG submission 187413) | Marine gutless worms symbiont microbial communities from Max Planck institute for Marine Microbiology, Germany - Olavius loisae LIZARD... ... | reverse complement strand
GCCGCTGCGGTACCCCTTAGGCCAGGATAAGAAAGTCGAAACAGGTGCTGTTTTAATCGAACCTTGGACGTTTCGTAGCTCATTAGTCTTAGAACTGTACGTGGTGGAAGAAAGCATTTGGCATTTGGCGTAACCCTGCGGGGTTAAAAGCGCGAACCAATTCACCTTCCGTCTTGGTATAAATTTATATAACGTGTTATTCATGTTAAGTATGCGCCTGTAGATTAATCATCAGAAATTGTCTCATCCGGGAAAATGACCATCCGGGAAACGTCTTTCCGGGGAAAAAAACCATCCGGGAAACGACTGTAAACCCTAAAATCGTTAAATTAAAGTGCAGAGAAAATAAAACATTTTAACAGTAAATGCTTTGTTAAACGCAGACGTGGACCATATATTAAAATTGAGCTGGCGGATGACACACTGTGAGAGAGTGCAAGACAGTGATTCAAAAAAGACAAGTTGACAGCCTCACAGTCACAGTGGCATAGCACACCAGGCTAATAAGATGAAAACACAGCTGACTGCGATGATACCCAGTACTACCGACAGGCGGCTCAGTACCAAAATACCACTTAATGTTATTTTAACACAATCCAGAACTCAGCTAAAAACAACTGCATATCACTGAAACATGCTGACAGCAAAAAACATAAGAAAGCCATGCTATCACTGGGAAACCGCGTGACACAGAATGTTTTTCTTACGTCCAATAACTCTTGATTTTTGTTTGCTTCAGCATATGAAAGGTCAACGCCGTTACAGCACCGGCAGTCATTTGTCAACTAAAAGCAGACTAACCGCTAAATTATTTTCGAAGAATTCCAACCGATGTGTTCAGGTACCTCAACGTTACGGACAGACTTGTCGTAGAAATACCGCTCGGTAAAAATGCTGATGAGCGAGTTTTTCTGGGCACCAGGAACTAAGCAAAATGGTGCAAGTTACATTAGCATAGATTTGTCACTGTCTGCTGCTGGCTTTTAGCATTACATTTAACAACTGTTAAGAATTTGGATTAAAATTAGAATTTCAACGAAACATATAGACATTATACATAATCAAGAACAGCCAAATTTAACGCACCATTTTAAACTGAGTTTACTTTAATGCCACACACCTCTGTTATATACTTTTATTACAAACTGCCTCTCAGTGATCATTCGACAAAAATCTAATAGAGCCTAAACTAATAGAGATTCACTAGGCATCAAACTGAGTAAAAGAATTTTGTGTAAGTAGTCCATGTGCTTCATTTAGTAGACGAGTGGTAACTAGCATGATGTCCAAAATCTATCTACACAAACTATCAATCATCTGCATTTCAAATAAAGTCATTACTTCTACAATCCACATTTTAACAAATTTAACAAAGAATTTTTTCCAAAAAGTACATTATAGTAAGTTGGACACACTTATTATAGTTGACATTCAGAGAGAAAAAACTGCCAGAAATATTACAGTAATTTTGTATTGTCACATCTACTGTTGCAGAACTTAAAAACATGTAATATGTCAAATAGACAAATAAATTACAATCAGTAGCTGATCTATAGAAACAGACACAGATTTCCACGCCTTCTGTGTAGTGGCTCGACAAAACTAAACCTAACGATCAACAGTCTTATTTACATACACAAAGAATATGCTAATGTCAATGCTGATGAGTGAAATTCAGTAAACGACATCATTCGTCTACGGTTGTACACGGCTTCCGTTCTGCTGTTCTGATGACCGTGACTTCCCAACACGTTCCAGCTCTTTCTTAAGATCATGTTCAAATGGGTCGTTTGTTTTCGGTGACTGTGATCGCCGACTGTCCGTCGCCGGTGACCGTCGGTCTTTTGTCGACCGATCCTCGCGGTCTTTACGCGAATGTGAGTCGTGTCGGCTTTGACTGTGTGAGTGACGGTGTTCTCGCGAGCGTGATCGACGACTCTGGCGGTCACGGTCGGCGAGCCGTGGTCTTTCACGGTCGCGGTGGGAATACCTATCTGGAGACCGACGACTGCCGTGAGAGCGATCGGTCGGCCGGGAATGTCGATCTCTGTCTCGCTCCGGTGAGCGACGATGACTTGAGGACTTGTAGTAATTGTCTGGTCGCGAACGACGCTCTGCGGACCGTGAACGTCGCCTTTCTCTCTCGGGCGAGCGTCTTCGAATGTCGGCTGATCGACCATCGCGGTCGCCTGAGTATTGTGTACCAGTAGCAAGGCTGTTGCTACCATCATATCGACTGTACACTGGGCTGCTCCTCCGCTCATAAGTTGGCGGCGGTCTGCTACCAACAACAAAACATTAAACAGTAAAAATCACCATTATGCCAACGCATAAACAACAGCGTTCATTTAAACATTTAATTCAATAACACTTTTTATGGATCACAAATGACCATTTACGAAGATATATGCACTTTCAAAATAAATTACAGATCAAACTAGAAATTGCAGCGACCATGTAGGAGCTGTTGCCATATGTCGGCCACAAAAGCTTGTAACTTCCTCGCAGTTATTGAGTGAATGCGCTACTAACAGCTGATTGCAAGAACAATGCTTAAATCTCCACTCACTTGATTGCCACTCAACTGGGTGGATTGGAGATATGAGTGGCTGATTTCGCTACTCGAGTGGGCTCATCTTGACTTGAGAGTGGGTTTTCTGTTCTTGCAACGATTTTCACACTGACTGTACTTAAAGTAAGTACTGTAGCTAAGTAGACTCAACTGTTCAGTGGCATTCTTATAATTTACCCTAAATCCCAACTCATGCTTTGCAGTAAAAACCAAAATTACGAATTTACATACTTATAACATGTACAAGGTTTGTTCAAGCATCATCATCATGTTGTCCTATTAACAACAGACTAACACTAGTATACCTGTCTTCCTGCTGGGGAGGTCTGTTCACATCAGCACGTCCTTGAGCCGTGGCGCCAGCACTCCGCAGACGAGCTGCCTTCTTTGCCAACAAGTTCTGCTCGATCTGTTTCTGTATCGGAACAGGAATGCGTGGAAACAACGTGCTATACCACTCCAGCTTCGTCAGGAAATGTGACGAGATTTCACCGATTGTCATAACGTGGCCACCACCTGCCTTCACGTCCACCTCCTGCAACGTCAGCCAACAGCCATTCGACACTGGCATATAGGCCCCTACGTGTCACAACAGTGACAGCCATCAGTCATAACACAGTAAAGATCGTCGACTGCAAAACAATACAGTTTCACCAACATTCAAGTGAAATGTGACATTCATTGACAATCTCTCACACAACAGCAGGAAGAACCATTAGCTTTTAATGATTTGCAACAACAGTAACGGCGGCACATCCACTCCGCAATACACCAGTCTACTGTACTGTAATTATTTGTTATCAGAAACAAAAAAAAACTTACTAAAGAGTTGCCTCGACACATTGTAATTTTTGACCATGTCGTTTACACTTAATCATCACCACTATGTATAAATCCCTCATCAGCAGTCAACCATGCATAACGGAGTATTTAACCTACTTCTGGTATTAAAACTACACTTGACAACCAGTCAATGTGACTGCCATCTGCTATTCCTCACACTGGACATTTCACAATGAAGCTGATCTAATAAGCAGCTGGGTTGACTCCAATGTGTACTACTGCATTATTGTATCATATTACCGATCAATGTTTGGTGTAAATATACTTCACAATTATAACTAGCCAACACACTTGGATGATAAAAATAACCAAAATACCACTATTTAATGCACCAGTCATATACACCATGATACAGTACAGAAGATTAAAATAAATTATGACGACTATTTTTAAAATCTGTCTCACTGATCAAGTTGCCTCTATCCATGATACGAGAGCGTAATTCTAACGGTTAATCGTACGTTCAGTGTCCCTCCCTACATCTGCAAAAGATGGCGCCCATTGTCAGTGTCAGTTACCGGTGGTCAGATAACGGCCAACAGCGACGCACGGGCTCCATCGAGAATGCCTCTTATGTCTGTAAAGTATGCACTGACAGACATGCTATCTGCAATTGCCAAAGCCACTATATAACATGACGGACAACGAAATAAGTCAAAACATGTTTACGGCTAACAACGGTGGAATTATGATCCTACAAAACTCTATCATGATGTGAAAGGACAGGTTCATTCTATGATATTTAGTCAGGAGTGGAATGACAGAAAGTTAAGCTAATGCAAACGCCATAATCACTATTAGTTTTGCTCTCAAACCTGTTTAAACGCAAGGCAGTGAACTTACTACACGACTTCTATATGTTATCATTACAATGTTCAGCATAAAATGTTTACTTCTGCGACACACTAGTCTGCATTGTCATATCATTTGCTTTTTTCAGCAGAAATATTAGTCTGATTTTGCAATGTCTGACTTTTCTCTTACGTGAGATAATATTGTTTTCGATTGGTTCTTGATGTCTGCTGTATAAAATTGTAAAATGAGTGTATTAAATTTTAATCATGGTTAGGGCTGTACCGGATTTATTTTTTCCAATCCCGCCGGAGCCGGATTTTGAATGACAAATCCGGCCGGAGCCGGAGTTTCAAATTGACTGTAATTTTACTAATTTAATGTGTAAAACATTACGAACACGAGTGATTTGAGTTTTTGATTATTTTTTTGTGCATTGATTGAGCATGTTTTTACGTCTGCGGCAACACAACATAGGTTATACGGCCGCAGTTACCGTTACGTCATTTACACACACTAACGCGGTAATTTATGCCACAGCAATGCAAGCAGTATGTACTATGTAAGCAAGAAATATCTAAATTATTTAACGTTTTCATGTGTCAAATGAGCAAAAATAAACTAAAAATCGTTTACTACGCCGTCAGTTCAGTTCAGTTTTCAAATCCGGCAAAACTATCCGGCTCCTGTGGGATTTTTGCCAGAGCCGGATTTCTGTCGGATTTGGAAAAAGTGATGGATTCCAGCCGGAGCCGGAACCGAAATCCGGTACAGCCCTAATCATGGCGTAAATTTTGTTCTCAATTTCATAAACTAATGCAGTAAATTAGGCAGCCCTAGCCAAAAACATGAACTACTGTTACACAGTAATAGTTTACAACATGCAAAAATTTTAGCAAATAATTAAGGTATTCTGTAAATAAAAACACAGTGTCTAACTCTGATACCAGAGGCAGGTGGTTACATGCCTTAAGTGCCTGTGCATTACAAGCACTGACCGAGAATGTCAGAAATCCAAGGATATTAGATGGTAAAAAAACAACTGCAGAAATGTACAGGCCACAATGTAAATGTCACTAGAACATTGTACATGTCACATACAATAAATGAAACAATGATGTCAATCTTCTAAGAATAAGCACATACTCTCTGTGTAAGAACAGAATTAGCAAGTATTTCAGTTCAGTCTATTAAGAATAGTTGTATCAACTTACACACCTCTTCATCGTCAAGGTATGTTTCAAACCAATCCCACAAGTCCGATGGAGGCAGAGTGAACCTGACAGACACATCACAATGTAACCATAGCAACAGCAGCAGCAGCTGAATTCTCACATCAATCAACAGATCTTCAATATGTTAATGATGTACACAAAGTGCCATCGTCTTAACAAAATTCGGGGCACGTAATGCTGAAACACATGGCAGCCTTAAAAAAGTATCACTCTCTTGTGACCAGGTTGCCACTAGGGCTTCACTGAAGCAATTTTCAGATAAAAAGAGATATCATGAGACAATACTGGTGTTGCTGTACAAGGGCAAGTATGATGATAAGAAGAACACTATGACAAAGGTAAGGTCAAAAAAACAGCATGTGTTCAGACTGGCCTATATATTGTCTGTCCACTGGCACAGTAATGCTGCCATCAGAATACTGTTTACGGTGAGCAGTGGGAGACTAGGATGAACATACATTGCTGTCATCCCCATCCCTCACTCTAGTGTAAGTTCTTCTCAGATTCACACTAGTGTGATTAAACTCTGCCTATACAGCCCGACACTTGTATCTGAGGTCTATAACTGATCAGTCTGAGTAGAATCACAATACTGCAACACAGTGGGACATCAGTGCTACAAGACTGTCATGATGTAAAGTCGACAATCATGTCATAGGCCTCAACCATATGATTCAACCCACACAGCAGCTCACACTGAAAATCTGACCAGCAAACTAAGCCTAAACCAGAAGGCTGAGCCGCAGCTACCTTGATAGCCCACTGTGCCCCTTGCTCATCTCATTATCAGCCGGCGGAGATCTCGCCCACCTCTAGATTCATCTCCTGCTGTAGAAGATGTATATCCCTCTTCATATCTCACCCCTCCTGACCTCTGCACATGCTACGCCCTCCCCCACTATTTTTAACAACTCACATTCTGACCTAAACTTTTATATTTAATACACTGAATTAACATGTTTGCTGCCAGGCCAATTTTAAGCAGCTCGGTTTAACTCATGCGCATAATATACTACTGCATTATTTTATCATATTGCCAATCAGGACTGCTGCCGAGGTGCAAGCTGGTTATCTGTTGTGGTGCCAGTGTACGGCTGAGTTACAAGAACTGAATGACGAGTATACTCGTCAGTGGCACTAACCAATGCACATTACTTGATGAGATAGCTCGTCTATGGCAGCGAATGTGTTAAGGAACTGCTTCTTTAAGTCCAAACCACCCACATGATTTCATTTGAAGGGACGTAAAACCAACATCAAAAACAAAACATTATTTACAATCTGACCATAAAGCAGCCAGTACATTGTACCATAAAGAGAATTAACAGGAAGTGTACTTACTACCGACCTGGCGTACATGAGCCCGATACCACGAATGTAGGGCGAGTCAGTGTGAGTACATAGACCAATCAGCTGCTTCCGAGTCAGTTTCAGTGTAAACAGCTTGTACAGCAGACAAAAAGAACTGGACACAATACCGCCAGCACCGACGCCTCGAACCTAACACATCAGCATCCAAGCTGAAGCATGCTTTCAAAAGTTTTAGCAAAAAAACTCGACATTAGCCATTTGAAAACCAATTATCAACGTCAAGTTAGTCAACCAATACATAGCGTTCAAGATAACCAATAATGAGCGAAGAACACCAATGCCAGAGTTAGAGTCAGAGCTACTAATGGTTTTTGGCTGCCCATGTTTTTTCATACTCATAATATACGTATGTTAGTGACAATGTTATAAACACTTCTTTCTATGTTACTTGCATAGTTCTTGAGTGCGGAAACTGCAACAGCACTAAATACAGCTTCTCAATGTGACTGGTGGAATATCTGTAAAAGCTGTAACAAAACGTGTACATAATAAGTAATGATAATGGAAAATGTTCCTCCACCAACGCTATCACCACAGCTGACACAAAGAAACGATGGCACACAGTGGCCATCCTCAAACATAACACAAGTGTTGCGTCATCTAAAGGAAATAAACACATTAATGAATATGTTTAATGCTGAGTTACTGAAACTACCAGTCAACAACTCACCCCACCACACATTCCTGTCTGACCAGCTGTCTTCCTGCTTCCCTTCTCCCATGGCTCCAGATGATTCACCTACATACACAAACAAGTCTGCAAGTCATTAAAACACTCGCAGTAACAGAATATATAATGTCACCAACTTTCAGCAGACGTTATTTCGTCACACAAGAATCAATCTGAAGAACGTTGACTGAACATGTTTGCTTTCCCTGAGTGCCATCCACGGGTAGGACTTTGCCGAGGTGCCAGCTGGATATCTGCTGTGGTGCCAGTGTACGGCTGAGTTACATGTACTGAATGACGAGTATACTCGTCAGTGGCACTTATGCACATTAATTAACGAGACAATTTGTCAGTGGCAGTCAAGTTTGTTCTGTGCGAGCGCTACTGTGAGCAGCAACTGTTCATAGCACAGAGTCAATCATTACTGCTAATGAAGACAATGTATCCATCATCAACTGTCTGCAATGTCACACAGCTGCTGTTATCCACTGGACTATCAAGTAATCAAATGAACCTGCCTAAGTCTGACAAAGAGCAAGTATTGACGACCTAACACCAGCATTAAATACTATTTATACACAAACTAAGTGCAATGCTCGCAATGCAGCGAACAGCTGAAATAACTGTGCACCATAACACATGCATATTCAGTATTGACTTCTAAAGCACAAGTAGCTGGAACATTAATATCAACAAATTTCATAAGAGTCATGTCCTGTGTGCACTGACCATAATACTGCATAACAGCCAACAGTGACCTCGTCAAATACGTCCGTGTGCATGGATGCCTTGCATGTGTTAAGTGTTTCAGACCTCAACAGTTTGTCCATAATTGGGCAGCAGGACGAAATCAACTGCTTAATGTGCTATAACTCTAGTTTCAGTAACTGAAATCAAGACAGATAACACTGCAGATGTTGCTTTATTTTTATTCCATTATGACCTAGCACAGGATGGATAGATGGTTAGGGTTTTACAACATTTTATCACATATAGCAGTTATATCAACAATATCATCCTTGAAATAGTTTAAGTTTATTAGTAAGGCCAATGGCATGTATAAAAGAAATTAATAGTTATTATGATTAATGTGCAAAAGATCTACTTTAAAATTAGAAGCAGTATAAAAATTTTGGCGAATAATATCAAAAACTACACAAATGATCAGGTATATGTGAATAGTAGGTGTCCTTGACCTAGCACAGTGTTAAACTGTCAAATTAGGCATGGGTCTTATAACTCAAAAACACCAGTTGTGGTGGCATTCACAAAGATGGCTACTGACTGTGACTACACTTCTGAATGCAGGACTTGGAAAGCTGTCAATGGACTCCACAATTTCCGAGTCATTTTATATTATTTGCTACATCTGTTTGCAGCTCCGTCTACGGCTATAAGGATGTAGTACACTCGGCTAAATTAATATTAAGTGCAGTTCTGTTGTAAAGCATAAATTCTCCATCTTCAATTCTCAACCACAAGAATAATATTCAAGATAACTTGATCTAGACTTGTTAACATCCCAATAATCAGTCACTCACTATCATTAAGCTCTACTGCCACTATTAGCTTTTCCACCTCCTACTCATTCTCTAAACTTATTGTCATTTGCAGCATGAAATACAAGTACGTTAATATCATTTTCAAGTTCTTCTAATTAGGGACCTGCGAAGCTTCGTGATTCGATTCGATTTTGAATCGTACGTCCGATTCGAGATTCGATTCATATTGATGGTCTGATTCGAAATTTTCGAATCGTCCGCGCTATCAATCGTCATTCGTAAAGAAACGATTTGTGGTGGTTAAATTTGCGTTTAAAGTCGACTTTGGGAATAAAATAAGCGTACAACAGCATTGCTTGACGCGTTTTATGACTGAATTGAAATAAACAAGGACTCAGTTCGGAGTTCCGTAGTCCGTACATAACTCTCGTTCGTCAAAAATACAAAATACCGATGGCCTGCAGTCCGTTAAGCTGTGTTACGACTTGCGTGGTATACGGCTGATTCGATTCGAAGATTCGATTCGAAAACGAATCGGACGACCGATTCGATTCGAGATTCGATTCGAACGAAAAAAACGATTTGCAGGTCCCTACTTCTAATGCTTCTTAGTCTACCTCCAGGTCTGATACCTTCTGCACCATAAAACACATATCGTTTCTACAGTCACTGTAATCCTTTCTTAACATAAGCCTATACCATCTGAACATATCACAACACAGAAACAATATCATTCTCTGGATCCAACACCTAACACCTAACCTGTCTATCAGTTTAGTGCTTGAATACACTGCACAGTTCACACCTAAGACCAGTGAAGCATATCTCCACGACGAAAGATGAAGCTAGTTCATTTTTTCTAACAGGCCACATTTTGCTCCCCAGCCACAAGCAGCATCTCAAACGGTTACCTACCAACGTCTGTATATGCCAAAAAAGCATTACAGCACACTGTACAACTGCTTGTCATTTACGATAAACTTCACTGAAAATGCAACAATAACAGAGAAACTGAAGACTCACTCGAGTGTAGATTTCATCAATAACTTGATGATACGTCTTCAGTTCATATAGCTGAACCTTGAAGTATGGCGATGCCTGAATGTTGGCAAGAATCAACGAGTTCAAATTCATCGTCTTCTCATTGCCGTGAATCGGCAACACATTACTGGGAGGCATTGCTGGAAACAAAATTTAACATACACACTGTCACAGATCATTATTGCTGTCTGTGCAAAACTGCAAATGTCACATCCCTAACGATAGAATTTCCATAACAAGAAACAAGAACTTCACGGTAGCATGGCAGTAATGTAATGGACAGTGCTTGGTCAGTTTTGAAATCGACATGTTTTTGGGGATCATCCCGAACTGAAACCAGTTTTCTGATGTTCACTGTAATTAAGAGACAACAATGCTTGGTATATTTTTGCAGCATCTGCCCCATAGTCTCAATTAGCTCAAAAATGGATTGCAAAGGTGAGAAAACAGGAGTTGGCAATTTAATTAACAGGTATTTGTAAACATGTGCATCCTGCATAATGATATGCTGTGACTGTGAAAGATCTTGAATGGTGAGTCTGGCTGTTACAAAAAAAGTTACATTACACGAACAAATAGTGTAATGATGCAACTCTCTTGATGACTTGTATATAATGGATGCAGTCGTGACAGCAACTTCTTAGGACAGAGAGAGAGAGAGAGAGTAGTTTCTTAACGACACATCAGCACATTATAAGCTATAGGGTGGTCCACATTACAACAGAAAACATTTTGATTGTTAAATTTCAATGGGGCACCTTTCTATATTGTTCTACATATGAAAAAAGATGTTCATGCAAAATTTGGTAATACTTGCTTGAAATTTTGAGGTCGTTACCAGCATTACAAATTTCTGTCAATCATCAATCAGTCGCACATAATACATACACTGCAATGCATATTCTATATAGTCATTTTATGTATCCACACCTCCAGTCACCTGTCTACAGTGTTCTACACATTCCAGCTGCTGATTTCATGCCCGTGTCTTCTACTGAGTAATTCAGTTGCAGTGTTGCAGTAAGCAAATCTGTTCATTTTGATTACTGCAGGCACCATCAGCATCAGTGTTTTTAAGTTCGGCTAACATCTGCGGTGCTCACTCGCTGCAAGAAGCAGGTTCTGTTTCTGCTCTTCATCACGTTGGCATGCATTTCCCTCAGCAGAAACATATCCATCATACTGATGCCACATTTCAGGGTCAGCAATGCATCCAAGAAGTGTGATTCCCAAAATGCTACAGACTCTAGTAGTGGTTGAAGTAACCTAATCATGCAGGTTCTTCTCCTCGAGAGTGCCTTCTTCAACGTTTAGCACTCTTTTGGAATATTCTTGCTTCCATCTGATTGAAGGGCCTGAATCATCGGGCACTTAACTTAGGCTACATTTTTGTTGAAGAATGCAAGAGCTACCAATTCTTCGCTGAGGTACCAAAAGTGACCAGCAAATTTCTTGAAAGCAGCCTTTGCTACATTCTCATTCACAGTTTTTATTTCCTCAGATATTTGAGAAACTGAAAATCTCCTGCTAGTGCAGACGTTGACAGTACAAGCTTTAACGTACAGTGACGACACAAACATGGCCACATCTTGTAACCTGCTGTTTTCTGCCTTTCTGAGTTTAACTGTTTCGCAAATATC
>Ga0209680_1000405_pt1 | contig 11666 bp, 10 predicted proteins | sample WorMetLIZISLAND1_FD_187413 | JGI IMG/M metagenome (GOLD analysis project Ga0209680, IMG submission 187413) | Marine gutless worms symbiont microbial communities from Max Planck institute for Marine Microbiology, Germany - Olavius loisae LIZARD... ... | reverse complement strand
AATTAGGCCTACTATAAACACCGGATTTCCTAGTTGACTGGAACTTGTTATAACTTCGAAATGGAGGAATTTTTTTCATCGTTTTTGCGTCGCGCGGGTATGCCAGCATCAGCTGGGCTTTCTTGTTTACTTTCAGTACTGGAAAAAATATATCGAGAGCGGATTAGATATATCTAATAAATACCAAATTAGCTTGCAGTTTCAACTACAATGTGATTCATCATTGTCCCTGACAATTATACTTTGTAGAGATTACGCTTTTGATCTGTGTCTTCTATGACTGTGCGCAGCATAACTCAAAAAGTTGTAGGTGGATTTCAATGAAACTTAGTTTACTCGTAGATATTTTTTTTACTTTTGGGCATCCGATCATATCATATAGCCGTGCGCCAGCCGCCAGGCATTACGCATGGGCGTAGTTTTTTTGCTTAAAAAATGACCGAAAAATTCGAGATTTTCCGGCATTTCAGTGTTTTGGACGTCGTGCATTCATTGTTAGCAGGAAGACGTTTTTATGACAGACTGCGGCAATGCAGACAAAAAAATCGTTGCTGGGCTGCATGATCATGCATGCATGCTGCATGCTACTGTATCAACTATACTGTATCAACAATTTCCGAAAAATGCGCATATAAATTCCTTTGAAGCATAATATTTTACCAACACTTTAGTTGCAGTCCAAGAAATGCTGGAGATGCGTGGACCGCCAGTAACTGCAGTAGTTCGACGCATCGAGCTAATAACAACTCAACCTGGCGCCACAACGTCTGTAAACACCATAAAAAGTTGAAACGTATAAAACTACTGCGAATATTGGCTGTTGTAGGGCTTGTGAAGGTGGCGGAATGGTGCGAAGTGATGTCGTCAATATTCTCAATGGAACTGCCATGGCACAGTCTGCGCTCCAAACTCGCCAAAGTCAATTCAGCTGGTTTAGTTGACTATCACTCGACGTTCGACGACTTCAAGCTACAACTTAGGCACAATCCTGAAGTACGATTTACGCCGCTTACTGATACACACACATAGATCGCGAACACTATTTTACACGCACTGTTATCACTTGGAAACCGCAGTTGAGTTATTTTGATGAAGCTATCGAAACTGCAGTCTGATATAGATGATGTTTAAAAGTCAGAAACGTTCTTGTATAAATGTGGCTTTGTCAATAACAGTACTGTGAACTAATGTGAAGTCGTTAGCTGAAAGACGTTGCTTTTCACTCACTGTTCTCTGTCTGTCGCTCTGTCTGTCTGTGTTGTATCGTTTATATATGGTCTCTGTGTGTTTGCTGCCAAAACATTTTGGCGAATAAATTTTGATATAATACAGCAATCTGTTTGCCATTTTTCTTACGGACCGGTCGACTTTGTCGCTTTCTGATGGCTTTTCATAAAGCGCATGACGCCCTTATAGCGCTTTTATTGTTTTTTTTGTGTGAAGCTGTAGTAGAAACAAACAGATAAAGTGGAAAAATTAACAAAATAATAATGTGACTAAATAATAATTTGTGTAATTAGACAATACTCAATGCTCGTAAATATATATGTAAAATGTGTGCTGTGCTATAATTTGCAGGATGACCCACTCTTAACCGAAGCATTGTACAGCAACAAGGAAAGTCTTGAAACGATATTTCGTGTTATCGACAAAGACAACTCGGGTAATTAATATCTCACAACACTGTATAACTAGCTTTGATGTTGTTCATGTATATGTCACTCAGTCACTAACATGAATGACTGAATACGATACGATACGACAGAGAGTTTAACTTGATCTCGAAAGCTGAGTATACAGCTTAATCTAGCACACGTAGCCAGAAACTAAAACAAACAAAGCCAGTACAGGTTACAGTACAAATTCAGTACAGGTTACGATCCATGTTATGATCCATGAAGGCAGTCCGGAAGGAATAAGAGTGACTATGGGTGAAAGGATTTGTGAAAGAGACGATGAGATGAGATGAGTTTTAAGTGTGGAGTGACCAATACTAACTAACTACAGATTACAACACATTAGCTGCGCTGTTTGTAGAGAAAACGCGCGCGCGACGCTTGATTAATTGAGTAAGATAGAATGCGCAGCAGTAGAGTTATTGTGCTTGTTGTCAAAGGTTGTATATCGATGGACGAGTTTGAAGAAGCATGTCGCTTGCTGGGCCAGCACACGGCGTCTGTCATTCCGCGAGAACACGTGCTGGCGATGGCGCGTAACATGGATCTGAACAAGGACGGTCAGATAGACTTCAACGAGTTTCTCGAGACATTTCGTATTGTTGATCATTTCGGCCGAGATCTGGTTGCTCGTCGCGCCAGCGAGGATGGCTCAGTGACTGGCAGTGACGAAACTTAACAGTCGCGCGACTCCACGAACGAAATGAATGAATGTGGATGTATTTATGCAGTTGATAAAGCCGTGTTGTCGTCATTTCAAGAGATGTTGACTGTGCTCTGCCAGGACGTTATCAATACGTTCAATGTATGCTATTTCGTCGTTCAGCCTGGTTCAGGCGCTTAGTGCCCAAGTTCGCTCTTCACGTGTAATATATGGTTTTTAGCGCGCAACAGTTCCCAGAGCGCTCCATATGCTGTCGCCCGTCCGTCTGTCCGTCCGTCTCTCATACCGACACATCAGTCAAAAACGGCTGAAGTTACGACCACGCAATTTTCATCGTACAGTATCCCATCCCTATAGTTTTGCTGGATAAGTTTCACCCAGAAATTTTAACGGGGTTCCCCTGAGCGGGGACGTCAAACAAAGGTAAAGTGGGGAAAACAAGGTATATTTCTAGCTTTATGCGTAGATATCCTGAAAACGGTACGAGATAGATCCACAGTTACTACTAATGACGAATAGGAAGTTGCATATGCGCTTTCGATTGGCACCAAGGTCGATGAACTTGGATGACCTTGAACTGCTATAAAGTTCGAACGTTCTTGATTTTTTGTGATTTCGCAGATTTGGGAGACAACGGTTAAACGAATAAAGATAGACCCGTATAATATTGTTAGCAACAGAAGTGTAGCCCACTAAATGTACTTTTCCGCGATGTACAGATTAACGTTGATATTGCTGGCGTTCCTCCGCTAGGGGTCTACAATCAGAATATACAGTGGCGAAAATGGCGGTTTTCAACCTCTACACGCAAAAATATATCGCAAACGGTACGCAATATGGCCATGGTTACTACTAACCATTAATAAGAAATCGCATATCATTACGGCTGTTAAGTCCTTGAGGGCAACGTGGTCTCGAGGACAAAATTTTCGGCCTCGGCCTCGTAGCATCCGGCCTCGGCCTCGTCCTCATGCAATGACAACAAGGCCAAGAGGACAACCTTTGTGAAAACGAAGGCAGCCTCGTTCTCACGAAGGTTGTCCTCGTGGCCTCGTTGTCAGTCGTCCAAATCACGTCATTTACGTTACGTTCTTCTCTGATAGGAAATTGTTGTTTGTTTTATAATATTCTACTGAAGTTAACTTTTGAATAGTGCATTGACAATGTTGTGACTGCCGTACTGGGTGTGATTTCTTGGTATTGACAAATTTTATGCTGAATCGCAAGCATTCATATACGGTGTTTTTATAACTCAAGCGACATCTCTGGCCTCGGCCCCAGGCATCGCAGTTTTCTTTCTGTCTTGGCCTTGGCCTCTCCCTCGGCCTCGGCCTGACTCTTCTCTGGCCTCGTTAACATCCCTGCATATCACTGGCACAGACAGGTATGCAATGCATGAAGACATTATCAAAGAGAATGACTGACAACGGACTATTGTAGCTGATTGTGATCGTGCGTTGGAACGAGACACAGCGTAGTGCCACGGACAGCTGCTGAAACAGGTGCCCGGTGATGTTTGTTAGTCATCCATTTTACGATCTCCTGTATCAGTTCCCCCGCCTGGTGATGTCAAGAACCCGCCGAATCAGGTCTGACACATTTGACATATCTTACAGACTCAGTGAAATACCGTATAACTTTTTTGGTTCAAAAGACATGAGACTGATACGGCGTACACAGTTGCACACACTTGCAGTTGTGTTGTTCAGATAAGAGAGCTTGAGCAAAGTGCGCGGTCACGTAGGTCCCTGTTGTATGTGCCAACGTCGTGCACTCGCCAGTCATACAGCTGTGTGATGGTTTCTCATGTGTCAATGTAGTGGCTGATTGTTACATAAAGATGAGTAACATGTTGTGACACAAATTTCGTGTTTCTTCTGCTGCTGCTGATTGGAAGCTGCGATCGAATCTGGCGACTGTGACTCGAGATCGTGACAGAAGTTGCCGAAGTCGTCTACTGCGCAGTCACGAACCACGATGTCCGACTCTACAGCCGAGCACAAGCCATCAGTAGATCATAGTCAGTGTTAGCGGCTAACGAGAACAACAGGTCTTAGGTATTGTAGTATCCTATGTCACTTGCGTACAGTTCGAGAAGGCTACTGCTCAGTGCCTGACTTATATAATCTCCATCGATTCGTTACGTTAATATTTCGGCTCAGCGTAGTAAAAACGCACACGATTGACAGTAACTGAGAGGGCATACGGCGTTAGGTTAGTGATATAAACCACGATTGGCTTTTTGTCCATTTTATCGATTGTCCATGTTTGTTCTATATGCTGAAAGTCAAAAAAACAGTAGCAAGAACGTAGAAAATGCATAGCGCCAAGGACGCTGTCTGTATAGAATCAGTGGTAAGTCGGTTTTTACACCGTTTTCTTTATCTGATTACAGATGGAAAAGTGTTCTATTATTGGAACTCTACAGTACCCATTTGGGTACTTTATTATGCACATTGTATATCAGGCGTTGTTACGCACAGATTAACAGCGACTGTTACTAATAGAGAAGTAGATTTACCGATGTTCATCATACGTCCGACGTACGTGATGCAGACATTGGACTCGTCACTGCACTGGACATTGGGAGCAAGACCGTAGCGACAGAAAGGATTGATCTCAGACGAACAACGCAAGCACCTCAGTCCATTCGCTGCAACGTCATACGATACGATACGATAGAAGAGTTTAACGTGGACTTGAAAGCTGAGTGTTCAGCTTACTCTTAGCCAGAAAAAAATATAAAAAGAAGAAACAAAAACAAACGCCAGTGCCGACTTAATTCAGTACAGGTTAAGATCCGTGAAGGCAGTCCGGTACATCCAACAGTATCCTAGTTTACGATGTCTGTAACCATATGCGTCCTGTGTGTGTCTGCGTATGTCCTTAGAGGCTTGCAACACTAGTTAGAAGTCTGTGAGTGTAGTGTAGGTACAATTTCAACTAAAACGGGCCCTTGTTATCCCAAATGGCTTCCTCTAGTGATTAGCAACGTCTGTTCTGCGTAAGCACGGTGAAATCCCCAGTGACTATTTGTGTGTATGTCCACTACAGTCAGTATAACAACCTGGGCGCACTGTGTCACTACACTACATCTCTAGGTTGATGATGTAATGCAGTGCTCTATACAACAAGATGCATTATCAGTAAAATGCAATGTGAGATGCAGACATGCTGTACAATTGCATGTATTAATGTCTTATGTGTAATAACTAGCTTGTTTTATACTGCGCCTATATCTTTTATTGTTGATAGACGCCGTTCTCGCAAAATGCGCCTATCATCCATCACCGACTTCAATAAAAATTTATAAAATTTGTTACATTTAAAAAGTAAATCGAAATTATTTTCAGACGCGCTAAAAGTCAAAAGATCGTGACGCAAACATGTTTACCGGTGTCTCCACCGAAGGCGGCGCGTGCGTCATCCGTCCATCCATCTGTCTGTCAGCCCGTTTGTCTGTCCTAGCAAAGTCATAATTACGACAACCGGCGGTTGACTTTTCCACTTCCAAAAACAATAACCGACGAGGGTTGACATACAAATGCGTATAGATTGACTCACGTCCATACACATTTCACTGTAACAGCTTCGACGATGCCGTTAACCGCCTACCTGGTAACCAGAATACGGATAGAAGTAGAACAGCGACAGCCGACTGGCTCAAAGTCATCACTGTATCTTTCTCGGTATCACACGGCAGGCGAGTTACTTTGTTAAACTATGCGCGAAGTCACCCAAACGTCGGAGTAATGCCATTCACTACAGAACGGCTTTTATACGTCTTGCGTTGAGCTCCGGTGTATTAGCCATGTGAGTGATTTCCGGAAATGCCTGATACTTCAGCCGGTAAAATCGACGTTAAGTCGCGAGAAATTACAACGTCGTTTTTGCCGGTGACGTTTCGACGTCGTGTTATTTTAGGCTAACAATTTCCATCATTTTGTCGGCATTATATGTGGAGAGGTGGATCCGTTGCGCTAATATGCGGTTATTTTCGATCACAGCTGTATACACAATACAATACAATATGACTTTAATAATAAACTGACAAAACACAGTTTAATAATAATATGAAATATAGTGAGTGTAAAGTCATGAAGTTATAGTTCCACCTGTTAACAATAACGTCAGGAATCTAAGTAAGTAAGTAAGTAAGTAAGTAAGTAAGTAAGTAGCCTTTTATTTCAGCATGTCATATAACGCACATACTGTGACATGAGTAGTGACATTAGTTAAAACATACAAAAAAGAACAATAATACATGTTAAAAGCAAAAAAAGCGACCTAGTGTCAGTATAATCAGTAACCGAATTCATCGTCACTTGAACATATCATCATTACTACATCATACCGAAAGTCATCGAAAGTTAAACAGACAACGAGTATGATGAAACTGTTTTTATACTGTGAATATTCAACATGAGATAACTGGTAATTATGCTGTCTTTTCCGAAGACTGTAAGGGCAGTGTGTGGAAGTCTTGAGAGGGAGGAGATGGTGTAGACAATGTCTAGGTTGAGTTATCTGGGAAAACAGTTTGCGGTCTGCGCTATTGATGATTTCGTCAATGTCAAAGTCAGTATGTGAGACATCACGTCGTAAAGCTTTTCGTGATATGGCGCCCATCCTGTGTTTATCGTCAGCGGTAAGTTGACCTGCAAAGGCAGGTAATGCATACATGATCTTCGGCATGATAAGACCGGCAAATAATGCATGTAGTGCCTGAATGAATCTGAGAGTAGCTTCCAGGTTTCAGGTTCAGATTGGCATGGAGCTGGCCACCTCGACAACCACAGCGACGTGCTGCACGTTTATTTACCAACGCGTTAGAATATACCTTAGCTTCCCGCTAAGGTAAATCAGATTGCGACACGCTTGGTAGGTCACTGTGACGGCCCTGCATGCAGCCAGCCAGTCCGCGGCCCCGTACGTTGCCTGTGCTATTAATAGTAACACTATTAATAGCACAGCCTGCCACGGGCCTACATGCGGGTATTTTTGTTGGAAAATGTCACATCATTTTTTGGTAATGACGACCCATTTCGAAATAAAACCAAGTAGATGTTTTGCAATGGTCTGTACGCGTCTGGCGTGCAAAATATCGCCATCGTACGACACGGCGTTTCGGAGGAGATGCGCGCCAGACAAAGTAAACAAACTCTCAAATATTTAGTAGATTAGGTTAAAATGACGATCCATCGCCCAACGTTTTATACAACATTTTATTAATACTTATGAATAAGATATTTGAAATGAACTATAGGGTTAACAATTTTAAGACAACATTAATAGCCTACTAAAAACAGGCTGGCACCGTACTACATCAATCAATAGTGTTTATTGCAAGCAAGCGCGTATTTTATTAATCTAGCTACAACTATACACGTGTGTTACCGTGAATATGCCGTCAAGTTGACGCATTCTTTTGTTCTAAACGATACTCATTATCGTCATCATCATTACTTTAATGACTATAGTTGAAAATATTCAAACATTTTAGCTTCTCGAGTTGGTTGAAACTCGAATACAGTCACAAGTCATATCGATGTACGTTGATTCCGTACAGCGATTCTGGTGGTCTATACAGTGAAGAGGCTTAGTAGCGTAGTGGTTAAGACGTTGGCGGTCTGTTCCAGAGGTAGGCCTACTGGTCTCAGTGGTCTGCGCCTGGTCCAGCCACTATTCTGCTGGGTAGCAACCTTACTCATTGCCTACCCAGTCTTCTCAGCTGCAAGAAACTGGGGTACAAAAGGGAGTATTCAGACTGGACCGATTTAACGGTTTAACTGATTGAGTTCGTTAGATTAAGCAACATGGCTGTATAGCTAAGAGCTTTAGAACGCATTATAAAATAATCTCAATTTGATTTTGATTTCTCTTGTACGTTGGTGTACAGCGCCCCCTGCATATGTGAAGGCAATATTGCACGTCCAACAGCAATGGTCGGCTATTACCTGGTGGCACATAATAAACGTCCCCAACTTTTTAACCCTTTGACGCGCACTGTTGCCATATAGGTACAGCTATAAAACATCCTGTGCCAGATCAGATCGGGTTAAGCCGTCGTTTGTAATTTTTGACATCCGGACACTCTGACGCTCAGCCCTGAGCGTCAGAGTGCCCGGATGTCAAAAATTACAAAATGACGGCTTAACCGGGTGTGGCACAGGATGTTTTATAGCTGTACCTATATATGGCAACAGTGCGCGTCAAAGGGTTAATAATAATATTAAACCGCTTAACGATTGAATTAAACCAAAAGGAAATAATATATTGAATTTGAAAGAATCATCAATGCTAAATAGAAATGGAAATTCTGACATTGATCGCTTTTAACAGTAACAAGTGCAAAATAGCGTTGTGTGTCCGAAACGTAAAAATCATGACTGTTAGTCCAACGACACAAGAAATCTCTCATCAGTCACAGAAAATGAGCTGAACCTAGCCATCATTCTGCTCTTTAACTGCATTCAATCGTCTTTTCCATTGTGCAGTGGATTTCCGAACTGTCTCGATGGAGATCTCTTTCCATTTGTTTGTGATAACCCCCTTTGAGGTCCTGTAGACTTGCGAACGGAAGTCGTCGGTCTTCGTGCACCAAATCCTGCAGGATATCTCAAATGCAGTAATCCCAGGGATTGAGATCTGCAGAATACGACGCCCAGTCATCAGCAGCTAAGCAGCCTCGTCTATTCTCTCGAAACTGTTGCGTCGCTTTTGCGTGATGTGATGGAGCACTCTCTTACAAATAAACACAAAGACACTGTCGGGATAAAGTCGACGACATTCGGGTAGTAAGGAATTCTCCAACAGATTCTAATCCACCTTTATTTTTGTGGATCAATGAATAACAGTGCTAACCAACCAAAGCAAATCTGCAAGTAACGCTGACCAAATGTGCCCATTTTAAGGCCAAAATTGGGACTTTTTACGAGCCAGCCGATATTTTGGTCTAATGGAGATCAGTCGATGATGGCACTGACATGAGATAAAATGATTCCATTGGACCGGAAACACTATCAGTGGCCGGCCGGTGTCCCGGCTACGGGTTGGTCAGACAGTCGAGCTTGTTACTGCGGCATATATATTGCACATTGTATCGAGGTCGGAAACAATGTCAGTCACGGCTGTCGGCGTCGTCAACGGCGTTGCTTACTGGTATTGCGACTTTCTGCCTCTGAAACACGACTGCAGCGTCAGACTGTGGAGTGAACAGTCGGAAAGAAGTGACCTTTGCATTATGCATCTGGGCAGTGACGTGCAAAAGAATGCAAAGCGTGGACATCATCAGCTGACAGATACAAATGCAAGACAAGAACGCCAGCTATCGCAAACGAATCGCGCAGTAATGATAAACCGAACTGGTAACTGGTATACCCATATCGATATCGGCATTCAGAACACAGAAAATACCGAATACCGATCGAATCGATCTAATACCGAGTTTCGGTTGTTATTACTTCTACGGATTGTGTTCTTGATATCATTTTGCAGCGACGCCAGTGCTCACAGCAAATTGTAAACAAGGCAAAACCGACAGCACTTCGGGTGCACTCTGGCATGTCAGAGTCGCAAATATTGATCATAGGGCCGTCAACCTTTGGACGAGACGAACACATAGACTGAGTGACTACTATAACAATCTCGCTTATGCATAGTTTCATTGGCGGCCGATGCACTTCAGTGCATTGCATAGTGCTAGACCATGCAGTTCCGTCCGTCCATCTGTCTGTTTGTCTGTCACTGACAAGTCGGAGCACTACGAAAACGGCGAGAGGCAGGCCTGCGGTTACTATGCGGAGCACCTATGACCACTTCTTCCCCAAAACTTGAGGCTCACAATCCCCAGTCAAAACTTGCATCGCAAATTGCGACCGAATGTTTTTTTGTAATGACAGCCTATGGGAACATACCACCACCCTACCCAACATTACCATCGTCGACACCCTACCGGTATTCCTTCCCCAAAAGTAGCCAAAAATTAAATTCAAAACTGCTGCAAAATGGTAACAGATTTCCAAGGACTTTGTATACACGACCTGTAAAAACTCACTGACGCCCCGTCACCACCAATGCTCACCCCATAGTGGCATCCCTTCCCCCAAATTTTGAGAAAGCAAAATTAATCGCAAAACTGCGACAAACGGTAGCACTCTCCTAACGGGTTTGTACCGACAACCTATATGACCTTACGTCCTATCAAGACCACAGAGGGCCACCCCTAATGGGATTCATACACCCTATTTATGGAAAATTATAATTGTAACCGAAAATGCAGCCAAGCTGAAAAGAGCTGAAGTTACAGCATTTAGCGAAAGGGTAGGCCTTAATGTGTTATAGACCTATAAGCTGTCAAGGAAAATGAACATGCCTATCATCGGCCGCGTTGAGGGTTTCCCTACCTTCTTGTTTTCACATGCGGACGTGCGATAAAAACCTGTGGACCACATTGTTATGGATATGTAAATTTGTGAAGATTATCAGGAGGATTCGATTCGTGTGCACGCGGTACTCGCTATTCCGTGTCGTGTTCGTTGTTATCAACAGGCGCCAATTGAGTTGGATTACACGGCGAAATGCCACCGCGTCACACATCATTGCTGTGTACAGTGTGTGTCCACTGTATGGAATTATGTGCTGTTTTCTCGGCAACGGTTCAGAGTTACTGTGCAAAAAATTTAGTTGTTTATTTTCAGTTCATATCTAAGCTAACATTTAACTACTTATGGTTTATCGTCAGATTGTGTTCGTGCATCTTCTAACGTTACATCATTGATGGGCGAAGGGGGAGGCTGGACAGCAGGCTATTTAAAACGAACTGAAAACATGCTTAAGAGCTAACAGCAGTATAGCCTATACTGACACTCTGGCTTATGAGCACTCGGCCCATCCATCTAGTGACGACAAACTGTTTGCTGTGTCGTTTGAATGGCGCTCTTCTGTTTCGGCGCAAACTCTTCTGATGACGCACTGTGTTATTATTAATATTACTATTAAATTTCTGATTGTGCATTGTGCACTTGCATTTCGTTTGTATACATATATTTATTAATTGGTTATACAGCTATTTTGCTATGCAGCCGCAAGTATGAAATAAACCCCACTGTCGGTAACTAACTCAATTTGCCATCTTCACACACATTCAGTTACAGCTCAGAGCTAAATGTGAATGGAAGTATACGTGTAAAATGTTATTAATATTTCCATAAATGTGCTGAGAAAACTTACTTTTTCATGCACACGTAATCTTAACGATGGCTATAGTATCTTTCACTCACTGTTAAGTCTTATTGCGACTGGATGATACCCGTGTAAAAATTAGC
>Ga0209680_1000404_pt1 | contig 11671 bp, 9 predicted proteins | sample WorMetLIZISLAND1_FD_187413 | JGI IMG/M metagenome (GOLD analysis project Ga0209680, IMG submission 187413) | Marine gutless worms symbiont microbial communities from Max Planck institute for Marine Microbiology, Germany - Olavius loisae LIZARD... ... | reverse complement strand
ACCGAAAACCGGGACTTTCCCTGCAGCGCCCCGGCCTCGCTTGCCTTTGCGGACGCCGCCGAAATAACTCTCGTCCACCTCGATCTCTCCGGCAAAGGGCGAGGCCTTCTCCGTCTCCTCGGCAATCGCCTTGCGAAGCCGTGTGTAAAACGAGGCCGCCGTGTTCCGGTGGACGCCAACCAACTCAGCGGCTGCTCGTGCCGTCGTCGCCGCCACAAAGTGCTCCATCAAACGATCACGCTTCCAACCACTGAGCCGGCTTCTTCTCGCATACATCCTGCAATCCTAGCCCAAGCATCTCGCTTAGCTAGGACAGCCCCTTATTTGTTATGTTCGTCCCACCTTCTTCGGCGGTTCACCGCGCTTCATTGAGCCCGGCAACGGAACGTTAGCACGGCGCCTCGTCGCGAGGCAAACCCGTAAAAGCAACGAAATCAGACGTTAAGTCCGTCGCTGTCACATCGACTTTTCCAAATGCGACAACTACCATCGCGATTTCCCCGGCCGATCGACCCATGCGAACAGCGCAATGCTCGGCCGCGAAAATTGCGTACCCATTCTGGCGAATGTTCGATTATCTGTTGCGCAGGAACCAAACCGCCGGCCTGGCTAAATATGAAACAGTCGCCGTCCCTTCCGCCCTTCGCCCATGCCGTCGTCGGCATCAGCGATGTCATGACACCCGTCGCCATGGACATCATCCGGTTTTTCGTCGTCACGCCGGTACGGCTTGTGGCCCGGATCATAAAGCGCGCGACGAGCCGGACCCATCCGATAACGGCACCTCACGTATCTCTGGTCATGGTCCCGGGCACGTTTTTGACGGCTCCATTCACCAAACGATAATCCGCCTTCCTTCGATCCGAAAAAGCCCGCCTGTTGCGCGGGCTTTTTTTGTATCTTGACGCGGCCCCTGGACAGACAGGGCGATTTCCGACAAACGTTGAAGCCTTCTCGAAACGACAGTGGTATCGATGTCCAGACCTGACCGAATATCGTTGGTATTCCCGTGTGTGGCATAGGGGGAATACTGCGTCTCGCGGATGCGGCGGATCATTCGGCCGCCGAGATGCAAAACCGGCTCGAAGCCATGAACGTCGCCATGGCCCATCGGGGGCCGGACGGGGAAGGCGTTTGGGTGCACGAACGCGGCTCGGTCGGCCTCGCCCATCGAAGGCTTGCGATCGTCGATCTTTCCGACGATGCCGCACAACCCATGGCCGACGATACCGGCGCCGTCCGCGTCACGTTCAACGGTGAAATATACAATCACCTGGACTTGAGGCGTGAACTGCAGGGCGCAGGACACCGGTTTTTCACCGATCATTCCGATACGGAAGTCCTGGTCCATGGCTACAAGGAATGGGGCCTCGCGGGGCTCGTCGGACGCCTGCAGGGCATGTTCGCTTTCGCGATCTGGGACGAAAACTTGCAAAAGCTGTCTTTGGCAAGGGACCGCATCGGCATCAAACCGGTCTATTTTACGACCGCATCCGGCGTTTTCCGTTTCGCCTCCGAGATCAAAGCTTTGCTCAGCGATCCCGCGATCGAACGCAAGGTCGATCCCGACGCGCTCAACCATTACCTCAGTTTCATGGTCGCCCCGGCGCCCCTGACCATGTTCGAGAACATCTTCAAACTACCCTCCGCCCATATCATGGAGATCGGTCAGGATGGCCGGGTCGAAGCCCGGCGCTATTGGGACGCATTGCCCGGAAACGGAATTGCCGCCAATGAAACGGCGGGCATGAACGACCGAGACCGTGAGGCCTTTTACGTCGACGGCATCCGCCGGCGCCTCGAAGCGGCCATCGACAAGCGCATGATGTCCGATGTGCCGTTCGGCGTGTTCCTCTCTGGCGGCATCGATTCGTCGGCCAACGTCGCCTTGATGAGCCGCCTCACCGACCGGCCGGGCGAGACCTTCACGGTCGGCTTCAAGGACAACGACCGCCTCAACGAGCTGGAATACGCCAACCAGATCGCCGCCGCGTTCAAGACCAACCACCAAGAGGTGATGATCGGCGAGACCGACATGCTCGGTTACCTGGAAGGGCTGGTCCATTCCCAGGACGAACCGATTGCCGACTGGGTCTGCGTTCCCCTCTACTTCGCATCGAAGCTGGCCCGCGATTCCGGCGTCACGGTCGTCCAGGTCGGCGAGGGATCGGATGAGCAGTTCTGCGGATATGACAGCTGGATGACCTACCTGCGATTCTTCCGGTCGTTCTGGGACCCCTACCAGCGTCTGGTGCCATCGGGCATCAGGCGCTTGGCCGGCCGGTTAGCGGCGGACTGGGCACCCGACAAACGGGCCGGCGGCGCCCAGCTGGCCGAAGCGTTGAACCGAGCGGGCACGGGAACGCCCCTGTTCATGAGCGGTGCCAACGCCTTTTGGAACGTCCACAAGTCCCGCTATTTGGAAGCGGCGCCGCGCCTTTCTTCTTCGCGCTGGCAGGCCCTGGCCGATGCCGGGCTCGACCTGACGGGCCTCGCCGAGAGCGACAGCGGCGCCGTCACCGCCGGGTATTTCGACACGCTCCGCTCTGACGCCCCGGACGTCGATCGATTGACCGAAATGGCATACGGCGAGTTCCGCCTTCGCCTGCCGGAGTTGTTGCTGATGCGCGTCGACAAGATCGGAATGTCGACATCGATCGAGGGCTGCGTGCCGTTCCTCGACCACGAACTGGTCGAGTTCACCCAGGATATCCCGCAATCCTGGAAGGTGCGCGACGGGACCAAAAAGTACCTGCTCAAGAAAGCAGTCGGCGACCTCCTTCCGGACAACATCATCCAGCGGCCGAAAATGGGGTTCGCCGCACCCGTCGCCGAGTGGCTGCGCGCCGATTTCGGCCGCGAGGCACAAGAGACGATCCTCGGCTCAAACCTGTTCGAAACGGCCGGGTTCAACAAGACTCACATCGCCGAGATGTTTCGTCAGCACCGGGATCAGCGGGCCGACCATGCGTTGCATCTGTGGTCGCTGTTCAATCTGGCCGCCTGGCACGACCATTGGATCACAGGTTAAGCCGATCGCCCGGCGTCGCCCTTGAGGATGGCGTCATAGGTATCGACGGCCCGTTCAGCATAGTCGTTCCAGCTGCCAGCCCGTTTGACCCGCAGGGTGGCGGATGCCCCCATGCTCTTCCTGAGGTCGACATCCTCGATCATTCGGTTCAAGGCGTCGGCCAGCGCCTCTTCGTCAGCCGGCGGCACGACGAGACCGTCGATCCCGTGAATGGCCAGATCCGTTGCGCCGACAGAATCGCTCAACACCACGGGCAATCCGCAGGACATGGCCTGCAGAGTGGAAAGACCGAACCCCTCCTCGAGCGATGGCAGGCAGAAGATGTCCGCGGCCGCGTAGGCGTGCGCGAGGGTATCCCAATCGACGGGCCCGCGGAACTCAACGCCGTCCGTCGGTTCCTTCGCCAATATCGCCTCGAAACCGGGTTCGATGGGACCAAAGATGTGGAGTTCGGCCCGGCTTTCACGTTTGGCGAATGCCCGCAATAACCAAGGCACGCCCTTTCGGATACCGACACCGCCGGCAAATACGATGCGCGGCTTGTTCGCTTTCCGCGGTGTCGCTGCTGCCTTGAAGATGGACAGATCGACCCCCAACGGATTGGCGTAGACCTTGTCCGGTGCAACGCCCCGCTCGATGAAGGTCTTGCGCGCCACTTCTGAGGGGACGGATATGGCATCCGCCAGCTCGTACTCCTTGAGCTCGCGTTCGATGATCTCAGGATCCGTTGCGTCGAAGGCTTGCCCGAACTCCGCATAGGCTGTCTTCATGACGTCCGTTTGGTGGCCGATATGGGTCGAGCCCCGTTCGATGACCACCTTGCATCCAGCGTCGCGTGCCGGCGCGATAGCCTCCAACGTCGCCGAACTCCAGCCGACCAGCAGGTCGGTACCGTCGGGGATGTTGCGGGCGGCGAATTCTCCGAAGGATCGGGTGATCGTCAGATCCGGCTTGCCACCCCAGCCGGTACGATCATAGATCCGGCGGCGCAGTTCGAGAATCGGCGCCGAAACGACCGGCAATCGAGTTTCCATGACCCGGCGTACGGCGAATTCCGGATAGGTGGTGATCAAGCGGTGGAGAGCGCCCCGTTTGTGAAGGCCGCAAGCCAACTCGAACGCATGGTAACGCCCGTGGACGGACACGGTTATTTTCACTTGGCGGCCCTCGCCGATCCCAATACCCGCTCGAGTATAAACGCTTGGCCGGCCCAGGAATACCGCCGAAGACGATCCAGATCGGGCCGGTCGCCCGCTGCCGAGAATGCGGCATCCAGGGCTTGGCACAGGGCGGCCTCGTCCCGGCACGAATGGAAGGTGCCCCGCGCGTCCGCCACCAGCCGCAAGGCTTCATCCGTCTCCTCCGGAAAACAGGCGGCGGGTTGCCCGGCGGCCAGCAGTTCGAACAACTTATGATGAAAAATGAACTTTCCCGGCATACGGACATAAAGGTTTATCGAAGCGCTCCTTTGTTGTGCATAGAGCGCCTCAAGCTGGAGAAAACCGTGAATCTCACGGCGGCAAACCCCCTCTAGCGGCCGCGTCAAACGCTCCACCCTCTCCTTCTCGTTCCCGGCATAAACGAACGTGACCTCGCCGACACCGACCCGATCGGCGGTCCCGACCCACGCAGCGATGGCGCGGACCAAGACCGCCAGGTTTTCCTCATGATAGATCGATCCGGTGAGAACGATCCGAAAACCCGCTTCCGGCGTTGGTTCCGAACCTTGCAACAGGACTTCATCGAACCCGCTGTAAAGCACGGTCTTTTCCCGACCGAACCACAGGTCCGCTTCCCGCAATTGTCCCTCGGAAAATGCCGTCAGGTGAGTAGCGTCGCGATAGCGGGCGGCCAGACGGCGGCGGAACCCCCTCGGGATGAAATTCTGCCAATTGTCCTTGATATCGCCGACCCAAGGACAGGCCGCCGCCCGGGCGAGATCCTGGGCGATGTTCCATGTATCCGTGTTGCCGAACGTGGCCCATATGACGTCGGGCTCAAACGCCTGCGCGATCGTTTCGACATAAGGCTGGGCCGCCTTGCGCCAGTCGCTGAAAAGGCCAGCGTCTTTGAAATATCTGTAGGCAATCGCCGCCTGGCGGACACCCCAAGGCAAACGCCCGTCACGGATCGCATCGAGGATCCGATCATGCATAGGCTCGACGGCGACACCAAAGGGCCGCGACCAATCGTGGCCCGCCAGGGCGGACGGCAAGGTCTCCAATTCCGTCGCACCGCCGCCGGGAAGGGTCTCGGTCAGGAGTATGACCTGATGACCACGGCCGGACATCGCTTCGGCGAAACAGCGCGCACGAAGGGCACAGACGTGCTCCATCGCCGGATGGCAGTGGTTGACGAAAACCGCCCTCACTGGGAGGTTCCCTGCAGAGGATCGGTACGTTCGCGCGCCGCCGATCAGTCGACGAAATGCTCGAACCAGGCTTCCGTCATTAAAGGCCGCCACAAGACCCAGGAAAGGTGGTCAACGCCGTCCTGAAACCGGTGCAGCGCTCTCTCCCACCAAGATACGTTCCAAATGCCGCGCGACCGGAACGCTGATCCCGCCAGCACGTCCGCCATCCGATCGCCGAGCGGACCGTGGAACCAGTCTGCCTGCGGCGGCAGAAACCCTTGTTTGTTCCAACGGGTGGCGATCCTCTCGGGCAGGAGGTCGGCCATCGCGCTGCGCAGTAAGTGTTTCGTTTCCGCATGACCCATCAGCACCTGCGGGGCCAAGGAAAGCGAGAACTCGGCCAAACGATGATCGCAAAATGGCAGTCGGACCTCGCGGGAATGGGCCATTGAATTGCGATCCCCGTACCTGAGCAGGGTCGGGAGATGGGCATGCAGGGCCTCGTCCTTGAGGGCCGCCGCGAGCGCGTGAAAGCGCCGATCGAGGCTCCGTTGGTTGGCTTCCGAGGCACGCCGGGCCAGTCCTTTTTCGACACCGAACAAGAGATCACTGCCCTTCCCGGTCAAATCGGCCAAGGCCCAGCGCAAGCCTTTCGGAATCCGCGTTTTCCATGACGTGGCGCCGTCCGCCAGCGCCAGGGGATACCGTTTTTCGATGGCCTGGCGCTCCTCGCTCAGAGCAGCTCCGTCGCCTTGCCCGGCCCGTGCCTCCAGGTAGTGCCCGAAGAATTGCTCGTAGCCGGCCAGAAGTTCGTCGGCGCCCTGTCCGTCCAGGAGCACCGTGACACCGTTTTCCGCGGCCAGGCGAAAGACGCACCATTGCGCATACTGGCTGGTGCTGCCCACGGGCAGCTCGTTGAACCAGACGAATTCAGCGAGCTCGCCCAGAAACCGTACCGGCGACGGTTGCGTCTCATGGGCCTCGACGCTAGTCTTCGAGATGACCGCTTCGGCGAATTCTCCCTCATCCGCCGAGGCGCCGGGAAATCGTCCGGTGAACACGTGATAAGGCGCCGCCGCACCGATGAGCTGGCGATTGATGGCGATGATCGAGCTCGAATCCAAACCGCCGGATAAGCATGAACCCACCGCCACGTCGCTGCGCATGCGTATGGCGAAGGCGAACATGCCATTGAGCCGTTGAAGGCAGGCTTCACCCCATTTCTTATAGGCTTCGAGCAGCACTTCCGAGTCGGAACGCGAGCGGAACTCGACGCCTTCGCTTCTCAAATCGCTCGCCAGTTCCTTGTAGTTGTATATCTCGCCATTGAAATTGAGGACGAACCGTCCGCTGCCGTCGACCATGGGCTGGGCGCCATCCGGTGTCGGGTCGATGACGGCCAGGCGCCGATGTCCGAAGACGGTTTTTCCTGTGCCGTCGGCCCATATACCCTCGCCGTCCGGGCCGCGGTGACGGATCTCGGACGTCATACGTTCGACGGCGGTGACGTTGACCGGTCTTTTCGCAACGATTCCTGCGATCCCACACATCGTATTCGGCTGCTCCCCGTGCGCCCCATGCGCCGCCGGCCTTGTCTCCCGGGGATAAACCGCCGGTTGCCGAGAATAAAGCACAGAAGCCCCGTCCCCGCCACGGCCTGGCAACCGGCCATCCTGCCATACGGTTGACAAAACCGTCCTCGCGCCCGTTGATGGCCCCATGACCGATGCGGCCAAATCGTCTTCGTTGGAGACCTGAACTATTATGCCAAGGGATCCTCACGGGTTCGCGCGCTGGAATCTCTCGGCCATTCGGTGACGGCCCTATCACACACGGCGATCGGTGGCGAAGATGCCGGCCACCCCGATTTTTCACTCATGTTCCGGATCGCCTGGAAACTCGGCATTCATCTCGACACCGAACGGGTGAACGCGAAGATCCTCGGCGCCGTCGAATTCGAAAAACCCGACCTGCTCTGGATCGACAAGGGCAACATGGTACCGCCGAGCACGCTGCTGTGGGTGAAAACCCTCTCACCCGGAACCAGGATCGTCTCCTATTCCGACGACGACATGTTCAATCCGCTGAACCGGACCCGCGCCTATACGCGCGCTCTGCCCCACTACGATTTCGTATTCGTCACGAAGACATACAATGCCGATGCCGGCGAACTGCCGTCCCTGGGCGCCAAGACCTGTATCGCGATCGACAAGGCCTTCGATCCGGACCAGCACAAACCTCTCGACCTGGGCGAGGAGGAAAGGCGGAAATACGGTGCCGACGTCGGCTTTATCGGCACCTACGCCCCGGAGCGGGGCGCGTGCCTCAACCGGCTGGCTCGTGAAGGATTCGACATACGCGTCTGGGGAAACGGCTGGCAGGACTTCTCGCCCGTATCATCGAATTTGCGGATCGAGCGACGCCCCCTGGTCAACCGCCCCGAAGATCTCCGCTACACCAAAGGTATCAACGCGACCCGGATCAATCTCGGGTTCCTGCGAAAGGTCAACCGCGACCTGCAAACCGACCGCAGCATCGAAATTCCCGCCTGTGGCGGATTTCTCCTGGCCGAGCGTTCGGGCGAACACGAACACCTGTTCGAGGACGGCCGCGAGGCTGTTTTCTTCGATGACGAGGACGACCTCGTCACCAAGATCCGCCACTACCTCGCCAACGAAAACGAACGCCAAGAAGTCACCGCATCGGGCCGCCAGCGCTGTTTGGACGGCGGCTATTCCCATCGTGAGCGGATGCGCGAGATGATCGAACGGGCCCTGGCCCATTGATCCATGCCCTTGAGACAGGCCCGGGATCGGAATATTCTCTGGTCAGAACCTTTGGAGACGGATAATGGCGCTAGACCTGAAGACGATCGTCGAGTGGACCAAACGATTGGCCCCGGGATTGGTCATGTTGTCACTGATCTTCGTGCTCGACGGCGGGCTGCGCTGGCTCGGCTTGTTTGGGGTTGTCCTCTTGGTCTTGGCCTTCCGCAAGGATGTGCCCAACTGCGCCTGCGAAATCGAGGATAAATCGAAGGTATCGACCTGGCGGAGCTTCTGAACCGGCTTTCGGAATAGAATTCAGGACCGGTTCGGCAGTGCCGCTATCGCCTGTTTGAGACCGGCAAGGCTTTCCGCCAACCCCCAATTCGAGATCTTATCGCGGGCCGAACGCGCCATGGCGTTCAGTTCCTCACGGTCACACAGAACGTCATCGATCACGCTGGTCAACGCGGCCGCGTTGCCGGATGAAACGATCCGTCCGCAGGTCTCGTCGATGAGATCGGCGGCACATCCGCATTCCGGCGACACGATCGGAACGCAGCCGGCATTCATGGCTTCGTTGACGGCGAGCCCCCAAGGTTCGCGCTCCGCGGACAAGACGAAGATATCCGCCAGGTCAGCCGGCAGTTCCGTTTGGTTTTGGAAACCGAGAATTTTCATGTTGGCATGTGAATGCAGTGCCTGTGCTTCCAGGCGCGGGCGCTCCTCACCGTCGCCGGCGAACAGCAGGACAGGATTGCCCAAGGCGGCGTGATCGAGGTTCAGGAAGGCTTTTAACAGCGTTGCCGGGTGTTTGCGGCGCTGCAGCTTGCCGGCGAACAGAATGACCGGAGCGTCGGCGTCGATACCGAGCTCGCGGCGCAAGGTTTCCCGCTCGGGCGCGGCCCGTTCGCATTCATTCCGAAAGAAATCGTTGTCGACGGCGTAGGGCATGGAGTGGAGCCGTTCGCTCTCGATTCCATGGGCCTCATAGTAGCGTCGGTTATCACTCCCGATGCAGAGAAAGCCGCTGCATTTCTTGAAGATACCGTCCAGATACCAGCGCTTGGCCACCCCCCTTATACCCGGGCCGTCCGGCATCGCGGCGAGCGTGTTTTCGCCTCGCATGAGAACCGGGACACCGGTTTTGGCCACGAGGGACAGGGCCTTCCGCCTCACGGAACTGTCCCAGCCGTGCACCCACAACGCATCGCAACCCGCGAGGTGCTTCTCGATGTTGGCGGTTCCGCCAACCAGTTCGTGGTCGTAGCCGTCGGTCAGCGGCACGTCCCATTTGATAGCTTTGCCGAAACCAGGGTCGAAATAGGACTCTGCCGTCTCCATGTGTTCGAACAGCACTTTGAGCCGGATATCAGCGTCGCCGTCGATCAGCCGCAGTAGCGGCGCCTGGTATTGGATGGGGTGGCTGACAAGATAGAGAAGATTAAACGGCACGGACACATCTCTGCGGTGGTTCGCCGCCAGAATGCACATAATCGCCACCGGTTTCCAGGGACTGCCTTTCTCCAGCCAAACACTTGTTGTTTCAACCCGGGGCCGGAGATAAACACAAGCATCGTCACAGGTTTTTTTGAGACATGCGTTCCACACTGATCGACATCCTAGCCTGCCCGAAGTGCCGTTCGGCCGAACCCTTGGTTCATACGGCGGAAAAGGAGGTCGACGGTGATGTGATCGATGGGTATCTCCTTATGCCCTGATTGCGGTGCTGAATTCGCGATCCGCGGCGGTGTGCCGCGTTTCGTTGCCGCGGGCGAGGACTATTGTGCGAATTTCGGGTTCCAGTGGCGGGAATGGAAGGAAACGCAGATCGACCGGCTCGCCGGTCACCGTCTGTCGACGGGGCGGTTCTTCTACGACACCGGTTGGGATCCTTCGTGGCTCAAAGGAAAACTCATTCTCGACGCCGGTTGTGGCGCCGGGCGGTTTGCCGATGTCGCCGCTGCGCACGGCGCCCGGGTCGTCGCCTGTGACATTAGCGACGCCGTTAATGCCTGCCGTGAAGTGACGGCCGTTCACGGCGACAAGGTGGAGTGCATTCAGGCGTCGCTGTTCGACCTACCCCTGCGTGAAGGGTCCTTCGACGCGGTCTATTGCATCGGGGTCATTCAGCATACGCCCGATCCCGAGGCCGTGATCACGGGACTGCCGCGATTCCTGAAGCCGGCCGGGCAGCTCGCCTATAATTTTTACGAAGAGGGACTGTGGCGACGCTTGCAGGTCGTGAAGTACGCGCTCCGCTTGGTGACGCCTCACCTGCCGGTTCCCTGGACCTTGGCCCTGTCCAAGTTTCTCGTCACCGTGTTTTTCCCCCTCACCCGGTTCCTGTCGCCGATCCGAAAAGTCCGCATTCTCAACCATATTATTCCCATCGCCTCTGTCCACGAGCCCTCCCTCAGTAAGGATCAGCAGTATGCGTGGACGCTGCTCGACACCTTTGACTGGTGCGGCGCGCGCTATGAAAAGCGGCAAGACCACGGTCGCGTCGCTGAATTGCTCCGCTCACAGGGGATGGAAGACGTCCGTTCGGAACCCGGCTTGGCCCGGGCAGCGGTTCCCGATACCGATTGACCAAGCTGTGATGAAATCGTTCTCCGAATGACGGCGACGGAACCCAAGAATTGTTTGGCCCTGACTAAGGTGATATCTAGGCGCCGCTTGGTATTTTAAACCGGAAACCACGTAATGAAAGAAAGCCTGCTGTCCATTCTCGCTTGTCCCGACTGCGCGGACGACCAGGATCTCGATCTGGATGCCGATGAAAGGAATTCCGTCGAAGTTCTGTCGGGTTTCTTGCATTGCAAGCACTGTAATCGCAGCTATCCGATCACCAATGGCATTCCGCGGTTTGTCAAAGAGGACGAAAACTACTGCGAGAACTTCGGCTATCAATGGAACAGCTGGAAGACCACACAGGTCGACCGCTTGAATGGCCATTCCATTTCAGAAGTCCGCTTTTTCAAGGACAGCCGCTGGGGGCGAGATTGGATCAAGGGAAAGTTGATCCTCGACGGCGGTTGTGGTTCCGGACGGTTCGCCGATGTCGCGGCTAGCGCCGGGGCCCATGTTGTCGGTCTCGATATCAGCGGCGCCGTTGATGCGTGCCGGGAAGTAACGTCCATCCACGACGGACGTGTGCAATGTGTTCAGGGTTCACTTCTCAAACTACCCTTCAAGAAAAGCGTGTTCGATGGCGTCTATAGTATGGGCGTCATCATGTGCACACCGGATCCAGAACAGGTAATCGTCGACTTGCCGAAGTTGGTCAAACCTGGCGGTCGCATCGCCTATAACTTTGGGGCTGTCCTAGCTAAGGACGTTTTTGTCTCGAATTCACCCATGTCTTTAATTGGTTAAGCAGTTCCCGGTGATCACCTCCATTGAACCGCCATTCGCACTCCTTTAGGAACAGGTGAAAGCTCTGTTTCGGGATGCCGTTAAAGCGCCGCAGATGCCGCTTCGCCTGGTTCCAGAAGTTCTCGATCCCGTTGATGCGATTCC
>Ga0209680_1000403_pt1 | contig 11673 bp, 10 predicted proteins | sample WorMetLIZISLAND1_FD_187413 | JGI IMG/M metagenome (GOLD analysis project Ga0209680, IMG submission 187413) | Marine gutless worms symbiont microbial communities from Max Planck institute for Marine Microbiology, Germany - Olavius loisae LIZARD... ... | reverse complement strand
GTCATGCACTTACCTTTGTGTCAGCTAGGCTTGCTTGTTAGCAGATGGAAAGATTTTAAGTAGCATTTGTTTTTGCTATGGTAGTTAACAGTTTATATATATGCCTAAATTCCATTAGTCAGTACAATTTCAGTGTGATACACTTACTGCGAGTAGGAATAATGCTTGTTATGTATATCGTGCTGGTGTGTCGCAGGTTTAAAATACCTTCACTCTGCTCGTATCCTGCATCGAGATATCAAACCTGGCAATCTTCTTGTAAATTCCAACTGTATGCTGAAGGTATTGTTGTCATATTCATTTTGCCTGGATGCTGCTTGGTTGCAGGTGTGTTACTTGCGTAGATTTTGATATCATTTGCCAACATCCAACATTTCTATACAGCTTCTGAACTCAAACAAATTTCATGCGAAATGAATAACACGCCGTTGTCTTTATAAATAAACTTTAAACTGTTTCAGGCATGATTTAGCTGATACTAACTAGTGTGCTGAGAATGCCGTAGAACCCTGTGACGTTGTGCTGTCAGATCTGTGACTTTGGCTTGGCGCGTGTTGATGAGCCGGACGACGACGTATCAATGACGCGCGAGGTGGTGACACAGTACTACCGAGCGCCTGAGATACTGATGGGAGCTTGTCACTACACGACGGCTGTTGACGTGTGGTCAGTTGGCTGTGTCCTCGCCGAGCTACTCAGTCGACATATTCTGTTTCAGGCCAGCGGACCGATGCAGCAGGTATTAACAGCCCTGTTCATGTTAATATGCTGATTGTACAATGTACAGTGCCTGTGCCGCTGCAGTGACTCTAGTTGCTTTGGACACAATAATCGTTCTTACTTGCTTACTTACTTATGTCATAATATTAACGGCTGTTTCTGCATTTGTTGGTTATATGTGATGCGGCTACATGGGTTCACAACTTTCTGTATGAATCAATTAATGGTCAGACTGACACAATGAACATATTCGGAAAGCTGCAACACAATCTATAGGCAAATAAAATGGCGGACAATTTGTTGACTTTATTCGATAAGTTTTACCCACCAGTGAACACAAAAGTCTGCTTGATAATTACAATGAGAAGTTCTACAAACACTTCTGACTTTCTTAGACCGTCGTTAAATACCAGATTGATTACAACTGCACAAGAATCTGTAAAACTCACGTTATTTCATTCATAACTTTGCAAAGCCGTGTAATTAATTACTCGCCGTGGCGTGACCTCTGCAGCCCTGCTTGCCCTGGCTGCATGGCATGTTGTCTGCCATTGCTGTGTTTACAGTTTTACACTCAGCACACATTGTCAATGACAACCGCTCACATGACCACTGACTAGCCAGTACAACATGTTGTTACAAGTCGTATGCTGTCTCGACTATTTTTAGCGAATGGTTAACAAACCTAACCATGAGTTAGCTTGGTGCAACGAGAGACGCAGTTAACCATCAGTTAAACAATAACAGAGATTAGTTAACCGATGATTTAGGTCCCTGAAGTTGGTGCAACCGGCCGTGAAGGTAGTTTAGACACAATCTCATCTCCGTTCAGTCTTAGGTAGAACCCGCTCCTCATCTGTTGTCACCCTAGCTCGACCATCCGTATGTTCGTCATTACAAATCACCAATCGCTCCTTTAGATATGCATCACCTCACCTGTGGAATCAACTCCCTTCTTCATTCCGTCAACCTCATTCTGTTCACTGTCCTGGTTCACCTAATCCTGCCCATATCACCGCATCACAGTCATCACCTTCGTTCTCACCATCTATCACTCCCTCCCCTTTCACTCCAGACTTAAAACTCATCTCTTTCACAAATCCTTTCCTCCGTAGTCACCCTTATTTCTTCCGGACTGACATCACGGATCTTAACCTGTACTGTATTAAAGGGGCACTGGCGTTGTTTGTTTTAGTTTTTTCTGGCTACGTGTGCTAGATAAAGCTGAATACTCAGCTTTCGAGTCCACGTTAAACTCTTCTATCGTATCGTATCGTATAGTGTCCGAGTGTTGGTCATGTCATGCTGATCTGATGCTGATTGTGATTGACAGTTGGACCTGATTGTTGACGTGGTTGGATCACCAACTGTTGATGATCTGTCATCGGCATGTGAGACAGCGAGACAGCACGTTCTGCGTCGTGCCAATCATCAGCCTGACCTTACTATACTCTACGGCTTGTCAAACGACTGTGATCATGAAGTTGTTCACCTTCTCTGTCAGATGCTTGTCTTCAACCCTGTAAGTCGACCCCCCAAATGTACGCCGATCTGATTAACCTTTTGACGCCCACTGTTGCCATGTGGGTACAGCTATAAAGCATCCTGTGCCAGACAGGGTTAAGCCGTTCATTTGTAATTTTTAAAATCTGGGCACTCTGACGCTCCGGGCTGAGCGTCAGAGTGCCCGGATGTCAAAAATTACAGCTATTTCTTTGATACTGTTGGTTGGGTCTTTTGACCTGTCAAACTGTCTCCCAGATAACCTATACTGCATTGGTGGAGACATTAAACCTGCTCAATCAATCAATCAATGTCAAAAATTACAAATGATGGCTTAACCTGGTCTGTTACAGGATGCTTTATAGCTGTACCCCTATGGCTACAGTGGGCGTTGAAGGGTTAACACTCCGTGTCATTTTAAGCTGTCATTCATCTGTAGATTGTATGATATTGTGTTAAGGTAGCAAGATAACTGTGTAGAGTTATGGTCCTGTGACAACACATGCCATATGTGAGGACTTTCGTTTCTATTGAATCTTTTGTTTTGACATTCAGGTGTCTAGAACTCTGAGGATATTTTCAGCTCACAGGCATGAGGAAAGTACTGTAAAACATGAAATTTTTGCAAATTGGTTTAGTGCGCAGGATATGTCATGAAGTTCTGGTTAGATTTTGATGAAACTTGGCAGGATTGTATCTTCTAGCCATGCCAGAAATGAGCTTATAGAGCTCGGACCAGGTAATGGCATGGATCCAGGTTTTGACCAGATTTTGGACTTTTGCGTGATGCCTTACATATCAAATGGCCAGGTGATGTATTCCAATGGGTCACCCGCCACCCCGGGCAAAACCACTGTCTCATACAATAGGTCGTGGCTTTAGGACTGTCGTTATGGCTGTGTGCTCTAACTGATGTCATTCTAGCTATGTATTGAGGCTGTCTGTGTATGTGTGTATTAGGAGAGGCGTATCTCAGCGGCTGATGCACTTCTTCATCCGTACCTGGAGGACGGCCGACTCCGCTATCACTCGTGCATGTGTCACTGCTGTTATCGTGTCGCTGGCGGTCGCACGGTGTTCGCAGACGACCCTGAGCCATGCCACTCGCAGCCGTTTGAACCACATTTTGAGCAGGAATTGTCTTCGGTCTCACGCATCAGAGGTACGGGTCACACACGTGTGTGTGGCCTTGCGATGTTTCATGTCTGTTTTTGTCAACTGTTAACGTCATAGAAGATGACAGTTGATGAAGATTTGAGAATTGTGCAGTTGGATGAGGAAGATACAGAGAGTGCGGTGAGTGAAGAAGGTTAGTGAGTGGGTGAGTGAGTGAATGAGTGGGTGAGTGAGTGAATCAAGTGAATCAATGAATGAATGAAGAAGGCGAGTGAGTGAGTGAGTGAGTGAGTGAGTGAGTGAATGAATGAATCAAGTGAATCAATGAATGAATGAAGAAGGCGAGTGAGTGAGTGAGTGAGTGAATGAATGAATCAAGTGAATCAATGAATGAATGAAGAAGGAGAGTGAGTGAGTGAGTGAGTGAATGAATGAATCAAGTGAATCAATGAATGAATGAAGAAGGCGAGTGAGTGAGTGAGTGAGTGAGTGAATGAATCAAGTGAATCAATGAATGAATGAAGAAGGCGAGTGAGTGAGTGAGTGGGTAGTCCTTCAACGTCACAGCAGCACATAAAGAGGCCATTTCACTGGTGGTGTTAAATGTAATGGAGAATTAAACGTGGAGCACACTGACAGTCAGTTGAGCTTGATTGCTTCACTGCATGCAATACCGACTGAAGACTTTGATTGATAAAGATCTCCAGCAGAAACACATGAAGTCATTGTTGGCTGTTGTTGTATAATCTTCAGTTTGTATAGTTTTATACTAGCGACACACGATCAAGAAACTTGTACCAGAAACTGGTACAGTCGTCTTGTACAAGAAACTTGCATGTGTGTTGGTCAGTCTGATACAATTTTTTCAGGTACAAATTTCTTGAGCGTGTGTCACTGCAATTACATTGATCTAGTGGAACATGGCGGAATTCTGTTTAGAACTCTATCTTGCCTGTTATTCAGTGGTGTGATATGATAAACACTGGCTATCATGCATATTGGTTTGATGACTGTTTTGTGTTCAGACAAATTGTATCATCTCTGCCGTGAACTACAGTGTCGCAACGCCATGCTGTCATGTATCACTAACTCACTTGGTTCGTACAACACACTCTGCGTTAAGTAGACGTCATTGATAGCCGCTCTTCTCTCTAGTACTAACCTATCCACTCCAGCAGGATTTCTTTGCATTGACTCATAAAGACCTCTCAGTTGAGTCTATTAGCACAAAGTTGACCCAAACAAACGGCATTTACCCATTCATTGTTTACGTGTGGTGAACTTGTAGCCGGCTCCTCTGTCATACACTTTGGCACCCATGCATTTGCTGTGGCAGGTCCTAAGGCCTGGAACCAACTGCCGATGCTCATATGAGCACGGGAGAGGGTTAGCTTGTTCAAGATGGCACTAAGTCCAAATTGTCCAGGCACACAGCACCCTTATAATGACTCTCCGCTTATGTTACGACACGCTAGAAATTGTCAGTGTTATTATTGTTATTATTGTAACTTATCATTACTGCGTACTATGACAAGCTGTTGTCATGTGTTCAGGTTATGCACTACGTGACCCTGGCAGTCCGTGAATTTGTGATGCCCTAGTGCACACCATTGCCGCTCCTTCCATAGAACTGTTTAGTCCACACCAGTGTTGACTCAACTCCTCTATGCTAGCCGGGTAGTAGGGACGTGTGCTGTGGAACTGTTTGATGAATGATCATTTGGTCCTGAGGCTGTACGTGTGCTGACCTCCGGCTGCCAATCAGCTGTGGTCTCTTGGTTCATCAAGGCATCAACAGATGAGAAGCTGTTTATGGCTTCTGACGCGGCTTTTGACATTGGATCTTTTACGGTAGTGGCTTGGCTTGTAGCGTTGAGTTTGGCATACATGACTGTGAGTGCACCGGGCGACATGGGCAGCTGATTGGCTGTGGCATCTGATACAGGCCGTGTTCTTAGCTGTGAAGACAGCTTTGCTTGTAGGCTGCAGTGGTTCTGGTGGTTGATTGTTCATTTCTGATTTTATGACGCTGAATTCTCTCTCTGTCAGTATATTAACACTGTTCTGACGTGAGATGTGTTAGCATTGCATTGTGATGCATGTGTCGTGTGTGTTTTGTGTTTCGTTTCATTGTCTGAACTTGTACAGGTTTGTTCGCACATCGATCAGCTATAAATTTTCCTTTTACAGTGTTTAAATTTAATCTGCCGCGCCAGTTTCGCGCATAATTTCTCGGCTTTGAGAACGTGATCGGAAAACGAAGCAGTTATTTGCCGTCGTACATTTGACAACGTGAACTGATGGATCATTTGTGCCGTCGTCACTGCGGTCGTGCGTTGTGACTATATTGTGTTAGTTATGCTAACGTCGATGAATAATTAGTGGTCTGTTGTTGTTTAATGCTGGTCGTGTTGTGTTTTTGTCAGAGACATTGCGAGATTATTTGTCATGCGTGACGTCATCGTCTGTGTGCTTGAAGTGCGTTTGTGTAGTGTGTCGTTTCTGTTTTGCATGTTAATTGAACGTTTCATCTGTAGGAGATGTGTAGATCACGACAATGACCGATAGCAGCGAATATTTAACGCTATTGTGTACAATCATGTCGCAGCGAAGCAGTTTGCTGGTCGCAATCTTTCCAGAAGACGTTTGGAAGCAGGTTGAGAAGATACTTCACGCAGTCAAGGTCATGGAGGCGTGTCGTGACATTTCTCGATGGTGTGGAGATGTTGATGCATGTGTAGTGACGCTATGAGTCTTGAGCCTACAGCTTCATCACAGCCATTAAATACCAGTCAACCCTGACCTACCCTTATTGTACATAATTGTGTGACCTTTAACCCTTTGTCGCCCACTGTTGCCATATGGTATTGTGTACAGCTGATGCCATTGTGTCGGTTTTTCGCGCGTTATAAATTCGTTACTTACTTACAGCTATAAAGCGTCCTGTGCCAGACCGGATTAAGCTGTCATTTGTAATTTTTGACATCTGGGGACTCTGACGCTCAGGGCTGATCGTCAGAGTGCCCGGATGTAAAAAATTGCAAATGATGGCTTAACCCGGTCTGGTACATGATGCTTCATAGCTGTACCCATGTATTGCAACAGTAGGAGTCAAAGGGTTAATGATACTTCTGTGAGACTTCTGCTTATATCACACTGATGTGGACATGTCTGTAATTATGGTGTGATGCTGTGACCCCACTTGACCCGACCCGACCTAGTATGAGTCACTCCCCTGCACTTTCAAATCTCAGCATAGTGCATACGATGCACTGGTTCTGTGGATGAAAATCAAGTCGCCTTTAACACGTTCTTACCTCCTAAAGGATGAAGATCCTCCAATGTGTATACCTTACAATTCTCTGTTAACTGTAGAGCATAATACATATACTCATCAGCTGTATCGACTTTGATATCATTCACCAGAATTTCTATACAGCTTCTAATCTCAAAGATCTCTTCCATAACATTCATCCTAAACGTATAATCTCTTTTGTACACGCCATTGGCCTTACTAACAAACTAAACTTTTTCAGGCATGATATAGCCACTACTTGCGTGCTTAAAATGCCGTTAAACCCTAACCATCCATCCACCCAAGTCGCCTTTGGCAGTTCTGTTTGATACGATGGGAGACACCCCAATCACTTGTATATGAAAGCACTTGTTTCTTGTTAGGCTTTATGAAAGAGACGGAGTTTGTGTTAATGTTACTCAGGGTATTCAATCACTCAGTGCAGCTGTGAGTGAGAATTTGCACATTCACTGTTTACGCACTCAACTTGCCGTTGTCATATTCTCTGTTCAGCATCATCAGCCGGTATTTTGTGTCGTTTAATTGATCGATTAATCTGTCGCTGTAAGTGTCTGTCGTTGAATATGTCTCGGACTAAAATGTCAGTAAGAAGCTGCTTCAATAAGTAATGCAGATGATGAATGTTTATGTTGTATGTCAGTCGGTCTGATGAGCCGCGTGTGGAGCTGTCAAACTGTGCCAGTATCTCCGTCTTGTTTGTGCTACTGTACACACAATGGACAACGTATGCTAGATTAAGCTGACGACACTCAAATTTTCGGTCCACATTAAACTCATGCATCCTGTCGTGTCGTATCATTAGCTGTTAATAGAATACCAGCTTTGATTGTTGAAGAATTGTTGACATTCTGACCACGTCGACAGATGGATCGTTGACGACGACGACGATGATGATGATTTGAAAAGTTATGTTTGCCCGCTCTTACACAGCCAGAAACAGTCACAAGCGTGATAGTGGTGATACGCTCTGATAAACAGTTCAGTTTTCATGTCACGACGGAACGTGGATGTGAGATGGCAGCTGTGCAGCGGTGCTGGAAGAGAATTCCAGGTGGATGGTCCTGCCACCCTGCAAGGACCGTATTGGAGCATCCTTATGGCTGGAACAGCTAAATCACCACGTGTTAACACAGCGTTATCAACAAGGACCGTCTTCCATGATTTCTCTTTATTGACGACTCTGTTCACTGCATCGTCGTCGTGCATTTCTCTCATATACAAAACAGTCACAGAATTGTCGGCATTTTTCCTCAGTCTTACTGTCAGTCGATAGAGAGTTGTCGACTGCAGTAACTTGGGAGATGGTATCAATACATACTGAGTAATGGTGACGAATGAATCAGTTAACAGGCAGAATAGACTTCCATTCCCGTACATTTTGTTTTAACTGCTAGCTACAAAATAGGCCAATTCCGCAGATCACATTTCGTGGACCGGCGGCATATGTACGCTAGCGAGTGATATGCCCAGATAGTTGTGACCTCGCACTGCTGGACAGATGATAAGACCGGTCCAGTTAGGATGCTTTTATCAACTTGTGATATGCCTGTTCTATTGTCTCTGTAGCTTCTCTGTTGTAGCAGTAGTTTTTTGTTTACTGCTTTTAACAGAGTCTTTATGTAAATATCTCTGTAGTCTGCGCCTGCTCGTTTGCGACTTCTTTCCGTTATTTCATGATTGTCTTGCACTGCAGTCTGTTGTGGTGTCTGTGGTAGTATGTTTGTGTTGCTTAATCCCGTCATTGTGTAGACCAGTTTCGGTGTAGTGTTTGCCGAGTTTGCATTTTGACATATGCTTTCATTCCACGGTATTTTTTGCCACTGTGGCATAACTCAAAAGCGCCGATTTAAATTACCTGCTACCTTTGCTTGCATGACCATCTGTTTTCCAAACCCAACGTTTGCAAAGACATTTGATTTGTTGCTGTGAGTGAGTGTACTACTGTTGGCAAAGCATTAGAGACTGATAAATAAACGACCGATGTTTTGCTATTTTTAGACTTTGTTATCGCACGTAATGACTATGACTCACATGTTACCTTCACCACTCGAGGATAGAGTCGTTCGCCGTGTGTGTCTGTGTTCGCATGTCGGACAGAAGCCTATATTAATGGCAAGTGTTAGCTCACTTATCAGTGTTGGTCGAGTTTATTGTGTGCATCATGCAACGTCGAGTTGTATTATATTGTCACTCGTTGATGTCGCCGGTTCATGGCTTGTGATGAGACGACATGTGAGCATGGAGACACATGCTTGATGCTGTTCTTTGTGGTGTTTTGTGGGAATGTTTACATTACGAGAGTAATTGTGTGATTTAGTCAATGTAACGTCGCTGTTCAGTGGCCTGGCATATATGACGAGTGATCACCCCGATGGTCGAAACGATAGGCCTCCACCCTTTGCAATAGATTGTAGCACCTGCGTTTTAATGTTTCGGTGCGAAGCAGTCTGGGACGAGAATGTTGTAGAATAAGCCCATCTCGTTTCCTGGCTGAGTTGATATAGCCACTACTTGCATGCTTAGAATGCCATTAAACCCTACCCACCCATCCATCCATTCGTTTCCTGGCCGAGTGTCATAAAGGCGACTTAACCAGGGTAGTTTTGTTTTGCTGTGTTTTGCGTTGTTTGCTTTTTCTGGGTTGTGTTTGGTTTTGTATTGTCTGTATTTTTAATTTATCGTCTGTCTTGTGTTTTCCAGTTTGAACCAACCTGTATAGTGTAATTGAAGAGCACAGTTGTGTAAGAACCGACGCACTCACTCTGTCTTGAATTTTCAAAATTCGAAACTTTTGACATTTGAGTCATTGTGGTCTGATTTTGTATCTTTGCAATCCCTGCATAACAGTTTGGTCTGCGGTATTGTGAGCTGAATGTTCATTCAAGTTAATATTGTGTGTCATGTGTTTTAGCATATGCAGTGGTGTGAGTGTTTTACAGTTAGTTTTCAGTACATGATGCTGTCGGAAAGTATTTTCAGAAATCCAAATTGCAAGAGCCTTCGGTCATTGCGCAAGAAAATAGCAACTTAATGTTGCAATCAATTGTTGTTACAGTAGTTAAAGGAAAGATATGCTGATAGTTGCTTTATCTCCGCACAGTGTGTTGAGAACTCTGCAGGGAATATGACAATCTATAAGTCAGTAAATTATGACGTCAGGACTAGAGACAGTATCGGCATTTTATGCCATGGATGTAAAAGTGAACATTCAGGAGAATAACAGTCCATACTTGTTGTTAAAACAAACTTTATGTTACCAATCGGTTGGATGTACGAGTGGTAAATTTTGATGATACCATGGTAAACTGTGAATCTACCTAGCATGGTAAGCTCACAAAGATTACACTGGTACAGTTCATGTTGTCTTTATTGTAATACTGTATACAATGATTTCATTGATGGTACATGTACATCTGAAAATGTATAAAACTAACTAATGGCATATTTTGGACGTTCCTGCTTTCGTTTACTAGTATAATAAGTGTTATGCTCATATTCCTTACCTTTATCTGATCAAGTACATATTCAGAGCAAAAGTGCTATGCAGTTATAAATTGTGGACATATTTTGTGCTGGAGTGCCGAATCATGAATGAAGTAGTATGACTTTCAAAGTGTCGTTGATATCGTTTGGACTGCTGTGGATTATTTTGTCGTGCGTTATCGTGTGCAGTTTAGTTGGTGATTGTTTGATTGTGAATTGTGCATCGTTAATTGTACAGAATTATTCGTAGATAATATGCAGCTTGGCAAGTGAGTGCATGGTACTGAAAACCAAGTTTTGAACTCAGTCGTATGTTCCGAGTTATTTCCATGTTATTAAACAAAACGGTGACATACCGCGAAAACGTCATGTGTAAACTGTTGTATGAAGACATTGATTATCATTTGCTATGTTTGCTGTTTGCTTGATTTGAGATTTGGACTCAGAGTGTGTGTAAAAACGGTGCTTGTAGACATTTATGGCCATGTCATCCGGGATCTGTACTATAATCGTGATCTGTTTGTGTACATAATGTGTGGTTTGTGTGCAAGATTCTATGTAATTTTGTTGTTGTGTAATGATACGAGTGGTTAACGTTAGCGTCGTTCTTAGCATAGATGCGTGGTGTGAGCCTTTGTTTGCAAGTTTCTCTTAACCCTTTGACGCCCACTGTTGCCGTATGGGTACAGCTGTAAAACATCCTGTGCCAGACCGGGTTAAGCTGTCATTTGTAATTTTTGACATCCGGGCACTCTGACGCTCAGCCCTGAGCGTCAAAGTGCCCGGATGTCAAAAAATTACAAATGACGGCTTAACCCTGTTTAACCTAGTCTGGCACAGGATGCTTTATAGCTGTGCCCACATGGCAACAGTGGGCGTCAAAGGGTTAGCAGCTGCTCGGCGTTTATTTTCTTACATCGCACAGTACAAATACTGGGTTTCCTGTATGAGTTTGGTTTGCCATGTGTTCAATACGCTTGTGGGATATTTCATATGTTGTCGACTCTGTTCGCTTTCTGTGTGTAGTCCGTTGGTTTGCATGTGGAGTTGAGTTGTCCGTACTTGCTTACTAGTTTAGCTTTAAGACAAATACATCGGTGTGTGTGTGTGTGTACGTGTATGTCTGCAGAAGTTGATCCAGCGTTGCTTATTATTACTGTTTTGGTGTTCCATACTTGTCTGCAGTGTGCTGCATCTAGTGTGTACTCATGGACATAATTAATGTGTTCTGTCTGCAGTTGAACGTGAAAGCAAGACTCGCTTGTTCATGGCTCGTAAGATAAATTTATTCGGATGGCATTTCTGACTGCACTTATACCCATAATCAAAGACTACGATAATACAAATGTTGAGTTCACTGATGAAAAATTATTACTGTGTAGTCCGGCTATTTTTTTGTAAGTTATTGGTTTTTACCGCGCGATGCACTTTAGTGCAAAGCGCGGTATTGCGATCGCATGTCGTCTGTCTGTCTGTCTGTCTGTAACGTTGGTGAATTGTGATCACATAGGTTGGAATTCTTCGAAAATAATTTC
>Ga0209680_1000402_pt1 | contig 11686 bp, 7 predicted proteins | sample WorMetLIZISLAND1_FD_187413 | JGI IMG/M metagenome (GOLD analysis project Ga0209680, IMG submission 187413) | Marine gutless worms symbiont microbial communities from Max Planck institute for Marine Microbiology, Germany - Olavius loisae LIZARD... ... | reverse complement strand
ATATACGCCATCTTGAAGAGGTCAGAGACGCAGCCGGATTGTAATGATGAAAGGAAAACCAGAATTGTTGAGACGTCTCACTTTTATGTTTCTCACATCGGCGACGCGCGTTGCATTCACAAAACACGTCCTGTCTGTCCGGCCGTCGTCAAGCGTCTCCCAGTTGGATTTGTTGCTGCTGATGCTGCTGCTTCTTCCTGGCGCTGCACCGGCGCCGCTATCCTTCAATCATCTATAGGCCACACCCACTACAGGATGACAGTGACGCAAACAGCCACGTTGGCGTTGGATCAAGACTGATCTGCTTAACTGGCGCACTTACTTACTTCCTTAGTGAATGTTCCTCTAATACAGGCCAAATAACAAACAGCATGAAGATGAGCTTGTCAAATAGCTCATCATTTTAGCTAGTCAAATAGCTATATGCTCACTATAGCCAAATTTACTTTCGTTCTCGACATGAACTGCGTGGTGACAATCTAACTACAGCGGTCCACTCTTCTGCTAAATATTTGCAGTTCTTTGGAAACAAGAAAGCCCAGCTGTCGCTGACAAACCACAGCGACGCGAAAGCATGCCAAAATTGCTCAAATTCGACGTTCTTACAACGTCGTCGCTGACATAGTCTATATCTTCATTCGTTTAGCTGTTGTTGCATCCGAAATCTGCGAAATCCCGAGAAATTCTCTGAAAATTCAAACTTATTTTAGAGTTCAACGTCATCCAAGGTCATCGATCTTGCTGTCAATCAAAAGCGCATATGCAACTTCCTGTAAGTTATAAATAGTAACTTTGGACGTATCTCCTACAGTTTTTGAGATATCGACACATTTAGCTACAAAATAGCTTGGTTTCCCCACCCCACTATTGTTTGACGCCGCCTAGCGGAGGAACGCCTTGCACTATCAACATAATCTATACATCGCTGAAAAGTACAATTGGGCTACAATTCTGTGGCAGACACTACGGGTCTATCTTTGTTCATTTAGCCATTGTTGCCTTTTAAAATCGCGAAATCACGCGAACTTCCGATAAAATTTGACCTTATAGCAGTTCAAGGTCATCCAAGGTCATCGATCTTGGTGTCAATCGAAAGCTCGTATGTGACTTCCTATTAGTCATTATTTGTAACTTTGGCCTATCTGCTACCGTTTTCGAGATATTGATGCTTAAAGCTAGAAAATGGCTGAATTTTCTCACCCCACCCTTGTTTGAGGTTCCGCTCGTAAGAAACCCCTTAGACTGTCGGGATGAAATTTGGCATCAGAAAACTAGAGTCTTGAGGCTACCAGACGGTGAAGAAATCACGACGCTAGCTTTCTGCGTTTTGGCACAATACTGGCGCGGGACATACGGGCAGAGAGACAGACACGTTGCTGTCGCAAAGACCCGCGCTAGCATAGCGTCGCGCGGTAAAAAGTAATTTTATACCTGAACCTCATAGAACATTATTGTTAGGTAGTCTTAATGAGGCTGAAACAGCTGATATTACTGATAAAACTGTGGCGTGTTTGTTGTAGCAGATGTGAAGTGGTCGCTTTGTCAAGCACGCGACGTGGTCTGCGCTGTCTCGTTGAGTGATGCTCTGCTCTACCTTGACATCGACCACTTAGTATCCAGGCACTCGGTCGACACATTATGGCGAGCGCTGCGAGTGCGTTGGAGATAAAATTCAAAGAAATTAAAATGGACAAGGTGCCGTTTGCCGGTGGTGGATTCGGCAAGGTCTACAGAGCAAAGTGGAATAAAAATCCGGTTGTAATAAAGGTCTTTAGTGCAGGCAGCGAGGATGAAAAAGAAAAGATTATTTATGAAGCCGTACTTACTCTTCGTCTGAGTCATCCGAATGTCATTAAACTGTTCGGTATCACGCGAGTGAGATCCATTGGTCTTGGGATTGTGATGGAGGAGGCCGAGCACGGTTCACTGGACAAGTGGGTAGGACAGATACATGGTGATAAGCTAACGACGTTAGCACTGGGCATTATTGACGGTCTGACGTACGTGCATTCACAGCATGTGATTCATCGAGATATCAAGCCGCATAACATTCTCATGTTTGGATCAAGCGATGACATGATTCCGAAAATCGCTGACTTCGGCGTATCAAAACTTATTGAAGCTGTGGTCATGACACACTCCAGAGTCGGAGGCGAGTTGTATATGGCACCAGAAGTCAGTGTATTTGGCAAACACAGCGGCTATCCAGCAGACATCTACAGCTTAGCACTGACGCTGTTTGAAATGTTCAATGAACAGCTAGTACAAAATTCAACAGAAGAGATAAGGACGTTCATATACGGCGTACGTTGTGGAAAAAAGTTAGGTATTCCGAGAAGTTGTAAAGTGCCTGAATATCTTTGCAGCATTATCATCGGTGGCTTGGATCAAGATCCAGAAAAGAGACCCTCGTTATCCGACTACCACCGCTCGATCATACACGGTTAACATAATTTCTTTATTTGTTAAAATTATTTTATGAAAGTTTTCTATTTTCCTGAGTTCCTGACACACGAAAGCTGATGTTGTAGCTGAAATTTTGGTAAATTATTTTTGTGGTACAAAATGCACGGTGTACCGTGTTTTGGAGGAGTTGGACTTGAATGGTCATCAGATTAAGTCTCGGGAAATTGTTCCGAATGTTCCACAGTCCACACCAAAGACAGTCCGCTAAATAGTTACAATTTAGATGCGTAGTGGGCAATATTAGCAACAGCCCGAGGCCTGTTAACTGTTAAGCCATAAGCATTTTCGACAGTTGACTACGGGACAACTTGTAGCTAATAATGACAATACGGTGCTCCTTGTTCGCAACGCATGCGAAAGTATACACTGTAGGCCTATTGAATTTCGTAAGCTATGAATGAATGAATGAATGCATTCATATTTCAGGCTTAAGCCCACAGAACATAAAAACACAAAAAACACAAACACATACAATGAGAGACAGACGGTAGACAGAACACAAACGTTAAACAGAATATAAGCGACATGTCCGATGATACCGTTCTGTGTAGACTGACACTGATGAGATAATCTAACACGACTGTTAATAATCAATGTATCGAAGCTGGGCAGAGCAAGTTCAATCAACATGGAAGTCACACTGTGATACTTCGAGTAGCCAAAGAACAGTTTCATACATTTAACATGACATGAGCGTAGCCTAGAAATGGTTGCTACATTATATCTCTTCCACAGTGCCATCCCATAAAAAAATACAAAATGAACGAAACAAAGTAATCTTAACAGGTACAGAACACATGCTAAATCTACGATTAAGTACATTTGCACGAGTGAACAATAAGCGTACTTCTCTTAACACATCTTTGTCATCTGGTTTATCATTACTTATTATATATGCCCAAGATATTTAAACTCTGAAACATACTGAAGATCACTACCATTTAGCACCAATCTAGGAAATGCCGATGCAACAGACTTTCGTTTATTCTTTGGCGGAAACACCATGCAGACAGTCTTATTAGCGTTACACTGCATATCAATAACAAATGCGCCATATTCTAGAGCCTTAATCAACTGTTGAAGTGCAAACCAGGATGGAGCCAGTAACACAACATCATCTGCATATGCAAGTATATTCATGAACAATCCACCAATATTACATCCTATACCAATCGCACTTATGTTAACTATCAATTTACTAATGTAAGAATTAAACAAACAAGGTGACAATACTCCCCCTTGCCTTGTACCGTTACCAACAGAAAAAGAAGATGAGACTGTATTTTGCCATTTCACTGTCACTTGCTGATGACTATACCAGAAAGCTAATAATGACACAACAGATGCTGAGAGACCATCTTCAAGCAACTGTTTAAACAGCTTCCAGTAATTTACCCTGTCAAATGCTTTATAGTAAAGTCAGCAAAACAAACAAATACATGGCTACCCGTGTTAGTATAATAATCCACAACATACTTAAAACTGTGGGTACACAATGATGTAAAATGACCGGATTTAAAACCAAGCTGACTGTCAACAACAGCAGATTTGTCTTTTACATAAGCAAGCAGTATACAGTCTAGAACTTTAGTAATTGCATTAGACAAAGTAATTGTACGGCTATTAACTGTTGTGATAACAGTCATATGTATAGGCCAACTTGAATGCGTTTGTTTGGCGAGTAAAAGTTGTCATTAAACTTGTAGAACTTCTGCTGTATGCAAAGTACTGATGGGTGCAGTGTTTTCCAAACGGCATTGTCAAATACAGGCGAGTATGAAATAGCCAATAGCCTTAGTCGCTGTATCTCCGAAACGGCGCGAGATAGAGATTGAGTTATGGTTACAATGGCCGACTATCCAGAATCGTAGTTCTGTATCAAACCACGTGGTATCCGGTGACCTTGGATGACCCCTCAAGGTCATCTCGATATGTTGATGTCGCTAAATATAAATCAACAGGCAACAAGTCGTGCTACTGAGAGATCGCAGACTGCCTGTGTTTTCTAGGCCTATACGACAGTTCGATGCAGACTGAATAGGCCACTGCAAGTAGTTATGAAACAAAAACCTTATTGTACAGCTAGAAATTTTACCACAACGTATTGTCACCATTTTGGGTCACGCGTCATCATCGGTCACGTGACCGATCCGCGGTGGGTTTCCTATAGGTGGCAGATTTGACACTAACCCCCTATCTCGCATCGTTACTGAGATATTATGTTAAGCCTACATAAGCATATTTCTATTGTAACTGCATCGGACACAATTTTGGGGAGTTTGAGAAAGTTTGGGGGTTATGCCATTTTCAATTAAACACTCCTAGGCACAGGGGCCGCCGAAAGTCGTTGTGTGAGGTATTAATACCATAATCGGTCAACGGGCGTTGACACTGCATGCAGTGTTTGGACCGCGCCGTTGAAAATGCATTAAGATTGGTGAAAATTGCGTAAAATTGGGAGTAAAATACGGAAGGCATTATCGTCTTTTGACCCCCAACGAACTCGATCTTCGTTTTCCGACTCAAAACGACTGTGCAAAGTTTCATCAAATTCCATTCAAAATTGCGAGCACATGAGCGATGACAGACAGACGCACACACACAGACAGACATCGGCGATCTTGGTAATCTGTCCAATGCTGTACTGTAGCAATGGAACAGATAAAAATAAGATGAAAAATCTCCGTAGTTATTTGTGTTACGAGTGCAGAGATGTCAGACTTCAAAAAGTGGGCCAGCATCACAAACGGGTCGCGCTCCCGCAAGCGGTCGATTTTTGCGTAACATTTTGTCTGCAAGTAATGAAAATGTCAACGTGTATACAATATGCCTATCTTATTCCGCTGTTGAGTTGCAGATACGTACCGACCAAAATAGCCACCCATCAACATTTTAGAAGCACATTATTTTTTAGCATGTTAGCACGGCATTTTCACAATTGTAAGATGGCGTCCGTCCGTCATTTTGTTTTTAGATTGTAATATCACTATTTTCCATTATCAATGTCGCTATCGATCGTGAAACCAAATTTCGTCGAGATATTTTGATAACTTAGGGAGTTATGAGCATTTTTGAAAAATTTAAAATGGCCTCCTTCCGCCATCTTGTTTCTTATTAGACGACCGTATAGCCGATCGCGCTTATGCTACAGTGTTGTATCCGTCTGTCGTCGTCTGTCGTTTGTCTGTGACAATATTATGTACTGTGGCCAAACGTCCTAGAGCAAAAGTTGTATATGAGAAATCGATTGGTACCAAAATGAATGGCCTTGACCTTTGTTCAGAGGTCGTTTAATGTCATGTCAACCATTGCGTCACATTCGCCACTGAATATCTCGGAAACTGTTAGAGACAGCGGCTTGGTTCCAAAAGACCACCAATAAAAAATGGCGTAACCAATGACATCACATCACCCCGAAAGGTCAAACTCGTGACCCCTGTACCCTTACAGCGCAATATCTCAAAACAGCTGGATGCTATTAGCAACAATCTATTACTAGATATGATGACGATTCGAGAAGTTATGTTCGCCCGCTCTTACAGCTAGAAACAGTCACGAGCGTGCTAGTGATACGCCCTGGTAAACAGTTCAGTTTTCAGATCACGACAGCTTGGCTTCTTGTTTGGCCCATTTTCTACTACCAGTTATGTTCTATTGACAGCAATATTTGAACAGTCTTACTGAAATTTCATGAAAATGTGTTTTGTCTTTGTGAAGAAATGGTGCTTTCATCATTTAGAATTTTGGCTTGAGAGTTGAAATGCCTATTCGGGTCCCAAAATTTTCAGTTTTTGGGGCGTTTTGGCCCCCAAACGTGGTTCCTCATCGTCCATACTCCCAAAAAATCATATCACATCCTTTTCGTGTTATGGGATGAAATGGAGAACACAAACCATTTATGGCACACTTCTGCTGCCGGTCAATGAGAAAGGAAACAATCCAATTATACACATTATCATGAGTCATTTTGTGCAGCAACAACTCATGGTTGACAATGTTAAATGCCTTACTTACGTTTAATTTGTACTTTCTCACAAGGGAGCGAGTTAACAGGGGTTATTGTTCAGCAAGATAACAAAGACAAAGTTAAGGAATTTCCGCTGAAAATTAAACTGGCTTATTCCCAGAATTCTCGAACTGGAATTCATGGTGGCCTTGACGACTTCGTTCAAATTTTGGTAGGCAGTATAGTTCTCAGCAAACTAGAGGGCAGGCTTGATATTGCGGTAGTTGTTTGATAACAGTGAACTTCACCGTCATTGTCGCAGACAAGACGACAGGCACCACAAGATTAACTATAGATAATTACCGCGCGATGCACTTTAGTGCAAAGCGCGGTATTGCGATCGCATGTCGTCTGTTTGTCTGTCTGTCCGTCCGTCTGCGACGTTTGTGGATTGTGATCACATACGTTTGTTAGCCTGCGATGTTCGCTCGCTGCAGACCCAAACACCAGGGGTCCACTCCAAGGGGAATAACCGGAAATTTTGGCCAAAAGTGACCCACCCCCTGTTGATTTGAGGGTCCGAGACATTAGATCGCAAATTGCTGCCGAATGGTTACAGATAACCCAACGGTCACAATAAAGTACCTTTAGGAAACCACCATCGCTCTTTCGAATGGTGCCATCGCTGACCCCGTACGACCTCCCCTTCCCCCAAAATGGGGTTCCATGTGCCCTTCAGATACACAAGTGGCCATATCTCTGCTAACGGTGATCCTATCCACTTCATGTTTGGTTCTAGGGTAGGGTTTTCAGGGTCGGCGTGTCCAATTGCGCTATTTCCAGTTACATTATATCCAAGTTGGCGGCAGGCCGCCATCTTGGATAATTTGGAATGGCCATATCTCCGTAACGGCTCATTCGATCCACTTATATAGCGCGCAACGCGCGGTCGACATCTTTGCGATAGCACAGCTTTCTTGTTTTCAAATAGCAAAAGCTCTATAACAGTAATGGCCCTTGTTGTCTGTTAGATGGGCCACCAGAGATTCGAAAGAAACAACGTCCGCCAATAACGCCACGTAAACCGAAGCCAGCAGCAGCAGCCGCTATTCAACCTTCCACCTCCGCTTTGTCTTCGTTATCATCGCTGTCGTCAGCTGTCAGCAATGCTGCAGCAGGTAAACCTTGTCTTATTGCCTAACTTCAGTTGTCCTACAAACAGAAACTGTGTCTCGTACTCATACACTCACAACGGTGTCTTGTCTGGTCTCAGTCTTGTGTGTGTTGGCAACTGTGGTCGTATTCGGTACACGCGCGCTTTTGCTTTTGTTCCAGCGTCTGCGTCGTTGATCCAAGTTGGCGCATTTTTCAACCTGTAAGAGTGGATGTGATTTCATGGCGACGGCTGTGATCGTTATTGTCCATAAAATGCACGTTTTTATTCTGCGTGTCACGTGGGGGATCAGCAGCAGTCTACCAAAGCCACCATTACCATAAAAATGTGTACAATGTAGCCAGTACACGTGACGCTTGTATACTGCATGACAATGCGTTATTAGACGTTCTCTCACCCAAGAGATAAGCGACGAATGCTGAGTAAGTTTAGCCTCTCACTCGACACAGGTCATTAAGGAGACGAGGATTTACAGGTCTGATGACCCTACCAAAGCACTGAAGCAGGGTGGTTAGTCTACTCATCCAGATAGCTCTCCATCTCACCAGGCTCACCTCATCATGTTACAATAATACAACATGCTGCAACACACAAAAAGTAATCTACATTTAACCACAGTTAGTGAACCCAGTGAGATGAAGCCAAATCTGGTAAACCAAACCTGTGAGCTGCTCAAATGATTGTGCAACTATAGAAAGCTACACAAAACTACTACAAAAGAGCAGTTCTGGCAATATTCCCTCTTACTTCTGACCAAATTATAGCTCAGAATGTGGCCAAAGGTAGTTCAAGGGGTGAAGCGAAGAAAGTATGTCATTAACATGTACTAATGACTGCTATTATTATCGTGTCGACTTTCATTTCATTTCATATCATTTATTTGCAGACAACATAGCAATATATAAAGCAGGTACAGTTATTTCTAAGCTGCAGGTCACCACAGGGCAATAACCTCTTACGTGGTGCCTATCGAAAAAATAAAGTAAGAAATAAAAAGTAAAGAAGTAGGCTAAAACAAATACCGCAATTCAAACTCTGGTAAAAATAGACAAGTTTACATTCTGAAGCGATCGCTTAAAACTATCAAAACTACTGAAATTTACTATAGAAACTGGCAAACTGTTCCAGACATTGACAACACGTTGACAAAAAATGAACTACCGGCATAAAACTAGAATGATACTTGATATTGCGGTAATTGTTTGATAACCACCGTCATACGACACGTTAAGATTAACTTTAGATTAATTTTCAAATATTTAAGCTCTACAACGGTTTTGTTTGTTGTCGGTAGCTCGACGACCGGAGCCAGCAGCAGCAGCAGCAGCTGTCGAACCTTCTGCCTCCGCTTTGTCCTCCTTATCATTGCAGCCGTCAGCTGACGACATTGATGCAACAGGTAACCTTTGCTTTTATTGCCTAACATTAGTTGACCTAAAAACTGAAACTGTCAGTCACACTGACCCAGAAGCTGCCAGTTCGTTGCTAGTGTGTATTTCTCTTCTTCTTCTTCTTCTTCTTGTGTGGCATGCACCACTAGGGGTACATAGTGCCAAACGCAGACATCAGTCTCCAGAGTGGACGATTCTGAGCCACAGTTATCGGCTCATCCAGGGAGAGATTGTTTGATCTCAGGTCTTGCTGAATAGTCTTCATCCACTTAGTTCGAGGACGTCCTGGTGGTTTCCTCCAATCCTCCGAAGGGGAAGCAGTTATGATACTCCTGGCATCTGTCTCGTCTGGCATTCTTGCAATATGGCCGAACAGAGAACCTCGAATTAAAATAAATGAATGAAGGCATGAACGTAACATTATGCTAGTGTTTATTCACCATCAAATGGTAGCAATAATACAAAACATGGTACAGCCGCACACTCCTAGTCATAACGTACTAAACAGTCTCTCATTACTAATTGTGACGTCTGCATAATGCAATGGTCAGCTTAGTGTCAGCTGTGACATGGTAGCACACCTAAGCCGTGTTTTGGTTATACTACAGCCTTATCATTCTACCATGGTTCGACAGTAAGACGTCGTTCAACCGTGGTTGAATGACGTGGTTTGAAGATGATACAACCCCTGGTTATAGCACTGTTCAGCTGCATATGGTAGAACCATGTGGTCTAATCATGGTCGAACTGCGTGGTTGTAAGCTTGGAAGCTACAACCACATGGTTGTACCATACCCAAACAAGAAGCCAAGCTGTCGCTAGGATAGCCGACCGTACTGTCACAGTATATTAAGCGGGCGCATATATATACTGTGGTACTGTCTCACAGCACCTTTGGGGTCACGTGATGCCATCGGTCACGTGGTCATTTGATACCCCATATACCATTTCCTATTGGTAATCCTTTGGAACCAAGCCTCTATCTGTAACGGATTCCGAGATATTCAACGTCGAATATAACGCAATAGTTGACGTGACCTTGATACGACCTCTAAACAAAGGTTAACTTCATTCATTTTGGTACTGATCGATTCCTCTTGACTTCATACAGGCTGTCAGTAGTAGTCCTAACTTTTGCTGTAGGACGCACCGTCTAGCCACAATACATACGTTACAGACAGCGTTATACTGTCGGCTAAAAACCTAAGTCTATGTCCAAGGCTGCTGGGCGCTGGCTACTAAACTTGACTAGACTCAGTAGACTGGCGTTTGAATCTATAGTTTTGTGATTTCAACTCACGGAAGTCGCTGCATGACGTACAAAAAGTTTATTTTCATCTCGCTTTACTGTTCTGCTTTCACCACCTCAAGATAAAGTCTGTTTACAAAGACAGTGAAATCATTCGAGCGGCTGAATCGCAAGGAAAGTACAGCAGTGCGAGTATGAAGACCCCTAGTGAAGAAATCTACGGCAAATAAACGTAAGGAACACGATGTTGAAAAGTACCTTCAGTTGCATTCAACGTTGTCGCTGACAATACTGGTCTTCTTCATTCATTTAGCTGTTGTTGCGTCCGAAATCTGCGAAATCCGGCGAAATTCTCCTAAAAATCGAACTTGTACAGTTCAAGGTCATCCAAGGTCATCGACCTTGGATGACCTTGATCTGTACAGCTTTTCAGTCATCGACCTTGGTGTCAATGGAAAGCGCATATGCAACTTCCTATTAGTCATAAATAGTAACTACTTTGGACATATCTGGTAAAGTTTTCGAAATATTGACGCATTTACTTTAAAATAGCTTGTTTTTATCACCCACCGTTGTTTAACGCCTCCTAGCGAAGGAACGCCTTGCAAAATCAACATAATCTATACACCGCTGAAAAGAACATTTAGTGTGCTACAATTCCGTCGCTGACTATACGGGTCTATCTTCATTCGTTTAGGTGTTATTGCCTCCGAAACAAGATAATTAAATCGCGAAATTCCAAGAGAATTTGACCTTACAGCAGTTCAAGGTCATCCAAGGTCATCGATCTTGGTGTCAATGGAAAGCTCATATGTGACTTCGTATTAGTCATTAATCGTAACTTTAGCCGTATCTGCTACCGTTTTCGAGATATCCACGCTTAAAGATAGAAAACTGCTGATTTTACCCACCCCTCCCTTGTTTAACGCCCTCGCTTGGGGAACCCCTTAGAATTTCTGGATGAAGCTTACCCCGCAAAAACTAGAGGGATTGGGCTACCTTACGGTGAAAATTTCATGATCCTAACTTCAACCGTTTTTCTATGATACCATCGTCTGACGGACAAACAGACAGACGGACGGACGGGCGATAGCATATAGCGCGCTAAGCATATTATGCTGTCGCCTGCTAATAATAATACATTTATATTGTAGAGCGGTTCTGAGGTGATTTAATTGCTTGAACCGCGATATAAATGATCTACTTTACTTTTTGCTTAATTTGCTCATGGTGTGTAGCTGATTTTGTTACTCATTTGCTAAATTCGTGACACTTTATGTTGGTGTCTGTGAGTCTGTCTCTTTATCTCGTCATTTGTCCGTCTGTCGTGTTTCTTTATTGATTATTACAAGAAAGCCTAGCTAACGCCAGGTATCGCGCGCGACAGCCGTGTGTGTACGAAGACTTGTTTTTGCCATCTCAACGTTGTTTGGCGCCCCCTTGCTGAGGAACGCCTTGCG
>Ga0209680_1000399_pt1 | contig 11720 bp, 7 predicted proteins | sample WorMetLIZISLAND1_FD_187413 | JGI IMG/M metagenome (GOLD analysis project Ga0209680, IMG submission 187413) | Marine gutless worms symbiont microbial communities from Max Planck institute for Marine Microbiology, Germany - Olavius loisae LIZARD... ... | reverse complement strand
ATGCAGCGCCTTGTAGACCAGGAGGGCCAGCTTGAACTCGACTCGTTGTCGGACTGGAAGCCAGTGGAGTTGCCTCAACACTGGTGTGATGTGGTCACGTCGACGAGTCGCGCTGCCGCGTTCTGCACAGACTGTAGGCGCCTGAACAGATTGTCTGTGATGCCACTGAACAGAGCATTACAGTAGGGTGTAAATGTCATAATCATAACTTCAACCGTTTTGTACAATACACCCGTGTGACAGACAGACGGAGAGACAGACGGACGGGCGATAGCATGCAGTGTGATTTACGTTAACTATAACTATAACGAAAATAGCAAAATAACGAGAAAAAAACGGATCGTTAACGATAACTATAACTAAAACGAAATAATAGCAAATAACTATAACTATAACTATAACTAAATAACCATAACGATGTAACGGAAAAATCCCATTTCGTTAACTAAAAACTTGAACTCCTGGCAAAGTAACGTCACTATCGTGTTTCACTTCGTCACCGTTGCAAGTTGAAGCATTTCCATTAGCAAAACACGAAGCAATGGTCACGCCCACCAAAATCCCCACATCCTGTAACATACAGTGTTTAGGCAGACCATCCAATATTAATTAATGTTCTATGGTGTTTGTTTATTGTATTCGATATTCGATGCTCAAAAGGGCGTGCTAAAGTTTTGGTTAAAAGTTTCAAGATTGGATTTGACTTTCAAATTTGTTGAACTGTTATGATGTTTAAGCCAAGCAGTGGCAGGAAGAAAGAAAGCCCTGTTTGGTCGCATTTTGAATACGATGGCAGTCTAGACAAAAGTCGTTGTCTTATAACGATTGCTGAGAAACCTTGTGGTCAGTTTCTTCTCGGGAAGAACACCACAAACCTGCGCAACCACCTAAAAAGCAAGCACAAAGAAGTTTTTGCTGCATTGGTCATTGCGGAGAGTCAGGCAAAACGTCCACAAGATGTGACGACTACTCCCACCGTTCAAGCCAAGTTGAAGGTATGCCTGACTCAAGCTCAAAAATCTGCAGTAATTAGGTAAAGTTTAATGATTAGGCCTATATTGCTAATATTTGCTATTTTAAAACTTGTGCTAGACAGTAATAACGTTGGGGATCAATACATGATGCATTAGATTTTGTAATGAAAATATTTTTAACAACAGCTATAATTACTGCTTACTGCATTATTTGCGCAACATAATATTACATAACTTGTTGCAGGAAAGTACGCGGTCAGACAGCACTTCATCTACTCAGTCGTTGGTCACTAAGATACTGCAGCGGCGAACATGGGATGTTGACTCGCTCGAACACAAGAAGAGAGAACGAGCGCTGATCAATTACGTAGTGTCGACTGGAGCTCCAATCCGTCAAGTTGCTGATCCATCCTTCAAACATCTCTGCACTACTCTTGATCCAAAGTTCAGAGTACCAAGTATGAACAACTGATCATTTCACAATATATACAGCATTATGTTCTGTTTAAGTAACGGAGCATGTTGAAATGTATTTTGTAATTGTAGGGGAATATGTTGTTAGCATTAACAGGGCTAATAGTTTAATATATAGAAATGTATATCTATAATTCTCTTCTCTTAATCAGTAAATGCATTTGATTGTGTAGGTATAACAAAGGTCAATAAACTCCTTACGGCCTCAGTGAATGATGTATCACAAGCGATCAAGGCAGACCTTAGTGCAGCTCGGCGTATTGTCTTAGGCATGGACTGTTGGTCAAAGAAAGGCCTGAGCGATTCATTTCTCGGCATTTCCGCGTCTTTCTTTAATCCTGTTACCAACCAGCCTCATCATGTCCTGCTAAACTTGCATCGCATTCCCCATCCTCACACTGGCTTAATGCTCGCTGACAAAATCACTTCGTCATTGACACAGTGGGAATTAGATGAATCAAAACTTCTGATGGCTGTGACTGACAATGGGTCTAATATGATAAAGGCCATCAACAGCATACAGTTAAGTAGGCAGGTGAATCCATCTGTTGGGGCAAATGGTGCGGATGCTGATGAAGCTGAGTTGACTGATGAAGGTGCTGACTACGCAGATGACACAGATGACAGTGAACTGAATGAAGGGTATGATGACATTTGTGACGATGATGATTACAGTGATCAGGCAGAGACAGATGATGGTGACTTAAGCATGGAGGAAGCAGTAAGTCTACACAGACTCCCATGCGTTGCACATACTTTGCAGCTAGTCCTTAAGGAGATTGATAAGAATGCTGCCTATTGCAATTTGATTACAAAGACCAGAAAGTTGGTTCAGCATATGAGGAAGTCCAGCGTTGCAACCACTTCATTAATACAGAAATCTGGTAAGACAGTAGTGGTGGACTGCAGTACTAGATGGAATTCCATATACATGATGCTTGCCAGGTTACTTGAAATCAAGCCAGCACTGTTGGAGGTTATGGAGGAAATGAAGTTAGATGGACTGTTAAGCAGTGAGTGGGCACGCCTTGCAGAGCTTTGTAAGCTTTTGCAACCATTCAGAGAGCAGACAGACATCATGCAGACTGACACTCTTTCACTGTCGGCGCTCATTCCATCACTGCTCGAGCTGTCATTACACCTTCAAGATGCATCGTTCACTAAAGCTTTGTCTCTTCCTCTGCTTAATGCTCTGCGTCGCCGCTTTGCTGTCTTTCTTGATCCAATCAGTGACCAGTTTGACCCCATACCTGCAGCAGCCACATTTCTTGATCCAACTGTGTCAACCACCACACTGCAACGAGATGACATGATGCATGTTCTGCAAGCAGCAAAGACCTATATCAGAAAAGAGGCACGTACTGTCACGGTTTACACTGGATAAATTTCCATAAGTTGTTAAAAACTGTGTGAGGTTTTCATAAGTTTTGTCAGCTTTATTAGTGTCTTTTTGTAGAGTTTTCATTACACTAATTCTTTGCATTGTTTTTTTTGTGTTATTTTTAATTGTATTCTTGTGCAGTGCTTTAGTTATTGTTTTTCTTGTGTTCAAATTAGTATTAGTGGTAATCTGATCACTTTTCCTGTTCATCAAATGACTGACATAATGAATTTGTCTATGTGCTATTTTTAGGTGATTCGTGTTAATTCAGTGCCTGATGCTGAAACACCAGCGACAGAGGCTACATCCACGTCGGCAGAGCCTGATCCGGTTGCTCCACCACCAGCAAAGAAATTCCGACGGCTGGCCTCAGACTCGCAGTCGCAGAACAGGGCTAGAGCAGCTGCCAATAACGAAGCTCCAGCTGTTGTGGCTGGACTTGACAATGAACTTGAACGATATACAGCAGAAATTTCTGTATCATCTGATGTTCAGTGTGGACTGACATTCTGGCAAGACAGACATCGTCAGATGTCATACCCCAAGCTTTCCCCTCTGGCACTCGATCTTGTTGCAGCCCCCGCATCACAGGCCTATGTGGAGAGGGTTTTTTCAGTTTGCGGGGACCTGTGCGCCAGAAAACGAAACAGGACAAGTGCCAACCTTGAGCAGCGTACATTTCTGAGAATGAACAAAAAGTATTTGGCCTGAATGGATGGATGATTGCCAGTAGCGTACATGAAAAACAAACACAAACTGTTGTCAAAACCTGATGTCGTGTTGTCTAGTTTGCATAGCTTTTTGCACTGCTGTGAATATTTATATAGACACTACTAGCAGCAATTTTAGTTAACTATAACTATAATAAAAAAATCACTAACTAAAACTGTAACTAAAAAATCACTGAGTAGTTAACTAAAAGTATAACTATAACTAAAAAATCAAAACTATAACTTAACTTTAACTGAAAAATCATAACTAAAATAACACTGAGTTAGAGTAGATTTTAACGCCCCACCTAACACAATTTATGTCTCTCCAGAGGCAGTCTTCACAGCCAATCACTGATACTGACAACTAAAACAGTACAGGAAAATACACAAACTGAATACTGGTACATCTCAAAAAGGAAACAATACAAAATACAGCAAGGCAAAACTATCCTGGTCCAGTTGCCTCTTACGACATTTGGCCAAGAAACGAGATGGGCTTATTCTACAACGCTCCCGAGCCCACACGGGGTGCCGGAACTTTTAAACGTCAAGGTACACACAGACTACACACACTCATACTAATGTGAGGTCATTCACACATGGCAAAGTATTTATGTTGTTTATAAACTACGTATCTCCACGAATCTTTTCTCTTTTTTATGGGAAAAATTACTGCTTTTACGTTCACGCTGATCCAGTCAACTCTATGCAACTCTATGTTGATTACTGTTGAAAAGATTGCATTACTAATGGAACAAAATATACTGAGTATTTTTAAAAGAAATATTGTTTAAAATAACTTGTGCGATCTTATGTGACATCTACAGTATATAACTTCTATACAGTTGCATTGATATACTTCTGTGGTAAACATATTATCCTGAAAGTTTCAATCCTAGTGTCACATCCACATATTGTACTGCTCAATTACTACAAGATGCTTCCACTCTTATTAGAGGATATCGTCATCACTTTCAGGAGTACTGGTAAACAGTAAAATGAACTGAAAGTCTGAAAGTCAAGTCAGACTTTCAGACTGAGTAAGAATTAAAAAAAAACAGTGGCGGTAGTTGTAGATGACGGCAGCCTACTGGTGGATTCACAGCCTGTCGGCTGGTTTGGTCTGACAGTGAGACTGCATTCAAACAGCACAATACACACTGGTCTCAGTATTAGTATCACGTGATAATGTGACAAAACAGATCATCAGAAGGGTCTGACGCCATCTCACCCACACACCTCGACGTGAAGTTTCACGGGTTCTGCTGAGTTAGCTGACACCGGTGACAATCCTTTCTGAAGAACGCCGGCGTAACCACGAGCTGCCTCTAGCCTCAGCCGGTACAGGTCATGCTGGAACTGGCGATACATGTCTGCATCAGTGAAATATGACACAATCTTACCACCGCAAGCAGACAGATTTCCACTGCTATTCTACAGCCAGAAGACGAGAGCCTACTGTTCTCCAATTCAGTATATATGCACCTTCAGTAAGCTTTAATCTTTTAACGCCCACTGTTGCCATAATTTTTTCTGGCTCCGTGTGCTAGATTAAGCTGATCACTCAGCTTTTGCGTCCATGTTAAACTCTTCTATCGTAGCGTATCGTATTGTACAGCTATAAAGCATCCTGTGCCAGACCGGGTTAAGCCGTCATTTGTAATTTTTGACGACAGGGCACTCTGACGCTCAGCCCTTTTACAGCTGTACCCATACGGCAACAGTAGGCATCAAAGAGTTAAAGATGATAGGCAAAGGTTTTATGGAAAGTGAGTAAAAAGCAGTTTCGAACAGTTTATTACAATGCAAACACGTGTGGGTAGCACCAATGGGTGAATAATATCGCAAAATGCTGAAATTTTGAAGTTTTGTTTTCGACAATCTCCGGAAATCTTCGGAATCTGTGACGTCATATAATGGCTACGTTTACGTTGGATGTGCCGTTAGTCTCGTCTTTCAGTGTGTTTATACAGTAAATAGTCGTTAAAAGTAATTTAGTTTATTTAGTTAGGATGTTATAATCAGTTCATGGGACGAGTGAAGATTAACGGGCACTATACTGCGCGTAGTAACTAAAAGTGTGATTTACCTCAACGGCTGTGTTCGCGCTACGGACATTTGATGCCAGAGGCTCATAATATAGGCCTGCAACGGCTTAGATCCGACCGTGAATAAACCAAGACTGTCAATTTCATCGCTCGACATTGTTATTAAACTTAAAACTACGCTGACAACGTCCCAAATATTAAACTTAACGGAGCTGTCAGCACAAACAAGCTGGATGTTTTCATCCAGTCACGCAATGACGTCATCACTCGGCACACGAACAAGAACGAAAATAAATCTTCGGGTTTGCATTTTGGCAATTTATTAAACACTTGCTCACTTTAAAACCAATCACGATAATGCAAATGGGTTTTATGGTGTAAAAGGCAGTTGGTGAGCTATTTATCTTAAAAAGTACAAAACCTTTGCCTATCATCTTTAAAGCATCAATTATCTAACGATTATAATTTTAGCAAGGTTTAAGTAGACAGTACAAAGACTGTGTCCACACTCCACCTGATCCAGCCTCTCGCTCGCGTGCCGTCTGATCCATGAACAGTTTGGTCTTCTTTGGAATGTCGAGTTTGACGTTCTGCGCCGGAGGTGGACCAGCAACGGACGACAGCTTCTGGCCAAACTGTGCGGTACGTTTCAACATCTTCACTATTAATCCTCCACCTACAAATGCAGACCTCATGGAGTGAGTGAGTAGATTCTTAACAACACATCAGCACAGTTAGGCTATACAGTGCCATTCACGTAGGTATGTATATGCTGGAAAATACAGGACAGAAAACAAATTGAAAATACAGCCAATACAGAAACTAAACACAACTCAGTAAAAGCAAACAATGCAAAACACAGCAAAATAAAACTACCATGGTTTAGTTGCCTTTTACGACACTCGGCCAGGAAACAAGGTGGGCTTATTCTACAACAAAACTTCAGGGCCCACACAGGGCAAATGCAGACCAATGTCCAATAGCTATGTCTCAATCTGTCCAGTAGGCAGTATGTGGACAGAGGGTAACAAGCTGGCATTCTTCACCGACCCGAGGGCTCTCCCTTATAACCGAGTAATTGATGCGCAATGCTGTCGCGGCTTCTACCTTACCACTGAGTCTATGATGAAAACCATCCAGGCTGGCTATAGCATCACAAGGCTGTAAGCCAGTTGACACACTCTGACTAGAATCAAATCATGTGATCTGTTGCCAGCAGGTAGACCAGCCCCACCACACAATACGACGATGAATATTACCATTCGGCATTTCCAGGTTAAAACAGGAGTAGCTATTATCAACATACAGTCAGTGACTGAGTAACTGACAAAGATCTGCTAACAACATTGCTGCATGGCTGTCGGCTATCCCACGAACCTCTATCTCGTAATACTAAGAAAAGTGAGAAAATGATCTTGAATCCATATCTGGAAACAGATCGACAAAAAGTTTAATCAGTTGATCCTTGGGTGTGTTAATCCCTTCAAACGAAGTTTTAAAACTGATCAGTGAAGACGTTACATCATAAGTTGCTAACAGAAACAAACAATCAATCAATAAAACCAGAAATTTGTCTAAAAAGAAATTCATCTCAAAACATTACCTGTATGTTACAATAACATTCCTATTTACAATTGTCGTGTGTTATAACAATGAGACAAAAATATCTAATCAATGGATAAGATGGTGCAGCACAGTTATCGCAGCTAATCAGGTGTAACAGGACAGACATCCTGCAGATGAGAAACCCACTCACACTCCAGAAACCCTACCAGTTTACTTCTGACAGACCCGACATGATCTGGAATGACCACGGAAAACTGGAATACTTATTACGGAACAAAAGTAGCGGCGGTGACAGTTGGCAGACTGGCACAAAGAAAACAGAGTTGATGTTCACAGCAATGACATTTTTCACAAACAGTTCTGACATACAGTTTAAACAAAAACAACATTGACGAGTGACGACAAAAACATCATTGATGACAGTGCCACTAGCTGACCCTTAGTGATCATGACAAGTGTTGCCTCTTCGCGGCCAAATCGACCAAACTTCATCGCCACAACAACATCTTCGGTCACGATCGTATCCACGTGCGTCTTGTCGATATACGTGCGAACTTCACTGTTGCCGAGAGCAACCAGCAGCCCCGTCACATTCTTGGCTTTGTAGTCAAGGACTTCGACAGCTATTATGTTCTCCGGCATCTTCATCGACCACTGCTGCCTGCCCTGGTAGCATGCACAACAGCAGGATCTCAGTGAATCAAGGTTCTTCATGACAACAGCAGTTACTAGTCTTGTCAACTTGTCAGTTACTAGTCATTGTCTTAACCCTTTGACGCCCACTGTTGGTCCGGTGCCGAGTAGGGAGGGCATAACAACCTCCACTTAGGCCTATTTACCTACTTACTTACAGGTCTGGTTCAGCAGTGACCGGAAATGTGTCAATGACAGAGGAAAACTATCAGACAATTAATGACATCTTGATTGAATGCTCTGACTCTTCAAGACGCATCTCTCAGCACAGCATTCCAAGAGGGTCGATCTGAGAAGCAGAATGTCTGAGAACTCCAAGATGCAATGCACTGCGCTACATTTCACCTACAATACCACTGTCAAGAGTACACTGATTCTGCTCCACCACTGCAACGGTTATAGGCAGCAAAGAACTATCAGACGCATACAACAAACCTTAATATTGAAGCACTGTAGTGTTTTGTCCATGCACGCAACAACTATAACTTTGTTGACGCGTCTGAGACCAACAGGCTGTGACTGAAGCTGAAATAGAAGCCGTCCCGTCTTGCTGCCTCTGCAACGCATACCACGAAAACAATCGACAATCAAAGCAAACATCACGTACAGTACAAGCAGACGGTAGTGTACCATAACAGTAATAACCAAAAAAAAATTAGAGTAATTAAGATAAGTCATCTCCATCATGTTTGCAGTCTAAGATAAATTCGTCATCAAATCATGCTAAGGCTACAGTAAGTATAGTGACTGAAGAGCTTGCCTTTTCAGCCCATAGACAGCACCATTGCGGCATGAAACGATGATCGTAAACTCGACGTCATACAGCCCAGAAACATCCAGGAAAACTGGTTGTGACGGCAAATCCATCTACGTCACAACAAGACCGTCTTTAGTTTATGTCATCCACATCAGTTTAAAACAAAGACAATAAACACTACCAAAAGTCTTAATATGATCTAGATTAATATACCACCATCACCATAAAACACCTTTACTTTTCATATTAACTACCTACTTCTTTGCAGTTAGTCCAGATTATGCTCGGTTTATAAATGAACACCAAAAAGAAAAATGACTTTGGCTTCTTCTCTCGGTCTCAGCTGACAGTAGTTTTAAAAGTTGGTTTTAGTCAAATGCCAACTACACAGGTTGACTCTATTGTAGCAGGAAAATGACACGGAAACTATTATCACGTACTGTCACTTTTCATCTAAATCAACCTAGTTTTTCCACAGGTGCTACAAAGTAGACCATCAGTTTCACAAACACCTGTTACACCGACCAGACAGCGTGACTGTATTGAAGAAGACACAAACGAACACAGACTGGAAACATTAAGTATAAATACTGTCAGTACTTGAACTCAAACTCTTCGTTTGCATGTTATCGTTGCAGAAATGAGAAGACTAACAGGAGGCAGACAGGAAGAAAGTATTAACAGTAGATGAAGTGAATGCTTGACTGATCTGGTATTGCCAACGCCAGCTCATCTGGGCTGCTCTGGAAATGATCATGAAACGATCATGTTTGTTTGTTATTGAGATCCAAGCAGTGACAAGTGATGATGACATACAGTACTTACTGCTGTGAGAATGGTGAACGCCTCGGGATCAAGCACGTAAATCTGCCTGCTTTCAGTGCCGAGAATGAGACAGCTGATCGCAGTCTCTTCTGACATCGACTTCTTTAACGTATCCAAACACGTAATTACTGTCTGAACAGATCACACAACAAATTACACTCATAACGTGAGAAAACATGAATTTAACAGGACTTTCAGTATTTAAACACAGTCTTCTTTTGCACAAATGATAGAGATTACTTAGTTAGTTATTTTGTTAAAATTTAAGACATCTGATCACAGCGGTATTCAATCCTTAATAAAAAAAGTATTTGAATGTAACAAATTCAACTTTACTAAGCTTACTGCTACAATAAATCATATATGTCGGTCACAGTAGCTGAACGGTTGAGCTGCAGTGTGCTGCGTGGCTGGTTACTGCAGCAGGTGTGGGTTCACACCCAAGTTCTATCTGATAATTTGGTTATGACTAGAGTCTCAGACTGCTACCGATGATGTGGCTGATTGACAGAGGCCAGCGATGTACAATGGCATGTAGACGACCATGTGTCAGTAGGTCATAAAACAGTGAAAGTTTTACTTACTGCTCAAATTGCATTTTTGACGTTAGACAACCTTTGAGATATTATGCTGATGTGTCAATATATGCAAACTCGAAGTGTCTACAGTGGGACTCCACAAAAGTGACTGAAGCAGATGCTACCAGTTGTCACAGACAAGAGAAAGAAACGGTAAGAAAAAACTGAGAGCATCATTGGTTTTGACGCTCAATGACTGTTTAGTATCAACTTAGATGCAAGCATCATAAAAACTACAGAAAAAGAAAATATTATTATTAGGTGAGACTGTCAGACTTACTGTCATGCTACGAAATTTGGAATTTACACGGCTTCATTTAATGTGATGATTCATACATGAACGTACACAAACAGCTGGAAAAGACTGGAATGTCATCACCACTGATCTTCTGCAGTCAAATATTGCAGCCTGAGAGCGGAGTTAGGGTGCTTGAGGAGGGGCAGCCAGCCTCAAGCTGTGGCCCTGCAGATCACTTAGCACTTAGATCCTCTGGTCCTTGACAGGACAATAGACAGCAAGAGTTCGCCATCTGCTTCTGTTTGTAGCCACAGCCCGGACGCTGTTCCAATCGACTCCTCGGTCCACCAAGTCCTCTGCAGATCACTGTTCCTCAATCCCATAAACAGATTGACGCCACTGGTTCTGAGATTAATTTCTGGGCCAATAATGAGGGTTCACTTGGGTCATCTTTAAACACTGGCTGACATTCTTGCATTAATTCCCACTGACTGTGTAATGTACCCTCAGTCTCCTTGGACAAATATTCGTTACTATGGTGATTTGCAGAACAAAAACTCGGTAACGTTTTCACAACATCCAGTTATTCACTGCAGCAACGTCCGTCCTAGAGTGAGTCAACTGACAGACACACCTGGCGCTTGAGGGGCGTGTCCTTGTGTGCGCTCGCGAATGACTCGTGCTCAGCGGCAGGCAAGTTCAGCAAGCGTAAGCTTCGTGTTGTCATGGTAACACCTTCCTTCAGCTTCAGACTGTCAAGTAGCTCCGTCAGTGAAGACACCGCCAACTTACCCTAACATTACGAACACAGGGGCTTCGTAAAAAATCTTTGTAAGCCCATACGATTACATCATAACTTTTGATATTAATTAACAAATAAAACTGGACAATATAAGAAATGTGACATATAATCACAGACATATTATTTGCATTATTCGACAATGTAATACAATGAAGCACAGTGCAGGCTGACTGACTCTTGTGCTATTCGTCCAGTTCTGTGACAGAATCTTTAACATGTCTACTCCTAGTACTGAGTTAAGTTGTCAGGCATAAGCCAACGCTAGTGCTAGGGACAACTTAACTCATAAGCTAGGTGAGTTTAGTTAACACTGGACATTGACCAGTGTACTGAAAACACTCCAGTGCTGTGTATATGCGGTGAATAAACTGGTCGTAATGTTCACAACATCTGATGCTAATTAGATAACGAATTACCTTGGCAGCAAATAGAGAGGTTCTGTCCACAGATTCCCCGACCAGCCACCATGGCCATAGCAATGGGACAGCAATTAGTGGGCTGGCATCTTGGCAGAGGTTGGCTGGAAATTCTGCATGGCCATTCTTTTTGTTTAGAAATTCATTAAAATACAACATTTTATTTTATTATTGATTTATTGTTGACGTTTCGGCCTCGATTGAAGCCTTCAGTGGAACAGTCTGTCTAATTGCCGTTTGCCAGTTTCAGTTTCG
>Ga0209680_1000398_pt1 | contig 11739 bp, 6 predicted proteins | sample WorMetLIZISLAND1_FD_187413 | JGI IMG/M metagenome (GOLD analysis project Ga0209680, IMG submission 187413) | Marine gutless worms symbiont microbial communities from Max Planck institute for Marine Microbiology, Germany - Olavius loisae LIZARD... ... | reverse complement strand
AGGCGAGACCGCATCACACCACTGTTTTGTGATCATCACTGGTTGCCCATCAAGCAACGCATCGACTACAAGCTGTGTATGATGGTGCATCGCTGTCTGCACGGACGGACTCCATCCTACTTGGTCGAACTGCAGAGTCGCATATACCCGAGCTGGACTCAGGTCGGCAGAGTTGAGGACTATGGCAGTACTGCGCACGTATTCATCACTTGGAGATCGGGCATTCGCTGTCGCAGCTCCCCGTGCGTGGAACAATCTGCCGCTCTCACTTCATGCGACCGTCTCTGCTGACTGCTTCACGAGAAACTTGAAGACATTGCTACATAATGCAGCTGTCATTCCGTAACATTTTATTTACTGTTTTTAGGTGTTATGCGCCCTTGTTGTGCCTTTAGGGCACTTATGTCGCCCTAATTTTGACTTTTCATGATATGATATGATTTCAGCCCTTACAGTGCTGCTTCATCAAATTTTTACATGAGCTACAACCCCCTAAATTGTATTGCGGCGACGGGCAGCTTGCCTTAAGTTGGACTCTGACCCATATTTCTAGTTGTTTTTGACAACAATGCATGCAATAGTTTCTCCTTGAGTATCTTTACTTTGATAGTTTGATTTTTATTTTAGTACTTAAGAATTTTACAGCTGTTCGCAAACAGTCTGGTTTTATTGGACCACCGTGTGTATGTGTGGTCGTCGTGTGTGTTTGCAGTGTCGAGTTTGTCTGTGTCGATGTACAAGTAATATTTGCTGTGTGTCGGAGGTTTATGAAGAATGAGCTTCGTTGACTTTGGTCAGTGTGCCGACGATCACGCACGGATTCTCGTTTTGGTGCTGCCAGCATGCGGAGAGATGAAGCCAAAGAGATTCAACAAGATATTTGAGCGCATAGCGCGATTGGAATCTTTGAACATTCCAGAGACATCACGATCTGTACATATCCGATATCGGAAATACTATGCCATAGAGAATAATGCTTGGGGAGATTTTCAGGTGCATCGGCGTGCAATGGGTTTAATTATGGTTGGAAGTTGTGAACAACAGGACAGTGTTGAGGAACTGTTTTGCTACTATGAACAAATGAAGGTAGGATACATTTGTTAACATGCTAAGTAATGTGCATGTGCTAAGTCGTATACTCATGTATAAGTTAAGCTCAAATTTGTTACGTAAGATGTTTACATGAAACTGAGCGGAACTGTACTCATGTTGTTCACTGACGAGTGAAGTCAGATGTATGTACTGGGTGTAGTCACTTTCATAATGGCGGTCACGTAGAACTACATATTGTGATGTTTGGTCAGATCTGTATTTCTGTAAAATCTTCTGCAAATTTCAGTTCATTTTGGTTGCAAACCTGATAACTTTTCATATGTCCTTTATCAAACCACGTGGTCCACTTCATCTTAATTTTAAACATTCATAAACAGAATCTGAAAATATACTGCATATGGCACCTACTTAGGGTCGGTTATGTCGGATGGAAGACAAACCGCGCTGCCGCATTAAGAACAGACTGCAATCTCCATATGAGGTAAGCTGGGAGACCAACGAGCACACTGTTGCCATAGTCCAGTCTGGAGTGAATGAATGTGACCACCAGCATCTGGAATGTGGCAGCTGGAACGTAATGACAAATCTGGCGTAGCTGATGCAGAGCCACAAAAAAGCATCTTGACTCAGTTCGCTGGTGGGCAAAACCTGATCAAACTGATCGAATAGTCAACAAATTGTCTGCCATTTTTACCCGCGCGACGCTATGCTAGCGCGGGTAATAGGCACAGCAACGTGTCTGTCTCTCTGTCCGTCCGTCTGTCCGTCACGCGCCGGTATTGTGTCAAAAGGAAGAAAGCTAGCGTCATGATTTCTTCCCCATCTGGTAGCCCCAAGACTCTAGTTTTCTGACGCCAAATTTCATTACCAATCCGCAGTTGTCACAGTGTAATACTGCTTTAGGTGGGCAATGATAAACTGTGATAAACTGCAGTTTTTGTATCATATTTGCTGTTGTTCCATATTTCCAAGTAATTTTGTCATTTCTGGAAATGGCATGACAATATGTCATCCGTTCCGAATAAGAAGACTGGACATGTGACGTCATTGATCACATGATCATTCGACTCAGTATAGGCCATTCCTTATTTATTGTCCTTTGGAACCAAGTCTCTGTCGCCAGCCATTTTCGAGATACAGTGCATCAAACATATTAGCGTCATGACCTTGACTTTTCAGGGTCACGTGATGGCAAATTGGTTACGTGACAATTTGATTCGCAGGTAGCCATTTCCTATAGGTGTTCCACTGTCACCAAGTCTGTATCTCCAGCCATTTTTCGTGCGCATCAGCATATATGCTTAGTGCACTATATGCTATCGCCCGTCTGTCTCTCTATCACATGGGTGAATCATAGAAAAACGGTTGAGGTTATGATTATGAAATTTTCACTATATGGTAGCACCATCCCTCTAGTTTTTGCAGGGTAAGTTTCATCCAGAAATTCTAAGGGGTTCCCTCCGAACGGGAGCGTCAAACAAGGGACGGGTGGGTAAAATCCGCAGTTTTCTAAAAGTGTGAATATCTCGAAAACCGTAGCAGATACGGCTAAAGTTACAATTAATGACTAATAGCAAGTCACGTATGGGCTTTCCTTTGACACCAAGATCGATGACTTTGGATGCCCTTGAACTGCTCTAATGTCAAATTCTCTTGATATTTCACAACATTTCCCGTGTTTCGGAGGCAATAACAGCTAAACTAATGAAGATAGACCCGTATTGTCAGCGACGGAATTGTAGCCGACTAAATGCACTTTTCAGCGATGTATAGATTGCCTTGATATCGCAAGGCATTCCTCAGCCAGGGGCATCAAACAATGGTGAGATGGCAAAAACAAGCTTTCATACACACACAGCTGTCGCGCGCTTACCTGGCATTATGTCATGGCTAGGCTTTCTTGTCTATCTTTAAGCGTGAATATGTCGAAAATGGTAGCAGATATGGCTAAAGTTACAATTAATGACTAATAGGAAGTCACATATGGGCTTTCCATTGACACCAAGATCGATTACCTTGGATGACCTTGAACTGCTGTAAGGTCAAATTCTCTTGGAATTTCGCGACATTTCTCGTGTTTTGGAGGCTATAACTGCTACATGAATGAAGATTCAGAGACAGAATTGTAGCCCACTAAATGTACTTTTCAACGATGTATAGATTGCGTTGCTATCGCAAGGCATTCGTCAGCTAGAGGGCATCAAACAATGGTGAGATAGCAAAAAGTCTTCATACACACACGGCTGTCGCGCGCTGACCTGGCGTTAGCTAGGTTTCTTGTTTAGATAATGGGCACCAAACATACTGTAGTCAACTTGAAATTTTTGGGTCATGTGACATCAACGGTCACGTGACCATTCGACATCATAGACACAATGCTGAATCATCATTGCGCATGTGCGATATCACATGATGTGTACCCGCTATGTAAAATTTAAGTACATGTTTCAATTTCTCACACCCACTTGCCTATTCACTATGTCACTTTCATTGGGCTCCGATGAAGAATAAGGGTGTTCTCCCGAGGACCTCTAATGTTAAAGCCGAAATGAAGCGAAAAATTTCTAAGTAAAAAAATTTGTCAAATTTTGACCTATTAACGGGTCTGGAGATCATGGGTATGAAAAGTAGCGATTTTTACTGCAAAAAGCACATCCTTGCGCTTGCGTGAGTCCATGTCGTTTGAGCCATTTTGCATGAAAATCGGTTGGGGGTCTAGCCTCTAGGGCCGTGGGGGAAAAAGTCAGAAAGTCACACGAGGCTCCCATAGGAATTGATGTGTCGCCGTTAACACAGGTCTTGAACTGTCACGTCCACCCCTTGTACGTCCTGCATGCTCCGGCTAGCTGTGGTCGTGGGTTGGAGGGTGACGGACTATCAGTTCTACAAGTGACGCGCCGTCGTCGATAAAGACACTCAAACTCTTGTCGGATCGTTTTAAGCGATTTTCGATGGAATATATTCAGAAATTCAGACTTTTAAACCATACGTCTAAACTACACGTGCTTGTCCCTCGCGCTAGACTCCCGCCGTCTAGACAGACTGGCTAGACAAAGACGTGATGACATCAGCCCGCCGCGCTGACGTCAGCCTGCTGGCCAGCCCACGCACTGGTGCAGCTGCTACTGTGGAAATTTCCTGGGAGACGAGGCCGCGCAGCTGGGCTTCCACAACAGAACTAATGTTCAGCCTGTGATGTTTCCAAATTTCATAGAATTAGGTTGATTAGTTGGGACACCGAGATTGATGGTGTTTGGTGTCTTAGATGAACAGTATATATTTATGTTCTAGTTATGGTTGGTTATTGTGCTAAATTTGACACTTTGGGTTGAATAGTTTTGCGAGAAAATATGTGTTGTAATTGTGAAAAATTAGAGCCATGAGGAGACTACGTTTATTTATGTCATTAACTGATGTGGAGAAATGCATTTTTGCCGTGTGATGCACTTTAGTGCAAAGCGCAGTCTTTCGGTCGCATGTCGCCTCTCCGTCTGTCTGTCTGTCTGTCTGTAACGTTGGTGGATTGTGATCACATAGGTTGGAATTCTTCGCAAATAATTTCACGGTTAGTTAGCATGGGATATTCGCTCTCTGCAGACCCAAACATCAGCGGTCTACTCCAAGGGGAACACCCGGAAATTTTGGAATTCGCAGTTACACATCCGTTCTGCAGGTACACATTTTAACAGAATTGTGTGTATCACTGTGTTGTATAAGGGACTTTATTGCACACGAGAGCTGTGTAGTTATTGTCATGGCTGAGTGAAAGGTGCACCGTGTATTTACACATGACTATCACAGTGTGTTGGTCGGTTGCTGTTCAGGAGAAATATGATTCGACTTTGTTAGATTCAAGACTTGTGATATTTGAGAAACATGCTGGCAATGATGCAAAGCTATCATGTAGTGGCGCTGACAGTCAACAGCAGATTTCAGTAGCCAGTGAGTCGGTGTGTGTCAGAGACGTTCAACTTGACAGTGGTGCAACTGTGGCTCGTTCTGCTGCTGACGACAGGTCGACCTGTATAATGGCGAGTTCCAGTGATGTGTTGTGGTCTGCTGGTGGCAATGAGCAACTGTCAGACATTGACGAGCAGATCGTTGAGTTCCTTTTGTCACTGTTTTGGGTTCTGGAAAGTAAGCGGCTTGACCGGTCGTCTGAGCATGTAGACAACTTGATGCTTCTTACGGCCCCATTTGAACAGCGCAAAGATAGCTTCGTTGCCGACGTCGATAGCAGGTACTTAAGTTTTACATTTTTCACCTTTTTTTGTTGATGAGAATCACCAAAAATGTCTCTAGGCTGACTTACTTAAGCTAAAGTTTCCGACAAAAAATACTAGGCTTAGACTGATACCAGAATTTCCCGATAACACCGATACCGATACTTTAGACCTTCACTGATACCGGTACCGATATCGATATTGGTATTGACGTCACAGCCACCACGACGAAAGCATGCAAGAGCAGTGAACAGGGTTGCGTTGTGCGTGTATATGTATTGCAGAAGATACTAAAGGTGTTAAAACGTTAGTATATCAAAACCAATTACCGATTTTGAAAACAGGTTATCGTTACCATTGTGACGTCACAGTCCGCGACCATCCTACTGGCCTCGGCCTTTGCTATAGTGACGTCACATTTCAGCTGACGCATCAAGCGAATTTTAACGTAAGCCTTTGGTCATTTTGCTGTTCATCGTCTGTGCTGCTTCTGCTGGCGGTGATGCCCGTCCTGGCAGCAGCAGAGTGCGCACGCATCACGTGATCATATCATATGCTGCCGTCAGGAAGTCGTCTGGAGAATGGCCTTGGTTGCTAGGTCCAGCCAACACTGGCGGTAACACTAGCAGCGACGTCACTTAAGCCAAGTTGCTCACAGATGCACTAGTGTAGTTCAGCCCTGATCAATCGTATCACCGCACCGCACCGTCAGCCCCATCCCCGTCTATCACGGCTGCGATGACCAGATGCGGGGTTGGGAGAGGAGCAGGCTTGACCAGTCAAATGCTGGGTAAACATGAACTAAATGGACCAGTCCGTCCGTACGCCTTGGATCACTGTCAGTGACTGAAAAATGCAATCGGTAATTGGTAATTTTACCGGTAATTCGTTAACCGATAACCGTATTTCAAGCCTGATACCGATACTGAGTACTGGTATCGGTCTAAGCCTAAAAAATACTACTCACTGTTATAGAATTTTTGCTGATGTACTGTTAATAATAATAATATGATGAGCTGTTTGTATGTATTTGTTTTCATCTGATATTCTTCACACTTGGCACATTTAAGCCAGTTACATGCAGTGATTCAACTCACGATGCTAATATTCTCCAGAATTTTTTCTCGATCGTAAATTTCATTTCCTGTGAACTCGTTTTTGCATGGTATGATATGCGTTGTAACTATGCTGCTGTGGAATGTTTTAGCAGGTCACACCTAGCCCAACCCAAGCATCCCCAATATTGGAAGAAACCCCTATTACCACACAGAACTGTTTAATCTAGAGCAACTAAATTCGACACAATTGTCAGTCAGTGCCAGAACACAAATATATGTGGTCAACCACAGCAGGCTGGCCCCCACAGTTCAAATTTCTATACAGTGTCTATGCTGCAACTGTTCCACCAATTTTTTACTAAATTTGCCATGTTAAACTGCCGGGCAATTAATTGTGCACTTTACATGATGGCATCTTTCTGCAGCAGTTCTTTTGAGCAACCAGTCTATGCCCTTGGCAACACACACCCTTGGCTAACTCCAGTTTCATTCGTGAACCAAGCACTCTCAGATTGGGATGCATTGCACACGCATTTACGGTAAGGTAATCGTAAATCAAATGTATACAATCGGTTTCCTTGAGTAATGTTTTTATGTCACACAGCTGACATAGTTGTTTTACAGGGCCCTGATTAATCTGACTGTCTTGTCAGTAATCAATCCTGAGCCTGATCAGCAGTAACCAAAGCAGTGATCAGCTGAGTGAATTAAAGGCAGCACACAAATCAATGTAGGCTGCATAAGCAAGATGACCATAATCTTGCCGTCGTTGTGTGGTGTTGTTCCCCTGCAGATCGAATTGTTATTATTATTTACCTCCAATCATGCAGTTGTAGTTACATCAAACCATGACTAAAAATGATCTTTGGCCCATTCGTCAAATATTGTCTTATACACTTTACCGGTAAAAATGCACAATTCTTGACACGTCTGTCTCTCTGTCGGTTACGTCTTTTATTTACTCAAAATTGGAACGTCTTAGAAAGTTCATATTTCATGGGAGTTTATACCTTACGTGTTGAAATAATTTTGAGATAAAATGCTGAGGTCATTGGGAACGGAAATGTGAAAATCGTTCTTGGTGCATGTGGTATCTTTGTTGCAAATGTGTCGATTTATGTGAAACCAAAAATCAAAATGTTTCCTGGACTATTTTCTATATATTATCCGATACAGGTTTACAACAAAAACGCGTAATGAGTCTCTATCTATCGCGTCTTTTATTTGCTAAAAATCAGAAAGTTCTAAAAAGTTCTTATTTGGTGGAGTCGTTGCAGAATACAGTCTGATGAACTGTAGTGGTCCGAGTATACCACCATGCATGAGACATTCTGACATAGCTGCCATCTAGAGGAACGTGTCTGTGTGTGATACACAGGGTCTACAGGAAGAGATGTCAAGGACGACAGAAGAAGCATGTCGGTGATCTGTGTCTTCTGGCTGGAGTGCCGGCCGAATCTCTTCTGCATTATCAAACTTCTGTTGAGCTTCTGCGCTCTGCCAATGATTCACTCTGGCTGGCTGGTAATGCTTATGTTGAGTTGTATTAATTAAAACTTGTCAATGGTTTAATGTTATTCCTGTTCACTGTGTAGCATAGACTATTGTAACGGCGATATCTTAGGTAATGGAGAATGGCTGTGTTTTTGTAATCTGGTGCTGTATGAGTATCACATCCACTACTCGTCAAATGTGTCAGAATGAGTCCAGTTGTCATACAATGCAGGTATAATGCATAATCAAGCTCATTTTCTAGTTTTTACGGAGTTTTACCCCCTAAAGTAGCATTATTTTAACACGTGAGTGCCATATGCCAGTGGCATATGCTTGGTATGAAAGTTCATTATGTGAGCCATGAACCACGAACATACATCGACGGACTTGGACTATGTTTGTGCCAATAATAAAGAGTGTAACCAATCAACCCAGAATGAAGTATTTCATATCTGTGGTTCGATGTTGAACAGGTTAAAGGTGTTGTAGTGCTAAAATGTCCACAACACGGTCATGTTTGCCACATTTTAACTCTTTTGCGGTGTAATAAATGTAATAACTACATGTAGTTTAATGTTAAATCTGCTAAACCATGGCAGAGTTTCAGGACCACATAGCGAGTCCCCCCGTCATCCCAGCGGTCGACTATAGTCGCCTGCTGCCATGAAAGAGTTATGATCAAACTTTAGGGGGTTCAGAATTTACAGGGGATGTAATACGTGACTTTTGCTATTGACTTTGTATATTTGTCTTAACTCAGTGCTGTACTGCTGTGTTTGTTACCGCTGTCTAATGGTGTTGCAGGTGCATATGAGGGTCTGGCCTGTGCATCTGTTGTTCTGCTAAAACACGACACGTCTGCGCTGCCAGTTCAGCGGAACGCGTCGTTTTCATTACGCCATGAGTTGCTGACAGCTATGAGTACATCACTCAATACGACTGCATTGAGGAGTGAGTTCACAGACGTGCAAGTGCTACCACTTTATTGCCAATTTGCAGTATGATATGAACAATTGAACGTCATATACAGTTTAAATAACAAGGAATTGATGATTCAAGCTTTTTGCATCTCATGAATAACTGTCACTTTGTTTCTGCCATCCAGCCATTTGATAGGGGGTACCACGGCGGCTGCCCCACCGCTGTTCAGGCTTGGCGACCCTGCCCTCTGCGAGAGCCGTCCCCTAGTCACCCAATAGTATTAGTGTACACTAGGCGATTTTCTGTTTTCTTGTATGTATGCGTATGCATGTGTGTGTGTGTGTGTTTATTGTGTTGTTTTGTGTTTATTGTTGTCTTCCTTCATTGCTTTGACGCTGTTGGTTGGATCGTCAGACCTGTAAAAATATCGTCTCTGATATGACGTAAACTGTGTCGAGTGGGACGTTAAACCTGACTCAACTGAACCCAGCCATTTGATGCACACTTCTATTAGTCACTGGTAATTAGGTCCATAATGCAGCGTCCCAGCTGGATAAACTGTGACTGAAGTTTATTGATCACAGTGTAATCCTACTGCACCCAGTTTATGGTTAAGGTTAACCCTCGAATGCCCAAACCTTTTTAGCAATTTTACATGCACAAGCATCAGAGTGCTGTTGTGCGGAATGCTGCTTCTCCATTAGTTGTAATCCAGTTGTGCTCATGTAATCCGATGTTCTACTTTAATGTGTGCTTATTGGTTCCACAGTTGATCCAGGTCCTAGTTTCCCAATGTGACGACTTTGATGTTACCGTCATTGTGATGTCACAAATATGACGTCATAGTCACGTGACGTCCACGTGACGTCGTCGATGACGTCACCAATTGACGCCCGTAGGCACTTTCCCGTAGGCTTCCTATTGGACACGAGCTCCCTAACGGCTTAGTTTCTGAGATATTTGGCATCAAAGTTGCCGACACACAACTGACAATAAGGGTCCCAATATACTGGCTAAGTTTATACACTGGCTATAGGTTGACTCTGAGTGGACTATAAGTAGGAGTAGCTGGATGGGATCGGACAGTGACTGGAGCTATGATGTCTGACATGTTTGATGTGCTTCTCTTTCTTCTTCCCCCACATCACATCGGAGACTTCTTCCCTAGCTACACTGGCTCTTTGTCGGTTTCCCAAGCTTCGTACGGCACCTATACCTATCCTACATTTAAGCATTATGCAGTACAGCGGAACAAGGGGACTGGGAGGGTGATTGAGGTGATCCAGAGGGGAATTCTGAAGTAGCGTTAGCTTCAGTGTTGCAGTAAAAACTTGTTGTATGCATCAAGGATTTTTGGAGTTGAAATATCGTGGAGGCAGTGCCAAAATTGACACCTGCATGCTATCAAATTACATTTTTTCTTTATTGTTTTGAATTCCCTAGAACAGTAATTGTGCTAGGATATTCTGATCTCCTCATGGTAACAGTTTAGTAGGCTTGTTGTGTATGTTATGTTATGCACATATGTTTGTATGTATGTTTTTAGCTATTTGTAATTTCCTATCTGCGTCTATAGTTAGAAATTTGTGCTTGTTTTATATGTTTATAGGTGCAACCAGTTCAGTACAGATAACTCCTAGTGGCCTCGACCTAGCTGTTGAAAATCCATCTCGGAAATGCATGCCGTCAAATCTTCCTGTGGATATCATTGATAACTATAAAGAAGCTGTTATTAATTACAGCAAGGTCTGTCATTGTTCTTACAGATGAGTTGTCGTAGCAGTAGTAATTGTGAACTGTGTTGTGCATGTATGCTGTATTTTATTGTTTCTCAACTACATACTTTTATCACTGAGTGAATCGGCCGAAATGGCTAGCTTTTATTTTGTATTTGTTTAAAGTTCAATTCGGTTCTGTTGAGTTTGCTCTTGAATAGTCCTCAGATCGTGTTGGCCTGCTTGAACAGGTGGTTCTCAGTGCACCAGACAGATGCTTCACCAGTCACGTTCACAATATGGCATCACCGTTTCTTTCCAGAGATTCAGTGTATAAACTGGTATGACAGCAGAGATACTGTGATATACGTATGTAGGCTGCAGAGGTCTGACTGCTGTCTCTACTAGATGAACACTGTGACATCAATTTTCCGTTACGTTTGGCATGCTACATTGACATAGTTTTTCCACATAAGTCATCAAGGCTGCCGGCTAAAACAACAAAATGTGTTGACATTGGGTTTGCCATGTTCTGATGTCTTTGGACCCTGAATGTTTATGACCACCGAAAGTCACATCTGTGACATCTCCACAGTCAAACTGATGCTGTTTCAGAGCAACTTGCATGTTTTATGTACACTGTATGCATGTAACAAAATACTCACTTCTTTCACTTTTTGCAGGGTGTGTAAAAATTTGAGATTTTCTGACAGTGTGAATTCAGTGTTAGATGGAACGTGTTGTTTGATGTTGAAACTGTTAAAGAAAACATCTGACTCTAGTTATGCTTGAGCTCCATTCATGTCTGCTTCTATGGCACTTAACCCCACCAAGTCTGATTAGTGCAGCAGTTAAGTGAAAAAGTGTTCAAATTAGTGGTAAGAATGCCAAATTTCACACACTGGCTCAGTTTTGCAAGGAGATCAAAATGTGATAAAGTGCCAAACGTTTTGAAGAAATTTTTTTCCCACCTTTGCAGGGCTGGAAAAGCCTATTTTTAATATAGCGCAGGCAATGCGTGAACATTGCACAAATCAGTAATAATTGCCCAGATGAAGTCAGAAACACGAAAATTGGCACAACAGTACCTCCTGGTATTCTGACTATTTCCAGGGCCAGTGCCACTGTATACTGCTTGCTGCATGGTAGCGGTTGCTAGGAAACGCATTTACCCTAGCAACAAGCTATATAAGCCTATGCGTTCCATTTGTTAAAGACCTAATTATGCTGCAGAGCATCAAAGTTTTCTGTGAACGTTATGGGACCATTGTTTAC